>Ga0073903_10002186_pt1 | contig 10116 bp, 7 predicted proteins | sample KloWWTKNB14_bulk_FD_66665 | JGI IMG/M metagenome (GOLD analysis project Ga0073903, IMG submission 66665) | Active sludge microbial communities from Klosterneuburg, Austria, studying microevolution and ecology of nitrifiers - Klosterneuburg... | ecosystem: Engineered > WWTP > Aerobic digester >... | reverse complement strand
CGAGTTCGATGAACGCCCGTTCATACATGCGGTAGTGGCACTGTTCCATGCCCAGGGCGAGATAGGTCCCCTGCGCGCGCTCGTTCTCCCACTCCACGTAGAGACGCAGCCCCACCACGCGCGGCGTTTCCCGGGCGAGGCGCTCCAACTCGGCATAGAGCGCGCGGAACACGCCCTGGCGGCGCGCGGACTCGGCCACGTACACGCTCTGGATCCACCACCAGTCGCCGTCGCGCCAGTCGCTCCATTCGTAGGTGACCAGCAGGCTGCCGACCACCGCGCCCTCGCGCTCGGCCACGAAGTAGCGCCCGCGCCCGGGCTGTTCGAAGGGCCCGGCGATCCCGCGCGCGAGCCGCTCCGGATCGAGGCGCTTGCGCTCGGTCTCCCACGCCATCGCGGCATTGAAGTCGACCAGCAGCGGAATGTCGGCGCGGGTGGCGGGGCGAACCGTCAGGGTGGCGGGCATGGGCAATCCGATTTCGTGTCCGAAAGCGCTGCGATGGATCATAGGTCGATCGCAACAGCAGCATGACCAGGCGTCGTCCCCTGTGGGAGCGGCTTCAGCCGCGACCGCCGCCGGTCGCGGCTGAAGCCGCTCCTACAGGGGACCGTGCTTGGTCGCGGCGACTCAACTCGGGCGTGGCCGCCGGGTGCGCGTGGCGCCGAGCTTGCGCGTGATGGTGTTGCGGCCGAGGCCGAGTCGTTCGGCGGCCTGCTGGCGATGGCCGCCGGTCAGTTCCAGCGCGGCTTCGAGCAGGGCCTGGTCGAACAGCGCGCGGGCCTGGGGCGCGACCTTGGGGCTGCCGGTCTCGAGCTGGCGACGGGTCCAGCGGCGCAGCGCGGCGGGTCATTCGCCGTCGCCGGATGGTGCCGCGACTGTCAACCAATTCCTTGACACGCAGGCCGCTCACAAGCCGATGCACGATCAGGCCAGTCACTGCCTCGATTGACCCAAACCAACAGCGATACTGTTCACGACAGCGATACTGTTGGTCAATGAACAGTATCACTGTTGGTTGGTCACCAAGATGTGGCCGATTTCAGCCCCTGCTTGCAAGACGAAAGGAGCAGTTTTTCCGGGATTTCGCCACATTTCAGCGAGGCAAATGGCTCGAAACCGGCAGCCTGTGGATAACTCCGACCCGTGTGCAACCAACAGCGATACTTCACGCTCGTACGATTAAGTCGCGATTGCGAACCGTCGACTTAATCGTGTAAAGGTGTGGGCGTGTGAACGACGACAACGTTCGGTCGCGATGCCGCCACGAATTGTGTTGATCGCTTGCCTTAGTCCCAAGTCAAGAATCAAGGACAGTACTCGGCCGGCGTGTTCCGGTCGATCCTGCAAATTGGAAGCAACGGGAGCTGAGCAAAATGGTCTCAATGCATTGGGCCCTCCGGCTGGTCGCACTGACCTGCCTGGCGACGTCAATGAAGCCTGCAGCACAAGTTGTCCCTCCTGTACCGCCGAACTACTCAGCGTTCATTCCGGGTAATCGAGTCGCCGTTCTGAACCTGTGCGATGCCGCTGCGTCTGGGCAATTCAGTGCCTACCAGCACTACTACTTCATCGAGATCGTGCAAGGCGCACAGTTTCCGGCCCCTACCGGAACGCTGCGCATCGATGGCGTGCTCCGCGGGACCGGCAACTACGAGACCCCGCTCCTTGCTCCGGGAACGCAGTGTACGACCGCCACGGTGGAAACGACGGGGATCGTCGCCCTGAATAATGAGCGGATCACCCTCCGGATCACGAGCGGCTACCTGATCAATGGAGAACGCTCGCTTACCAGCAACATCGTCAGCGGTGGGACGGTTGCGGTATCAGCGCCAGTGCACCCGACGATCACGCTTTCTTCAACATCAACGATCAATGCGATCGGAAGCTACCCGCGCACTGCAACCGTCAAGTCTGGTGCTACCACCAAGCCGTTCGTAGGACTGAATTTAACCGCGTCATGTACCACGGCGAACGGAGCCGTGGTATCCGCATCTCCGGCATCGCGGCGCACGGACTTCCAGGGCAGGGCAGACTTCACTCTAGACGCGAGCAGGATAAACGTGGCGCTTGCGGGCGGCACGCCGACTGCGACATGCACGTTCATCGCCGATGGCGATACGGACCCGTCCATCGCGGTGCAGGCGATTGGGGTCAATGTTGACCCAACGATCGCCGTATCTCCAGCCTCGCTGAACACAACCAGCGCGTTCGTTACGGCGACACTGGGGGCTGCAGTACCCGTGGACTTCGGGGGCGTCTCGGTTGATGCCACGTGCAATACCAGTCTCGCGACGGTCACCCCAAACTACCCCAGTCTTCAGATCGGTGGCGGCTCGAATACGGCGACCTTTCTGCTGACTGCGACTGGTCTTGTCACGATCAATCCGAATCTCGGTGTTCTACCGACCGCCAGCTGCACGTTCCGGGTTCGTAACAGCCCGGGTGGCCACCAAGCGTCGATGAGCTATGTGACGGCCAATGCCTGCTCGTTCTCGACGCTGCAGCCGCGCCCAGCGCAGTGCGGGAATCCTTGAGAAGAGTCCAGCCTGACCCCTTCAGTCCGACAGCCAGCCTGCTTGGCCGTCGAATCAATACGGAAGATCGACGAATGAATGCGCTCAATCGCGTGGCGGGCTTCAGTGCTGCACTGATTCTGGCCGGGATGGCCTTTCCCGTATCGGCATCGAGTGTTTACGGCTACACGCACGGCGCGACCGTGTTCAAGACTCTGGAGGAGGCTGAGGCCAGCATGCGAGCCGATCCTCATCCTTCAGCGCCGGCCATGGAGTTAGCATTCACGATGCCGGGAGACATCCTTTCAGCCGGATCGCAGCCCAAGCTCGACTATCGACCATTTGGGGCCATCGGCAACCAGGCGCCGGTACTGCGTCCGCCGGGCGAGATCACGTCGTCCCGGTATCGCCTTTTCACCGCCGGCTGGCCGCCGGTGACTCGCAGTCCTGCGTGCAGTGCGCAGTGGAGCACGTGCAGCAGTGGAGATTGCCTTTCGATTTCAGCGTTGGCGGATGTCGCGGCATGCGAGTTCGATCAGACGTGGCTGCTTCCGGCGAACGCTTCGCGACCGGCCTTTTGTTGGACTCGCCAGGCTCCCCCAGGGACGACGGCTTCGTTCGGCGGGCCGACTGTGACGGGTGTCGGGCAGCAGAGCGGTACTTTCGTGTACGCGCCCCCTTCGAGCACGAGCAGCAGCTGGGGCGCAACGGTCCGAATCCAGGCATTCGCCTGCGTCGGACAACTTGGACCTGAAGCCGAAGCACCAAAGGCAGCGACTTCAACCGAGTTCGTTTGGAACACACGCGGCGAGCAGACCCTTCAATGTCCATCGGGGACGCGTGTTCAGGCCGGTGCCTCGACTGCGGGTAACGGATGTGGTGCCGAGCTGATCAAGGAACTCATTGAACCACCGAAGTTCACCCAGACGCCCAGCCAGTGCGGTCTCGACGGGTTGGGCGCGGGTGAGGGCAATCCGTGCTTTCCTGGTAGCGGAGGCAAGCAGGTCACCGAGCCCGGGTTCAACTATGGCGAAATCAAGCTTGATCTTCACTACGACTCGCTGCGCCAGACGCGTCGCTTCGCCTACATTGACAGGAACTGGTCGCATACCTTCGCCAAGCGCGTACTCACCGAATGGTCTATGCCAGACCATCTGCAGGGTGCGGAGTCCAACCCGATCGCCAACGTCTCCATCGCATATCTCCAGGACGATCGTGGCCAACTCGAGCAGTTCGTACGTCGCGCCGGGGAGGTAGGCGTGTTCCGGTCTAGCGAAGGTGTCGGCAAGGTACTGACCTACGTTGCGGCGCAAGGGGCAGCGCCGCCCTTCTGGCAGTTGGAGCTCACGAATGGCGTAGCCGAGACATACGACCGCGCTGGCCGACTGGTCCAGATCATCTCTCCGGATCCGACGAAGTCGCTGGTACTGACCTACCTTGGGGGTGTCATTCCCCTTTCGGCAACGACTTCGACGACTACGATCCATCAGGCAGAGGAGTTCTGGCGGATCAACCAGATACGCGATGGACGTGGGCGGTACGTCACCTTTGAGTACTCCGGAGTGCCTTCGTTCTGGCTGACGGCGGTCAAGGCCGACGACGGCACGACGTCACTGCTTTCGCTCGGCTACGACACGGCGCACCGCCTCGTATCCCTGGGTTACGCCGGCGGTGCATCGCGGACGCTGGTCTACAACGAACCGGCGAACATCTTCGTTGGCGGGCCGACTCCTTCGGGAATTGTCGGGTATTGGCTGACCGGGATCAGGGACGAGGACAATCGACGCTACGCGACCTATCAGTACGACGACTGGGGCAGGGCGAAATCGAGCTGGCACGGAACGGATCACGGTCGCGTGTCAATCGACTATGTTGACGACATGACTACGCGTGTCACCTACCCCCTCGGCGCCCAGAAGACAATTCGCTATGCGGTCGGACAACCGTATAGGCACAAGGACCAGGAGCAACACGCGAACGGAACCGTGCGTTTCGGCTACACAGGGACACGGCAAACCGAGATCACCGACCGGAATGGTTCGATCACAAGAGTCCAATACGACACCGCGGGCGAGAACATCGTCAAGCGCACGGAGGCCTTAGGCACCCCAGAGCAGCGGCGAATCGAAACCGACTGGGATCCTGCCACCGGCCGCTTGGCCGAACGCCGCGTGTATGCAGACCCGACCAACACCGGGACAGGTACCCTTGAAGGCCGGACTACCTACGCCTACGACAGCGCGGCGCGAATGACATCGAAGGTCGAGACCGACCCCAGTACGCTCGATGCCCGAGCATGGACCTACGCTTATTGCAGCGCCGCCGACGTTTCGAGCTATGCGCTGACGGGCTGCGCAATCGCCGGTCAGTTGCGCACCGTCAATGGCCCACGCGTCGACGTCATCGACACGACCACCTACAAATACCGTCAGAACAGCGATTCAAGCTGCGCCACCGGCGGAGCATGTACCTTTCGCCAGGGCGACCTATGGACCGTGCGAAATGCGCTCGGTCACGTAACAGAGTATGCAAGCTACGACAAAGCCGGCCGTCCACTCCGGATCAAGGACGCCAACGGCGTAGTTGTCGACCACGTGTACCATGCGCGGGGCTGGGTCGCGAAGCGCATCGTCCGTGCGAATGCCGATGGATCGCCTTCAGCTCAGGACGCGGCAACGCAATACGACTACGATCTGTCGGGAAATCTCATCAAGACAACGCAGCCCGACGGAAGCTTCCTTAGCCTCACGTACGACTCGGCCCATCGGGTAACGGACGTCGCCGACAACCTCGGCAACTCGATCCACTACAAGCTGGATTCCGCTGGAAATCGTACTGTGGAACGCAAGAGCGACGTGAACGGGGTGCTCCGGCAACGCCTCGCACGCGTCTACGACACGCTCGGTCGGCTTGACGTCGAGCGAGATGCGCTCGGGGCAACAGGGTTGCCTCTGCCCAGCATAGATACCGACGACAACTCCAAGGGACGGGTCGTCAATGACTACGCACACGACGGCGACGGGAATCGAATCGAGCGCGTTGACGGACTCGGTAGGGACACCGACCACGAGTTCGATCCACTCGATCGACTGAAGCGAACACTCGATGCCTTGCGGCCACAGTGCCCGCAAGGCGATACCTACTGTGGAAAGACCTCGTTCGCCTACGACGCGCGCGACAATCTGCGCCAAGTCACGGACGCCAAGGGACTTGCGACGCTATACGTCTACGATGGCCTCAACAATCTCGATACGTTAACCAGTCCTGATACTGGAACAACGATCTACACTCAGGACGCAGCCGGAAACCGTTTGACCCAGCGCGATGGACGCGAGATCACCACCACCTATAGTTACGATGCGCTCAATCGCCTCACGGGCACTATGTACCCCAATTCGGCGCTTAACACGACCTTCTACTACGACGCAGTGCCGGCGGATTGTTCCGCCAGTGAGCAGTTTGGCAAGGGCAGGTTGGGCCGCATGGTCGATTCATCTGGCGAGACACGGTATTGCCATGATCGTCGCGGAAACGTCGTTCGCCGCGTGCAGACGATCCCGAACGGGACTCTCGAGACCCGATGGGAATACGACCTCTCAGATCGCGTATCGAGTATCACTTACCCGAGCGGCCCCATCGTCAACTATGTGCGCGATTCCGCTGGGCGCGTCACCGGCGTGATGTACAAAGCGACCCCGGGATCGACGCCTCAGTCAATTGTTGCGTCCGCGACCTACCTACCATTCGGTCCCCTGGCCACGATTACCTATGGAAACGGACGCACGCTGACCAAGGCGTATGACAGGAACTACGCGATCGATGCAATCGGCACGACTCCTTCCAACGGCCTAACGGTCGACTACAAGGTCGACGTCGTCGGAAACATTACCCATATCGACGAGGGTTCACCTGCACCCATCGTGCGGGCGTTCGAGTACGACGGGCTAGATCGGCTGCGATTCGTGCGCGACCAAGGCGGCGCGGTAGTCGAGGGCTATTCCTACGACGCGGTGGGCAACCGCCTCACAAAGCAGATAGCCGCGCAGGCGCCAGTGCCACTTGCGTACTATCCAGGTACACATAGGCTGTCGGCGGTGGGTGGCGTCTCACGCGTGTACGACGGTGCCGGCAACACGACGGGCATCGGCGTTCGCACGCTTGGCTTCGACCAACCGAACAGACTTGTAGGCGTGAGTGATCCGGCCCTTGGAGCTTTAGGTGCCTACACCTACAATGGTCGCGGTGAGCGTGTGGCGAAGTTCTCGCAGTCCGTCTTGGTCTCGCCGCAAACGTCAACGGTCTACTATGTCTTTGGCATGGACGGAACGACCCTCGCCGAGGCATTGCTACCGCCACCGGAACCTTGTGTCTGCCCACCCGACGTCGTGTGCACAGATGCGGTATGTGACGAGGAACAGCGTGGCGCAGCAGTAGTAGCCGGACACGAGGAGGACATCCTTGGCCTTCAGTGGCGTCACTACGTATACCTTGAAGGAGTCCCGATCGCGGTGCTCGACGCCGGCGGGCTTACCTACCTTGAGACTGATCACCTCGGCTCGCCGCGAGCAGCCATCAGCCCGACAACCAATGCGTCGGTCTGGCGTTGGACGTTCGCGGCTAGCGCGTTCGGCGAGAACCTTCCCAACGAGCAGCCCGGCGGTTCAGCACCGTTCAAGCTGAACCTGCGGTTCCCGGGCCAGTACTACGATGCCGAGAGCGGCATGCACTACAACTATTTCAGGGACTATGAGCCAGGGACAGGAAGGTACGTTGAGTCCGATCCCATTGGCCTACGCGGTGGGATCTCTACGTATGGCTACGCTCTCGCAAGCCCGCTGGAATTCTCCGATCCCACGGGTGAGGCCAGCGTCCTTGGAGCCGCAGCTGTTGGATGCGTTGCAGGTTGCCTAGCGAATGTCGGGGCTCCCTTCGGAAAATGTGTGTACTCGGGGCTGCAAAAAGGCGATTCTCTGGAGGAATGCAACCGCGACTGTAAGCCCACGTTTTGCGCATTTGTAAATCAATGCTTCCAAGGATGCCTAGCTGGTGGACTATTGGCAGGTGTAGCCGGTGCAGCGCTTGGCGGATCAATGACTGCGACATACGGAGTAATGGTCGGAGGCGGAACTTCAGTACTTGCAGGTAGCCTGTACAAGGAAGTATTTAAGTTCGACGTATGCGGAGCGTTGTCAGGACTAGGTCCCACTGGCGAGCGGCTAGGCGAGGGTCAATAGGTGCAAGGGGCTAAAGACAAGCTTGTGGGTCGGGTTAGCGCCGTTGCGTTTGTGATGGTATGGATCTTTGCAGGTGCCGGACAGCTACTGAATTTCGAGTACTGGTGGCCATGCGTACTTGCCGTCATCGTCATCTACTTTACGACAGTTGCGCTAATTGCGATCTTCCATGGCAGAAATATGCGCTAGCGGAGTGCGGTAGGTCAAAATAGTAGGAAATGAAAAATCTGAACGGGTAACGGCCACCGCTCCATCAATCTCGGCGACGAAATGGCGTCCTCGTACAGCTGTTTGGAAAGGCCCCGCGATCCCGCGCGCGAGGCGCGCCGGATCGAGGCGCTTGCGCTCGGTCTCCCACGCCATCGCGGCGTTGAACGACGCCAGCACGGGTATATCCGCGCGGGTGGCGGGGCGAATGGTCAGGCTCGCAGGCATGGGCAATGCGCAAGGTCGGCGACGAATGAGCGCCGGATCATAGGTCCGATACGAGGAGGACATCCTTGGCCTCCAATGGCGTCACTACGTCTACGTTGAAGAAGTCCCTATCGCCGTGCTCGACGCCGGCGGACTTACGTACCTTGAAACCGACCACCTCGGCTCGCCGCGAGCAGCCATCAACCCGTCAACCAATGCTCCAGTCTGGCGTTGGCACTTGGCGGGTAGCGCCTTCGGTGAGAGCCCGCCTAACGAACAACCCGGCGGTTCAGCACCGTTCAAGCTAAACCTGCGGTTCCCGGGTCAGTACTTCGATGCTGAAAGCGGCATGCACTACAACTACTTCCGAGACTATGAGCCCGGGACTGGTCGCTACGTCGAGAGCGATCCAATCGGGTTGCAGGGCGGCCTTAACCTGTACGCTTACGCTTCGGGGAATTCGATTTCTCGACTGGATCGGCTTGGTCTATCGGACACCTGCGGCAAATGCGCCAACGAGGATTGCTTGCTGTATGGGGGAAATGTCTGCGGAAACGGCCCGCAAGGTGCACTCCCTCCGACTAGTCCAAGCACTGTGATCGAGGTGGGAGTGCGGCCGTTCGACCCAGTGCGACTGCCGCTCGTACGACATTGCTTCCTTCGATTTAACGGAAACGCATCGGACACCCTCAGCTTCGACAATCAGGGTACCCATGGCGATCCGTCACCGTTCACAGGCACGCTCTCACCTGTCCGCGCGAGCACCGGAGATATTAGCTGCGTGAAGCGGGCGTTTGAGGAATGCAACGACTATCATTTTACGGACAACAATTGCTGTGACTGCGCAGCTGACTCGCTGCAGGCCTGCGGAATTCAATGGCCTAGTGGCCTCGATCCGAACCCAATTGTTGAACCCGGAACAGAGCGCCGATGATCGCGATAAAGTCGATTCAAGTTCGTGTGGCGACAATCGCTTCCGGAAGTTACGCGGTTTGGACTTTGGTGTGGTGGTTGATCGCCCAGTTTGCTGGAGGTGAGGCAGCGATCTCTGCGGCCATTGTCCTGACAGTCACGGGCCTTCCGAGCACGTTGATGGCGGTTCCTGGAAATGCGCAGTCATCGCAGTTGGTCGTCGCCGGGCTGTTGGGTTTGGTGCAGTGGGGGACCTTAGCCTATTGGATTGCTCACATGCGATCCAACAGGCCCAAGTAGTAGAAGAAGCGGATAGACAAGCGGAACAACGCCAGTTGATTGATCACCGCCGGGTTGACCAGCGTTCGGATCAGGTTGCGCCTGCCTATTCCAACGGGGGTCGCCGTCGTCTAGTGGCGCCGAGCTTGCGCGTGATCGTGTTGCGACCCAGGCCCAGGCGCGCGGCGGCTTGCTGGCGATGGCCGCCGGTCAGTTCCAGCGCGGCTTCCAGCAAGGCCTGGTCGAACAGCGCGCGCGCCTGCGGCGCGACTTTCGGACTGCCAGTCTCGAGTTGGTGTCGGGTCCAGCGGCGCAGCGCGGTGGTCCAGTCATCGTCGCCGGCGGGCGTGGCTTCAACCGCGAGCAGCGGCAGGTCGGCGGCGAGGATCTCGCGGCCCGGGGCCATTACGGCGAGGCGGCGGCACAGGTTCTCGAGCTGGCGCACGTTGCCGGGCCAGTCGTGGCGCGCGAGTTGTTCCAGGGCGCGCGCGGAGAAGCGCTTCGGTTCCAGGTGCAGTTCGCGCGCGGCCCGCGCGAGGAAGCGCTCGGCCAGGCGCGGCACGTCGACGCGGCGCTCGCGCAGCGCCGGCAGGTGGATGCGCACCACGTCGAGGCGATGCAGCAGATCGGCGCGGAAGCTGCCCTCGGCGACCTTGCGATCGAGGTCCTGGTGGGTCGCGGCGACCACGCGTGCGTCGGCCTTGATCAGCTCGCGCCCGCCCACGCGGTAGAACTCGCCCTCGGCCAGCACGCGCAGGAGGCG
>Ga0073903_10002180_pt1 | contig 10129 bp, 10 predicted proteins | sample KloWWTKNB14_bulk_FD_66665 | JGI IMG/M metagenome (GOLD analysis project Ga0073903, IMG submission 66665) | Active sludge microbial communities from Klosterneuburg, Austria, studying microevolution and ecology of nitrifiers - Klosterneuburg... | ecosystem: Engineered > WWTP > Aerobic digester >... | reverse complement strand
CTGTATCTCGCCCCGATCCAACGGTGGTTCACCCATCTGCTCTACGCCCCGGATCTGCGGCCGCATCCAACGCTGGCGTTCGCCCAGCTGGGCGAGCGGGCGGGCGCTGTCGGCGCCGCGCTGCTCGCCGAGGTGCACTGACTCACACGCACTCGCCGATGTCGATCGCATCGTTGCTCGCCGCTGCCGCTGCCAGCAACGCATCCGCTTCGCTGATGTCGACCGCCCAGGCCTTGCCGTTGGTGGCGGTGCTGCGCGCGAACACCACACCGGTTGCCACCCCATCGGCCACCAGCACCGCGCCTGAGTCGCCGCTCGCCACCTGGGCGCGCAGTTGGTAGCCGCGCCGCAGCGACGAACCACCATGGTCGATGTCGGGCGCGTTGATGTCGACGAACGACATGGCTTCGAACTGCTGCGCAATGGGCATCTCGTTGCGGTAGACCACGAACGAGCCGCGAGTGCCCGGTCGCATCGTGCCGCGTGGCAGCGGCAGCGTGGGCGAATCGACGTCGAGCACCGCCAGGTCCTTCAACCGGTCGATCGCCACCACCTCGGCGTCGACCCGGCTGCCGTCGGCGAGGACGACGTGCACCTCGTCGGCGCCTGCGACCACGTGGGCGACGGTGAGCACCTTCCCGTCGGCCACGAAGGAACCGGCGCCGATGAGCGCCTTCGTCGTGCACCCCTCGGCCTCCACGCGCACCGAGGCGCGCAACGCCGCCTCGGTGGAGCGGTCGGAGGTCGCACGGTGCTCACCGTTGCTGCAGGCGACGGCGATGCTGAGCAGGACAGCGCTGCCGACGGCGGCCGACAGCCGACGGTCACGACGCACGGCACGGCCCGGCGGTGGACCGCACGAAGAGATGCGGCTGCATGTGCACGTGGCACAACCCCAACGAGCTGAGCGCGCGCGACGGGCCCGCCGCGGCGGCGATGTCGTCCATGGTTGGCTGCTGGGTGCGGCAGCCGCCGGGCATCGGCATGCTCATCGGCTGCCACGGTAGTCATCAGGATCGCTCTCGCCTCGCTACAGTCCGCGCCGTGCCTCGCGCAGTCAACCACTTCGATGCTCCGGTCGAGCACCTGCACGTGCGGCGCCACAACCTGTCGTTGGTGCTGCGCCTGCTCGCCGCGCAGGGGCCGCGGAGCAGAGCAGGGGTGGCAGCAACCACCGGGCTCACTCGCGCGACGGTCTCCAGTCTCGTGGCCGACCTCATCGATCGCGGGCTGGTGAAGGAGGTCGGCCCGGCGTCCGACCAGGGCGTGGGCAGGCCTGCCACGCTGCTCCAACTCGATGGCTCGCGAGTGATCACGCTCGGTCTCGAGCTGGAGGTGGGGTTCACCTCGGTGCTGGCCAACGATCTCGCGGGTGAGACCGTGTACCAGCGGTGGCGCCCGTTGAGCGGCGCCAGCACTGCCTTCGACGACCTCATGCCCGTGCTCGTCAAGGAGCTGCGGCGCGCGGTCGAGGCCGTCGAGAACAACGGGCGCCGAGTGGCGGGCATCACCGTTGCCGTGCCGGGCATCGCCGATGCCGAGCGAGGGGTGGTGGTGCGGGCGCCCAACCTCGGCTGGCGCGACGAGCCGTTGCGGCAGCGTCTGATCGACGCGCTCGGCGGCGATCTGTCGGTCGACCTCGACAACGAAGCGAACCTGGGCGCCTTGGCCGAGTTCCGGGCAGGGGCAGTTGCCGGAACGCAACACCTGGTCTACGTGCTGGCCGTCAACGGCGTCGGCGCCGGTGTCATCATCGGCGGGGCCGTCTTCCGTGGTGGCTCGGGCGCAGCAGGGGAGGTCGGCCACACCACGGTGCAGCCGCGGGGGCTGCAGTGCGCGTGCGGCAGCACCGGTTGCTGGGAGACCACCGTCGGCCTGCGCGCGCTGTTGTACGACGCGGTGCCGGATCTCGCCGCCGGGCTGATGCGCGACCGGCGGTTGAGCCCGGAGGCGAAGGTGGCCGCGGTGGTCGCCCGGGCCCGCGCCAACAACCCCATTGCGATCAAGGGGCTGAGGCGGTTCGGGCGCTGGCTCGGGGTCGGGCTGGCCAACATCGTCAACTCGTTCAATCCGCAGGTCATCGTGCTCGCCGGCTTCCTTCCCGACGTTGCGCCATGGGTGATGCAGGAAGCAATGGCCGCATTGCGTGCCAACTCGCTGGCGGAGTCCGCACAGCAGTGCCGCATCGAACTGAGCTCGCTCGGGTTCACCGCTGGTGCGCTCGGCTGCACCATCCACGCGTCGGAGCGACTGTTCGCGGACCCCACCCTGGTGCCGCTGATCGTCTGAGCCTGGCCCAGGCGCCCGCCGTGGTGCGAGACAGCTCGGCGCTGTGCCTCAGTGCGGTCGGTAGTTCGCCTGCGACTGGCGGATCTCTTCCCAAGCAGCTTCGCGGCCGGCAAGCCCGGCAGTGGATGACGTCTTGCCCGGCTCGAGCGCCTTGTAGACCTCGAAGAAGTGCTGGATCTCTTCCACCAGCTGTGGCGTCAGGTCTTCCAGGTCGTGCACGTCCTGCCAGCGCGGCTCCTTGGGTGGCACGCAGATCAGCTTGGCGTCTTCGCCGGCTTCGTCGTGCATGTACAGCACACCCACCGGGCGCGCCTGCACCCAGATGCCAGGGTAGACGGGGTCTTCCAACAAGACGAGCGCATCGAGAGGGTCGCCGTCGCCGCTGAGCGTTTCGGGTACGAAGCCGTAGTCGGCGGGATAGGTGGTGGCTGTGAACAGTCGGCGGTCGAGGAACACCCGACCGGTCTCGTGGTCGATCTCGTACTTGTTGCGGCTGCCGCGCGGAATCTCGATGACGACCTGGATGCAGTCCGGTGGGAGCTCTTTCGACATCCTCGAATGCTCGCACACATGCCTCCGGTCGCGGCAACGCCACGGTGGAGGTGGGATCGCGGCGACCAGACGGCTGTGGCCCTCGTAGCGTGATCGTGTGGAGCCGGAGCCGATCACCGCCACTGCACCGCGCGCTGCCGGGCGCACGGTGTTCACACAGGACTGGATGGACCTGACGTTCATCCATTGGGCGGTCGCACCGGAAGTGGTGGCCCCGTTCATGCCGCCCGGCGTGCGGCCGGATGTGTTCGACGGCCTCAGCTACGTCGCGCTGGTGCCGTTCTCGATGCAACGCATCGGCCTGTTCGGCGCGCCGGCCGTGCCGTACTTCGGCTCGTTCCTCGAAACCAACGTCCGGCTGTACGGAGTCGATGGGGAGGGCCGGCGCGGCGTCGTGTTCTGTTCGTTGGAGGCCTCTCGGCTGGCGACGGTGGCACTGACGCGTTGGACCACCGGGCTGAACTACCTGTGGGCGCGCATGCGGTTGCAGCGCGAGGGCGACCGGCTGGAGTACACCACCCACCGTCGCTGGCCGGGGCCGCGTGGTGCCTCGTCGCGAGTGGTGGTGCGAGTGGGGGAGGAGATCGACCCCTCGCCACTCGAGCAGTTCCTCACCGCTCGCTGGGGCCTGTTCCTGCCCGATCGGCGCGGCCGCACGCGCTACTGGCCCAACGAGCACGCAACCTGGCCATTGCGAGCAGCCACGCTCGAGCACCTCGACGACCAACTGGTCGCGGTGGCCGGCTTTCCGGGCCTGGTCGAGCAACCACCGATCAGCGTGCTGCACTCGTCGGGGGTGAGCGTGCGCTTCGGCCCGCGCCGACGAGCCATTCACACAGATGTCACGAATTGGTGACCGGTCGAACACGCTGCGTCACTAGCGTCGGCCGGCGATGCACACCTTCGTCGTTCGACTGTGGCTGCCCGACCGCCCGGGTGCGTTGGGTCAGGTGGCCAGCCGCATCGGCGCGGCCGGTGGCGACGTGGTGGGCATCGAGATCCTCGAGCGTGGCGGGGGCAGCGCCATCGACGACCTCACCGTCAGCCTGCCCGACGCGAGCCTGGTCGACCTGCTGATCGCCGAGGTTCGCCAGGTGGAGGGCGTGGCGGTGGAGGACGTGCGACCCGTGGCGGCGGATCGGCCCAGCGGCAGCGTGGCCGTGCTGCACACCGTTGCAGGGCTGGTCGCTGCATCGCCGGCCGACCGGTTGTCGCACGCAGCAGGCTCGCTGCGCGAGCTCTTCGATGCCGACTGGGTGGTGGCGATGTGCATGGACGGCCCGGCGGCAGTGGCGCACAGCGGGGCGGTTCCGGAGCTGGAGTGGTTGTCGGCGTTCCTGCTGGGCAGCGAGCACCTCGACGGGGAGCACGCCCACACCCCGGGCGACCTGGTCTGGTGCCGGCTGCCGCGTCGAGGTGTGGCGTTGGCCGCAGGCCGCGCCGGGCGTGTGTTCCATGCGCGCGAGCGCGACGAGTTCCGTGTGCTGGGTGGCATCGTCGACGGTCTCGGCTAGCGCAAGCGGCGGGCCGGCGTCGCCGGTGACGTGGATATCCACCGCCGGTCGCGGGCGGGCGGTGCGTAGCATGCGCCGTGTGAAGCCCGTCGAGAAGTCCTCCAAGCTCGCCAACGTCTGCTACGACATCCGAGGCCCCGTACTCGATCGAGCTCGCCAGATGGAGGAAGAGGGCCAGAAGATCATCAAGCTCAACATCGGCAACCTCGCCGTGTTCGGCCTGAACCCCCCCGACGAGATCGTGCAGGACATGATCCGCAACCTGCCGCATTCCGCCGGCTACACCGACAGCAAGGGCCTGTTCGCTCCGCGCAAGAGCATCGTGCACTACACGCAGGAGAAGCACATCGCGGGTGTCGCCGTCGACGACGTCTACCTCGGCAACGGCGCCAGCGAGCTGATCGCGATGAGCCTGCAGGCGCTGCTCGACGACGGCGACGAAGTGCTCGTGCCCGCTCCCGACTACCCGCTGTGGACTGCATCGGTGTCGCTCGCCGGCGGCCGCCCGGTGCACTACCTGTGCGACGAGCAGGCCGACTGGTTCCCCGACATCGAGGACATCAAGAGCAAGATCACGTCGGCCACCAAGGCGATCGTGGTGATCAACCCCAACAACCCCACCGGTGCGCTGTACGGCGACGAGCTGCTGCTGCAGATCGTCGAGCTGGCCCGTCAGCACCAGCTGATCGTGTTCGCCGACGAGATCTACGACAAGACCCTCTACGACGGCAACACCCACACGTCCATCGCCTCGCTCGCCGACGACGTGCTGTTCGTGACGTTCAACGGGCTGTCGAAGAACTATCGCTCGTGCGGCTACCGCGCCGGCTGGATGGTCGTGTCGGGGGAGAAGCGTCACGCGAAGGACTACATCGAAGGCCTCGACATGCTCGCCTCGATGCGGCTGTGCTCGAACACGCCCGGCCAGCTCGCGATCCAGACGGCACTCGGGGGCTACCAGAGCATCGACGATCTGGTCGCGCCCACGGGCCGCCTGTGCCGCCAGCGCGACATCGCGCACGAGATGTTGACCCAGATCCCCGGTGTCACGTGCGTGAAGCCGAAGGCTGCGCTGTACATGTTCCCGCGGCTCGACCCGAAGGTGTACCCGATCGCCGACGACCAGCAGTTCGCCTACGAACTGCTGGCGGAGGAGAAGCTGCTCATCGTCCAGGGCACCGGCTTCAACTGGCCGACGCACGACCACTTCCGCCTGGTCTTCCTGCCGCCCACCGACGACCTTGCCGAGGCCCTGCACCGCATCGAGCGCTTCCTCGGCGCATACCGCAAACGCCACTCGTTCTGAGATCGACGGGTTGGTCAACCGGCCAACGGCTGGTTCAGCTCGATCTCTGTCCCTTCAGGGCCCCCGTAGGCACAAGCGCCCTGTCCCTATGCGTACCCGAGCCGCTTCGCCTCGGAGGTGAGCTGCTGGCGGTGGTCGGGGTGGGCGATGGCGATCAGCGCTCTGGTGCGTTCCCGCACCGTCTTCGAGCGCAGTTCGGCGACACCGAACTCGGTGACCACCTTGTCGACGGTGTTCTTCGAGTTGGTGACCACTTCCCCAGCGGCGAACTGCGGCACGATGCGGCTGACGGTGCCGTTCGCCGCGGTGGAGTGCAACACGATGAAACCCTGCCCGCCCTCCGAGTACATCGCACCGCGGGCGAAGTCGACCTGACCGCCCGATGACGAGTAGTAGCGGCCACCCAGCGTCTCCGACGCGCACTGGCCGAGGAAGTCGACCGACAGGGTGGCGTTGATCGACACGAAGTTGCGTTCGCGGCTGAGCAGCCGGGGGTCGTTGACGTAGCGGGCGCTCCACAGCTCGACCGCTGTGTTCTCGTTGAGGAAGTCGTACAGGCGCTGCGTGCCGAGCGCGAAGGTGCCCACCACCTTGGTGCGGTTGTGCAGCTTGCGCACCCCGTTGACGACCCCCTGCTCGACGAGATCGACGAGGCCGTCGCTGAGGAGCTCGGTGTGCACGCCCAGATCGCGGTGGTGCGCCAGTGCGCTCATGATGGCATTGGGGATGGCGCCGATGCCCGTCTGCAAGCAGGCGCCGTCGGGGATGCGATCGGCGACGAAGCCGGCGATGGTGTGGTCGTCGGCCTCGATCTCCGGCGGCGGCACCTCCACCAACGGATGGTCGTTGCGCACCCAACCGGCGACCTGACTGATGTGGATCTGGTTGCGGCCGAACGTGCGCGGCATCTGCGCGTTGGCTTCCAGGAAGAACCTGGCGCGGCCGATGAAGCTACTGGTGTAGTCGGCACTGACGCCCAGGCTGAAGTAGCCGTGACGATCAGGCGGCGCTGCCGTGGCGATGACCAACGGGTCGTTGGTGCGTCGCTGCATGTGGCTGAACACTTCACTGAAGTGGTTGGGCACGAGATCGAGCGTGCCGGCGAGGTAGCAGGGCCTGGTGACGTGCGACAGGAAGTACGAGACGTGCCGCAACCTGTCGCCGTACGCGCCGTGCAGGTAGGGGCGGTCGCTCAGCGCGTGCATCTGGTGCACGGTGACCCCCTCCAGGTCGCCGCGGGCGGCGGCGGCCTCGACCGTGTCGAGCAACAGGCTGGGCTCGCCGTTGGCGAGCGGCACGATGAGGTCGCTGTGCGGGTGGATGTGAGCGAGGAGGGCCTCTGCCGATTCGGCGGGGAAGAGGCGGCCGGCGAGCGGCGTTGGGCGATCGTTCAGTGGAGGATCCAATCTCGAGAGCGGTCGACGGCCCGTCGCCAGGCAGCGTGATCGAGGTCGGCCTGTACGCGCTGAGGGTTGGGCTCGAACTGGGCCTCGACCGCCCACTCCGCCGCAACGGCCTCGAGCGACGGCCACACGCCTTCGGCCAACCCCGCCAGATATGCCGCGCCGAGCGCGGTGGTCTCCTGGTCGGCGGGCCGGCGCACGGTGACACCCAACTGGTCTGCCTGCAGTTGCAGCATCGCATCCATCGCCGAGGCGCCGCCGTCGACGCGCAGATCCTTGATCTCGACGCCGGCGGCGGTGGTCATCGCGTCGACGGCGTCGCGGGTCTGGTAGGCCATGGCCTCCACGACGGCACGGGCGATGTGAGCCTTGGTGGTGCCGCGAGTGATGCCCACGATGGTGCCACGCGCATATGGATCCCACCAGGGGCTGCCCAGCCCAGCGAAAGCAGGCACCACGTACACCCCGCCGTTGTCGGCGACCGACTGCGCCAGCGGCCCCACTTCGGTGGCGGTGGAGATGATGCCCAGGCCGTCGCGCAACCACTGCACCGCAGCGCCGGTGACGAAGATGGCGCCTTCCACCGCATAGGCAACGGTGCCGTCGGCCAACACCCAGGCCACCGTGGTGAGCATGCCGTCGGCAGGCGGCGGGCACGTCGCGCCCACGTTGAGCAGGATGAAGCTGCCCGTGCCGTAGGTGTTCTTGGCCATGCCCGGCTGCACGCACGCTTGGCCGAAGAGGGCAGCTTGCTGGTCGCCGGCGATGCCCGAGATGGGAATGCCGGCGGGCACGCCACAGCGATCGGAGGTGACCCCGAACCGGCCGCTCGACGGCATCACCGTCGGCAGCGCGGTCATCGGTACCCCGAACAGCGCGCACATCTCGTCGCTCCACTGCAACGAACGGATGTCGAACAACATCGTGCGGCTGGCGTTGGAGGCATCGGTGGCGTGCACGGCGCCGCCGGTGAGGTTCCAGACCAGCCAGGAGTCGATGGTGCCCAGCGCGAGCTCGTCGTCGATGGGAATGGCCCTGTTGGCCAGCAGCCACTCGACCTTCGAACCCGAGAAGTAGGGGTCGAGCACGAGGCCGGTGACATCGCGCACCCGTGGCAACATGCCTGCTTCGGTGAGCTGGTCGCACCGGCCGGCGGTACGGCGGTCCTGCCACACGATCGCGCTGCCATACGGCTGGCCCGTGCGGCGATTCCATGCCAGCACCGTTTCCCGCTGGTTGGTGATGCCGATGGCGGCGACGTTGCCGACGCCCACGCTGCCGATGGTGTGGGCCAAGGTGGCCTTCACGGCTTCCCAGATCTCGACCGGGTCGTGCTCGACCCAGCCCGGTTGCGGGTAGTGCTGCTCGAACTCGCGATAGTCGGCGATCACCTCGCCCCCGCCGGGGAAGATGGCCCGGCTGCGAACGCCGGTGGTGCCGGCGTCGATCGCGATCACACATCGACGTGACGAGGTCATGACCGACACTGTAGAGGGAAGAGCAGCGAGTGGCCCTGGCCGGCGGGGGTCAGCGCTTCGGTCGTGACTGGCCCTTGTTCGGCCCGCCGGAGGTGCGGCTGGTGGGTGCCGGCCTGGGCTTGCTGGAGGGTGGCGCACTGCGCCCCACCTGACGAACAGGAGCAGCCGCTGCCTCGGCGCGGATCTGCTTGAGGGTCTTGCGTTGGTAGCCGAACTTGGCCAGCACTGCACCGAAGGCCACGTACACGAAGCCGCCGAGCAGGATGGTGAGGTAGCTGCCAGCGTTGCGGTTGTCGGTGGCCACCAGCGAGACGACGGCAACGACGGTGCCGATGACTGCCCACTCGATGCACAGTCGCTTCCACGCGACCGGGTTTGCCGACTTCCACGCCATCCTCGGAGACCTCTTCTGCAGAATCGCACTACGATCGGTGCACGTGCGAGTAGGCATTCTGACAGGTGGGGGCGACTGCCCCGGTCTCAACGCAGTCATCCGAGCAGTCGTCCGCAAGGGCGAACTGGTCTATGGCGACCAACTGGTCGGCTTCCTCGACGCGTGGGATGGCGTGATGGAGCGGCGCACGATCCCGCTCGACGTGTCGTCGCTGCGCGGCATGCTGCCACGCGGGGGCACCTTGCTGGGCACCCGCCGGGGCAGTCCCTACGACCACGTCGACGGGCTCGAGCGCGTGCAGGCGACGTTCACCGACATGGGTCTCGACGCGCTGGTGGTCATCGGCGGCAACGGCTCGCTCTCGGTCGCATGCAAGCTGCACCAAGAGCTCGGCCTGCCCATCGTGGGGGTGCCCAAGACCATCGACAACGACGTGGTCGGCACCGACATGACCTTCGGGTTCAACACCGCCGTGCAGATCGCCACCGACGCCATCGACCGGTTGCACACCACCGCGGAGAGCCACGATCGCGTGATGGTCGTGGAGGTCATGGGCCGCCACAGCGGCTGGATCGCCACCTATGCGGGCATCGCCGGCGGCGCGACGGCCATCCTCATCCCGGAGGAGCCGTTCGACATCGGCGCAGTGTGCGAGCTGCTGCGCAGCCGGCACGAACGCGGTCGCTATGCGTCGATCGTGGTCGTCGCGGAGGGTGCCGAGCCGAAGGAGGGCACGATGCAGTCACGCGACAAGGTCTACGACCAGTTCGGCCACGTGCGGCTGGGCGGCATCGCCGAGACCATCGCCAACGTCATCGAGGAGCGCACCGGCTTCGAGACCCGCATGGTGCTGCTCGGCCACATCCAGCGCGGTGGCACGCCCACCGCGTTCGACCGTGTGCTCAGCACCCGGTACGGCGTCGCGGCCATCGACGCCGTGCACGCCAAGTCGTGGGGCGACATGGTGGTGCTGCGTGGCGACGAAGTGCTCACCGCGCCGCTCACCGAGACCGTCGGCAAGACCCGCCCGGTCGACCCGCATCTCTACCACGAGGTCGCCGAGGTCTTTTTCGGGTGACGGTCTTCTTCGGCCGCTACGGCTGAACGGGAGTGGGGATCGCCGGGTACGCCGGCTGCGATGACTGCACCAGACCCGGGTAGTCGTACACCGTGAGCGGTGCGCTCTGCAGCTC
>Ga0073903_10002172_pt1 | contig 10138 bp, 15 predicted proteins | sample KloWWTKNB14_bulk_FD_66665 | JGI IMG/M metagenome (GOLD analysis project Ga0073903, IMG submission 66665) | Active sludge microbial communities from Klosterneuburg, Austria, studying microevolution and ecology of nitrifiers - Klosterneuburg... | ecosystem: Engineered > WWTP > Aerobic digester >... | reverse complement strand
CGTATCCATAAGCAATAGCATTAAACCCTGAATCAGATTGAATAATATGCTGTCCACCAACTATATTTTGAATAAGGTATGAATAATTAGGATCCTGCGGGTGAACAGTAAAAAGTGCCGGTGAAATAGGTGCTCCATCTAATCTAAAAGAAGTAAGGGCCGTGCCTGTATTAGGGATAATAACATTGAAATAATGTTGAAGTATATTAAAATTTGGAGTTGCATTCCATAGCACCTTACTTATATTCTGCTCTACTGAACTTAGATAAATTACTTCAGGATCCCCTGGTTGAGACCCATTTCCACAAGCCCCTTGTGATGTTAAATATTGAGCCACCATAATTGGTTTATCGGCTTCAATAAGTTTAGGTGTTGTAGAAGCAGGTATTTCGTAATAAAAATTATTTAGTAAAGGATATGGGATTGGTGCTCCGTTTAATGTAACAACGGTTGTTGGATCTGAGACGCAGACTCTATAAATATTGTTAGACTGATTTCCTCCTGTAGATGTTGTCAAGAATTTTTTTCCCCAAGCAGTTTGAGGAAAAGCCTGAACCATATAATTATCTGAGGAAGAGGATGAACCATTACAGGTAATGCTTATTCGACCGCTACCAGAAAAAACGGCTATTTTTTTACATGCACCGCTTCCTGATGCAATACTTCTAATTTTTGTACCAGTAAGGTCTACACCACGACCTAAGCTGTTAGTATATTCGCCTAATAAATTGTAAACTTGCCCCTGCGTTAGATTTATTGTAAATGGAATACCGGCAGCATGGTTTTGAGTATTTGCACTTGTAGTGATTTCGACAGTTGTGGTACCAGTGTCAGCTGCGATAACATAAACCCAACAATTAGAATTGTTCGAATTAGAGATATTGTCATAATTAACTGAGTAATACTCCTTACCTAAAGTATTAGTTGGAAACAATATCGAAGCTCCAGAAACACTGGAATTATAAATGTGTGCATAAGCCACAATTGGTTTGTCACTGGTTATATGTATGCCTTTATCTTCTGGCGCAATAGATTCTGTTCTTAATGTTACATTTTGAGGTCCAACTTTGGGAATAGGACTAGATGTAACTACTGTGTTTGCCGCAACAAAGTAATTTACCGTGTATCCAACTCCAGGAATTGCAACTGTAACGTTTGCGTTTTCTTCTGCTGCAAAATAAAGCACCATTTGCTGAGGCCCGTTTCCTGTTGCCCCCATAACCTGATGATAGCCATAAGCTACCCAAAAATCTTTTCCCTTATTGGAAAAATCTTGTGAATAGCTATTTAACTGGCTAAATAAAGCCACGAGTACTAGGGTACTAAAAATGTATAGTTTTCTCATTAAATCCAAAGTCCGGTGTAGTTAAAGAAAGAGGTAACGAATTTAGTAAAACTATCTGATTATCTAAAGATTTAGAAGCAGTTGGGGAAAAATTGGATTTGTAATTTTCTAGTGAAATCGTCCTATTAAAAAAAAGATATATCCGTTTTGGGCTACCAGATTAATAACCTTACTCTAGCTTTTTATAATCCTCAAGCCTGGATTCCATCATAAATACTCAGTTTATATAACAAAAAATAGCTACATAATTTTTTATTTCATTTTTATAATTAATAAATATTCACAACTAAATGATTTTCTATTAATTATAATTATTAGTATAATAAATTAGCAGGCATATGGGCATTCTTCTACAGAATCAAGAATTGTTTTAAAAAATTTGAATATTTAATTTTCATAAACTTATGTATAATATTAATAATAAATATTTTATGCAAATATATAAAACATAAAATATTAGCATTTAATTTTTATGGTCAATTTTTAATAATACTAATAATATTGGCTGAAATTTCTGTTTTTTATAAAGGCTATTACTCGGCAACAACTTCGAATAATACCCCGTCAGAAAATAAAGATGTTAGTAAATTAAATGAGGGGGAAAAGCCCTTACCTACCCTTGCTAAAGAATTTGTAGGATTAGAAACTAAAGAAGATAGTGGGGAAAAAATAATTCAAGTGAAGGGGCAAATAACTACCCTACTGGCAGGATTTACCTACAAGCAAGCAAAAAGAATTGCTCTGGATTTGATTGAAGAATTACAGGGAGTGTCTGTTATTGGCGTTCCTGCATAACATTGGCAAGGGCGGTAATCGCATCCTTTAACTCCTTGTTTGAATCTATTACCGATTGCATCTTCCCTTTTAAAGAAACCATATCATCATGCGAAGTGTCTTGATTGAAGATGTCATTTTGAATAGCGTTTAAACTCCCTACTGACTCTGTTAGATTTTCAATAGCTACAATTAATTCTTTGTTCTCCATAAAAGTTGTTTTGACGAAATTAAACTAAATAACCATGTTCAACTTTAAGACCTTGCCGGAAGCTATTGAGTACTTTTCAAGTGAGGAAAGGTGTCAGGATATGTTTGAAAAAATGAGGTGGGCAGACGGGAATATTATTTGCCCAAACTGTCTTACTGAAAGGGCTTATCGTATGGGAGATATGAAGCACTATAAATGCCGTAATAAATCTTGTGGGAGTAGGTTCTCAATAACTAAAGGAACGTTCTTAGAAGCTACTAAACTGCCTTTAGGGAAATGGTTTACTGCTATGTACTTGGTTACTGCTCATAAGAAGGGAATATCCTCTCACCAGTTAGCAAGAGATTTGGGAATAGGTCAGAAGGCAGCTTGGTTTATGCTATGTAGGATAAGAGAAATATTGAAGGCTAAAACATTTGAACTACTGGATAACATTGTAGAAATTGATGAAACGTACTGCGGTGGAAAAGTTGCCAATATGCACAGAGGCAGACGTAAAGCATGGCAGGAAAGCGGAAAGGATAATAAAACTCCTGTTATGGGATTGCTTGAAAGGGATGGTAAAGCAAGATTAAAAGTAATAGAGAAAGACACCTTTAAGGATATGGTGAGGCAGAATGTAAGTACCAATGCTCAATTAGTAACGGATTCCCACTTAGGATATAAAGGGCTTAACTATGAATTTGCAGGACACAATACCGTTGACCACTCCAAAGACCAGTTTAAAGACGGCATCTTTTATACAAACAGCATAGAGGGGGCATTTAGTCATTTCAAAAGATTACTGTACGGTACATACCATCAAGTAAGCCCAAAGCATCTACACCGCTATTGTGATGAATTTACATACCGCTGGAACTCCCGTAAAGAAAAAGATAATAACAGGTTTGAAACAGCCCTGAAACAAACAGAAGGACGGCTAAAATGGAAAGATTTAATCGCTAAGTAGTAACTTAGCTATCATGGCAAAAGCTAAGAAAGCAATCCCCAAAAAGAAAGCAGTAAAAAAGAAAAGCAAGTATGATATAACGGTCAAAGCACCGGAGGGAATGACATTTGAAGAACTACTAAAACTTGCTGCTACTACTCCACTACCTAAAAAGAAAAAGAAGTGAATGACGATGATTTGATAATAGAGGCTATTATTAAATCTTTAAAGGATTATGCTTTAGGAGATGTTGAATACAACGTAAACAAAAAACCAATAGCTGCCTTTATTTTATCCAGTTGCCTAATAGACCAACTATCTTCATTTGTGTACAACGATAACGAATCAACAAATAGCCAGACATACAAGAGATTTATAAAAGAATACCTACCTCAATATATCCCTTTAAATCTATGGGTAAACCTAAGAAACAAACTTGTACATGGCTATTCAATTTCCCATCACATAAAACTTACAAGTGAAGATGCTCCTTATGAAAATACAGGTGTAGATAAAAAAATAAATGTGATTACGGCAAAGATGATGTACAGTGACTTATCCGCAGTATTGGATAAAATAGTTGCTGAATTTAAAAATCAGAATAATCCAAAAAGACAAAATGCTATAAATCGTTATAGAGATGAAAAGATAATAGGATTAGTCGTACACAAATTCACCTACTATTTGGAGCATGAAAGTGATTTGCTAATAAATTATTTTAGCCGTCTGATAGACAACCCAATTACATACCTCGATAAAATTTTGACGGTTCATGGGCTTTATAAAAAAGCAGGCATTCAAGATAGGTTTCTTGTTTATGCAGAGATTACATTTGGGAAAAAGAACGCAGCACCACAAATAGATGAACTTATTGCGGCACTTGGTCTGGAAACTTCGCAGTCTGTTCTAAATCGGTTGGATTATAAAAAATAAAGTAACCATCCTCTTTGTCGTAATCAAGTTGGAATATATCGGGGTATATATCAATTACTTTTTTAAACGGCTGAAAAGCATCATCTATAAGTTTATAAATCTCTATCAATCTTTCATCTTTTGGAGGGAACATTTCATTTGAAAATACTTGTCTTTAATATTTGCTAAATATGAACACCTCTGAAACACCAGTAAAATCAATGGTTTCAGAGGATTTGATTAATAAAACTCATTCTGGCAAAGGCTTTCAAGGGATGACGTTTTAAGTTTTTGTCGAATACAATCTTAATTGCAAATACGCAAAATAAATTACCCTAAAAACTGACATTCATTGTGAAGAAATGACAAGAATCAATACTGGCTTGCATTGTAGGTTATCAACATCCGCTTATACACAGAATGTGCATATTTCAGGCTATGAATTATAGATTATTTAAATCAATTTAGCTACGTCTCAAAACGAGAAAGCCTCCCACCGTAGTAAAGTGAAGGCTTCCATTTTGTTACAGAGTTCTTTGGCGTATTTACTTCCCGTAAGAAACCAAAGTCTCAATAGTCCTGATATACCTAAAAACTGTACATCCAGTACAGGAATATGGGAATCGGGGCTTTTTTAAATACAAGTTAAATATAGTCAACGGAAATAAGAAGTAGTAGTATAACCAAAAAAAATTGGTAACATACTTTTCCACTTCGGTTATTAAATAAATTCTAAACTGTATTTCTATTGTTTTATATGCCACAACCCTTTGATACTTAAATACCACTTTACCTAAAATTCTACTTTAAGTATCTGCACTTCAAACTATTAAATAAAAAACCCCGAATAATCGGGGCAAATTTTTCTCCCAAATACCATAAACCGCCAAAACCCAAAAACAGGTATCTTGATGGTTGTTATAGTATAAGGGTGTTTTAAGAAGTCGTTGCCCTATTACTCCCCTTTTCCGAAAAATTGAGGTCCGAAATGAAGCCGACAAAGCCTCAAGAAAATCCCCTTTCCTACTCTTTTGGGATAGTCAAAATTCCAAGCCCTGACACTAAAATATTTTTAGATTATTGATTTTTTGCGAAGCGGAATTAACCAACCAATCCGTACATTTCATTTTTAAATCAAATGACAAAAACACCTGTTCTCTTTTTATTGATTTTTATTATTGTTGGGGTGCTCTCCTCCTGCGGATCAATAAAAGACCCGGAATTTCAAAGCATAGAAAATATCAAGCTCGGCAAGCTGGGATTGTCTGAATCTACCTTGAACCTTGATATTGTTTATTCAAACCCAAATAATACCAGGCTAAAGCTAAAAAGTGCAGAGGGAGAAGCCTGGCTGGATAACAATTTTTTGGGACATTTTACAGTTGATTCACTTATTAATATACCGGCCAATAATCTGTTTAGACTTCCGGTTAAGTTGCAGGTGGATATGAGCAAGATTCTTCAAAGCTCTATATTGGCTTTTTTAAACCCCGAGGTGATGATAAAAGTAAACGGAAAGGCAAAACTTGGAAAAGGCATTGTATATATCAATTACCCGATAAAATATGAGGGTAAGCAAAATCTACGGGAGTTGCTTAAATAGCCAACTTACATCAATAAATACAAGACCACAGATTTCACGGATTAGACAGATTCTCACAGATATAATTTTGCTTCGCAAAATGTGCTGCTTTCCTTTCTAAAGCTTTAAGACATGAAAAAAGGGAAACTCAGCTATTCTGATTTCCCTTGTTATATTTTCTTCTATGGTTTTTTGATTATTGTGGTGGAGGTGGTGGTGAAACTTTAGGCTTAGGATGCCCTCCTCCATCTTCAAACTTCTTACAGGATTTCGGAAGTCTGTTATAAATATCTTCTGCTGCAGGCACATCATCCGCATCGTAGCCGCAATTAGCGATAGCTGTTTTAATTTGTTCTATATCTGTTCTGTCTGTCAGGTACTTTACTTTGGTTTCCCCTTTGCGATAATTTACCGTTGCTTCCAACACTCCATCGTAACGCTTCACATATGCTTCAATTCTTGTTTTACAAACTGCGCAAAGAGCATTGGGAGTTTTAATTGTTGCAATCAATAATGGCTTTGTTTGGGAAAACCCTGTTGATCCAAAGCCGAAAAATGCGATTGCAAGTAATAATTGCTTCATAGGTAAATTATTTGCTTAAAATTACGAAACACCTGTCCAGTTAGCCGGATCATCTCTCCATTTTAACAAAACCGATTCCTGTTCAGGTTTCACCATTCCTTTTTGAATCGCTGATTCTATTAATGTAGCATAATCAGTTAAGGATTGATAGGGCAATGATGCAGTACTGAAAGCATCCGTTGCAACAGCAAATCCATACGTAAATATGGAAACCATTCCTATCACTTCTATCCCTTCCTGTTTCAATACTTCTACTACTTGTAAGCTGCTTTTTCCGGTAGAAACAAGATCTTCTATCACCACTACTTTCTTTCCCTTTTCATAATAGCCTTCAATCTGGTTTCCTAATCCATGTTCTTTAGGTTTTGGGCGAACGTAGATATAGGGTAGTTTCAATTGATCTGCAGCCATTGCTCCCCAGGGTATTCCTGCTGTGGCAACACCTGCCAGTAATTCTGCATCAGGAAATTTCTCAAACACTACATTGCACATTTCAGATTTAATAAAATCTCTGATGTATGGAAAAGAAAGCACCTTTCTGTTATCACAATAGATCGGACTCTTCCAACCGCTGGCCCATGTGAATGGATTTTCAGGGTTCAATTTAACTGCATTTACCTGTAACAATTTTTCTGCAACTGCTTTTGCGTCTGTCATGCAGCAAAGGTACAAGGTGCAAGGAACAAGGAACAAGGACTTAAAGCATTTATTTTACAACTGATAATAAATTGGTTTAAATTTATTTATCAGTAAAGAAATACATCCATGTCTAAGGAATTAGAAGATAGGTTTCATAATTATGCGAAAGCAGTGAGGAATTTCTGTACAAAAGTGAAATGGAATATTATTAACCAAGAATATATCAAACAAGTAATCCGATCCAGTGGTTCAGTTAGTGCTAATTATACTGAAGCATCAGATGATTTAGGAAAGGCGGATGAAAAAATGAAACTAAAAATATCCAGGAGAGAAGCAAAAGAAACAATTAAATGGATTGACTTAATATTGATTTATGACAATGAAGACCTCAAAAGACAATAGTACCAATTAATTGATGAAGGAGAACAAATAAGAAAAATATTATCTGCAATTATAATAAAACTGGGGGGCTAAAAGAAAACTAAGGGTCGAGGATACTTGTTCCTTGTACCTTGTACCTTGTGCCTTAATAATTATGTTTATCAAAATATACTTTAACGACAAACCACTCTTTCTTTGTGACAACATTGATGAAACCATAGAGCCATATGTTCATCATGATGATGCCGTATTTATTGATGAATTGAATTCACACACCGTAAAATCAATGATACATGAAATGCAGTTGGAGAAAATACATGCCGGTGTTTTCTTTCATGATGATCTGGACGCATTGAAAAAAGCATTCTATAAAAAGTTCACCATCATTCAGGCTGGCGGAGGATTGGTCTTGAATGAAAAAAATGAAATACTACTCATATTCAGAAAAGGAAAATGGGATTTGCCAAAAGGTAAATTGGACAATGGAGAAACAATTTCGGCATGTGCTATAAGAGAAGTAGAAGAAGAAACCGGATTAAAAAATGTGAAATTAATTGAACCGCTTATTATTACTTATCATACTTATCATGAAGGCTCAAGGTTTATATTAAAAGAATCGCATTGGTACACTATGAAAGTAAGCGGCAACCAAACTTTAACTCCGCAAACTGAAGAAGATATTCTGGAAGTAAAATGGATTACAAAAGAAGAAGCGAAACAGTATTTTCCGGAATGTTATCCTTCTGTAGTTGATGTGCTTGAAAAGTATATAAAATAAACTATCCTTTTATAATGATCTGGTTTTTGAGAAATCTCTTTTTTGAATAATGGCAACAGTAAGCCTGCTCACACACACCATTTTCTCCTCTTCATTATAAATTTTTATATCCCACACATGGGTTGATTTGCCAAGATGTAGCGGCAAAGCAATACCAGTAACATAACCAGATGTAGCACTATGAACATGGTTTGCATTTATTTCCAATCCCACACATTGAAATTGTGCAGTATCAATAACCATTGCAGAAGCGATACTTCCAATAGTTTCTGCCAGCACACAAGAAGCACCGCCATGTAACAAACCGTAAGGCTGCTTTGTTCTTTCATCCACAGGCATTCTAGCTTTGATGAAATCATCACCTATCTCCACCCACTCGATACCAAGAAAATCTCCCATTGTCTTTTGACCAACCTTACTGAATTTCTCGATAGACAATTCTTTATTAAACCAGATGCTCATAAATTATTTTGGTAGTGTTTTATAAACCGATTCCGGAAGAAATGGACTAGCATTCCCTTTATTTTTAATGATGTCTCGAACGATTGTGGATGCTACAGAAGTATATTTCGGTTCACCTGTTAGAAAGACTGTCTCAATAGTTTTGTCCAATGTACGGTTAGCGTCTGCAATTGTTTTCTCATATTCAAAATCACTAACATAGCGAATACCTCGTAAAATAAACCTGGCTCCGATTTTTTTACAATATTCAATTGTCAATCCTTCATAAATAGCACCTTCTACTTTCTCCTCATCTTTATAAATATCATTGATCCATTGTAATCTTTGCTCAGCAGAAAACATGGGTGCTTTAGCAGTATTTATACCAATGCCGACAATGATTTTATCAAACAAAGGGATAGCTCGGTTAATGATATCTACATGCCCCAATGTAACAGGGTCAAAAGTGCCGGGAAATAAGCAAATTCGCATTTTCGTTTTTTTGATTATGAAGCATTTCTGCCTGACAAAAGATACAATACAGCCATCCTGACTGCCACACCGTTTTCTACCTGCTGCAATATAATGGATTGTTTAGAGTCAGCCACATCGCTGTCAAGTTCCACACCCCTGTTAATTGGACCTGGGTGCATGATAACAATCTCTTTATTTAAATTATCGAGAAGTTTACGGTTAATTCCAAATGCAAGGCTATATTCTCTGAGTGAAGAAAATAGAACCTGGTTTTGTCTTTCTAATTGAATACGTAGCACATTTGCCACATCGCACCATTCCAATGCTTCCTTTAGGTTGTAACTCACATTTACTCCCAAAGCTTCTGCAATATATTTTGGAATTAATGTGGGTGGGCCACAAACAGTAACTTCTGCGCCCATCTTTTTGAGCAAATAAATATTGCTTTGGGCTACACGGCTGTGCATAATATCGCCAATGATGGCCACCTTTCTGCCTTCCAATGTGCCTGTCTTTTCTTTAATAGAAAAAGCATCCAGTAATCCTTGTGTTGGATGTTCATTAATACCATCGCCTGCATTGATAATAGCTGCCGGAATATGTTGTGCCAGAAAATGTGGTGCGCCGCTGGCACTATGCCTCATTACGACCATATCCACTTTCATGGATAGAATGTTGTTGACAGTATCTAATAAAGTCTCGCCTTTTGCCGCAGAAGAACCTGTGGCTGCAAAATTGATTGTATCAGCACTCAATCTTTTTTCAGCCAATTCAAACGAAAATTTTGTACGAGTTGAATTCTCGTAGAATAGATTGACAATGGTTACATCTCGTAGCGATGGAACTTTCTTTACTGGTCGTTGTAAAACTTCTTTGAATTGTTCTGCTGTGGATAGAATTAATGAAATATCTTCTTTGGTAAGATTCTTAATGCCGAGCAGATGTCGAGTGGATAGTTGCATTAAAGATCGAAATTATAGGTTTTTGGCCACTAATTGCACGAATGACACGAATAATATATTATTCAAGAAAACTAAGCTGTTACCAATACCACTTCACCGTTTATCAGTTTCACCTTGTCAGACTTATT
>Ga0073903_10002171_pt1 | contig 10140 bp, 10 predicted proteins | sample KloWWTKNB14_bulk_FD_66665 | JGI IMG/M metagenome (GOLD analysis project Ga0073903, IMG submission 66665) | Active sludge microbial communities from Klosterneuburg, Austria, studying microevolution and ecology of nitrifiers - Klosterneuburg... | ecosystem: Engineered > WWTP > Aerobic digester >... | reverse complement strand
ACAATGGTCAGATTAAGCGAACCGGTGGACACGACATTGATCCCGATGAGCCCATGCTTCGCGTCCAGGCCGCAGATCAAGAACTGCTCCCGGTCCAGACCGGCAAACAAAGGCCGGAGGATCGCGGCAGCGCCTTCCGATGTGTGCACCGATTCCGCCGCCGGAATGGCACGGCCCTCGCGCATGAGGGTCACACGGTACCGGGGCACTCCGTACCGCGATTTCGGGCTCAGTGGCCGTCCACCGTTCGAGGAACCGAGAGAGCTATCAACGGACATGTCCGCCTCCTTCTGAAATTATGTTCTAGCCCCACCCTTCACAAACCAAGGGTGGGGCGTAACGAAGGAGGCGGCACGGGGCTCTCGCAGGGTGCAGGCCTGAACAACCGGAGAGCGGAAGGCCTGTCCCCTGCTCCCCGGCCACGGGCCGCAGCCAATTGAAACGTTTTCCGAAGCAGTGCCCCATGAAGTCATTAAACTGGCGAGTGCGCGGGATTTTTAAACCTTCACAATCGGAACGACCCATGCAGATGTTATTGACCGTAAAAGAGGTATCCGGATGGCTCAACGTCAAGCAGTCCACGCTGTATCTGTGGGTGTCTCGGGGCAAGATCCCCTGCCGCCGACTAAACGGCTTGATCCGTTTCGAAACTCCTGCCATCCAGGCTTGGTTGGACAAGTCATCTAATCATCATCCGCCGGTGTCGTTTGGCCGACGCCTCCAATTCCAAACCGTCGATGCGATCATTGAAGCCGCCAAACGCGAGGTCTATACTCCCCGCCAAGGGGAAACCAGACCGAAATCAGGCCTCATCGGGAAGGAGGATCAGGATGGGGCTCACGAAGCGTAAGGATGTATGGTGGATGAGTTTTATGTATCAGGGTCGCCAAGTTCGGCGGAGCACGGGGACAAGCAAGAAGCAATTGGCCGAAGCCATCTATGCCAAGGTGAAGGTCCAGATTGCGGAAGGTCAGTTTTTCGAAAGGCGTGAGGAGCAGGAGCACACGTTCAAGGAGATGATGGAACGGTACGTCGCAGAACGAGCTCCCCTGAAAGCCGTCAAGAGCCGATTGCGCGATCACGCCGCCTTGGGGCACCTGCTTCCCGTATTGGGAGACAAACTCTTAGCCCACATCACGCCGAAGGTGATGGCTCAGTACAAGGCCCAGCGGCGAATTGAACAAGCGGCTCCTGCCACGATCAACAAGGAGCTGCAGCTGGTCAGGCATGCGTTCAACCTCGCCATGCGAGAGTGGGAATGGTGCCGGGAAAATCCAATGCACCGGGTGTCTCTGGAGCAGGTCCGGAACGAAGTTGACCGTTGGTTGACGCCGCAGGAAGAAGACCGCCTCATGGCCGCGTCGTCTCCCTGGCTCCGAGAAATCATGGTCTTTGCCCTCAACACGGGCATGCGCCAAGGCGAGATTCTCAACTTGCAATGGCAGGACGTGGATTTCTCGCGGGGAACGTTGATCGTGATGCAGAGCAAGAACGGCACACGGCGGACCATTCCCCTCAACACCAAGGTCTATGAACTCTTGGCCGCAAAACAGGCCTCTGCAGGTCTTTCACGCGGACCAGTGTTCAAGACGCCTCTTGGCAACCTCCTGCAAGTGCGTTTTCTGGTGCGGGAGTTTTGTGAGGCTCGCAATCGGGCCGGGATTCCAGATTTCCGGTTTCACGACATGCGACACACCTTCGCCACGCGATTGGTTCAGCGCGGCGTGGACCTCTACAAAGTCCAACGGCTGCTGGGGCATAAAACGAATTTGATGACGCAACGCTATGCGCATCATTCGCCGGAAAGCCTGAGAGAGGGCGTGAAGGTGCTGGATGAGCGCCAACCGGAGCGATTTAGCACAAATTTAGCACACGGGGCGGTTTCGGAAGATTTTCGAGGCCTTCAATCCTCGTAAGTGCTTGATTTATTGTGGTGAGTCGGCTGGGATTCGAACCCAGGACCCTCGCCTTAAAAGGGCGATGCTCTACCAGCTGAGCTACCGACTCTCCCAAACACAATGACGGCACATCGTCGCGCGTGGGGCGTGACGGAGGGGGATCATACCACTGACACGTGATGGTTCGCTACGGCGAGTGCTGCGTTCCACGGACAATCAGTCCTCTACCGCGAACGTTGCGGACGCACACGGCGACTCGCCTTGAGCGGATTGTTAAGGATGATGGTTTCATCGCGCCGAGAGCCGGTGGAGATCATATCGATCCGGCACTCAACCAGTTCCTCGATCCTGGTGAGGTACCGCTTCGCTTCCGCGGGCAAGTTCTTGTAGGTCGTGACGCCGGTGGTGGGAGCACTCCAGCCACGTACCCGCTCATACACCGGCTCACAATTCGTCAACGCCAGCAGGTCCGACGGCATCTCTCGGTGGATTTTCCCGTTCACCCGATAGCCCGTACAGACTTTTAGTTCTTTGCAGCCGTCCAATACATCCAGTTTCGTCACAGCCAACGAGGAGAGTCCGTTCACGCGCGTGGCATGACGGACCACCACACTATCGAACCAGCCGCAGCGGCGAGCCCGCCCGGTGGTGGCGCCAAATTCTTTTCCACGCTCCTGCAGCCAGCCGCCCACTTCGTCGGTCAATTCGGTCGGGAACGGCCCGCTGCCGACACGGGTGGTATAGGCCTTGGTGATGCCCATCACGGCATCGATTTTTGTCGGCCCCACTCCGGTTCCGGTGCAGGCGCCGCCGGCCGATGAACTCGACGAGGTGACATAGGGATAGGTGCCGAAATCGACGTCTAAGTGCGTACCCTGGGCGCCTTCGAATAACACGGTCTTGCCGGCATCGACGGCTTTATTCACGACCAACGCCGTATCAATGATGTAGCTCTTCAAACGGTCGGCATACCCCATGTACTGCTGGTAGACCTTTTCCAATTCAAAACAGTCGACTTTGTGCAGCTGCTCGAGCAGCCAATTGATATCGACGAGATTCTCTTCCAGCTTCTGCTTAAACAGCGGGGGATTCAGCAAATCGCCCATGCGAATGCCGATCCGCGCCATTTTGTCGCCATACGAGGGCCCGATTCCGCGCCCCGTGGTGCCGATCCGACGAACCCCCTTCGACTGTTCAGACGCTTTATCGATGGCCTTGTGATACGGCAGGATGAGATGGGCCCGGTCGCTGACCGCAAAGTTCTTTCCGATCTTCACGCCCTGCCCCTGCAGATGATCCATTTCTTCTATCAACGCCCCGGGATCGACCACGACGCCATTGCCGATCAGGCAGCGGGTGCCGCGATAGAGGATGCCGGAGGGGATGAGATGGAAAATAAACGTATCCCGCTTATTGATGACCGTATGGCCGGCGTTGGATCCACCCTGATACCGCACGACCATATCGGCATCCTTCGCGAGGATGTCGACAATCTTCCCTTTACCTTCGTCGCCCCATTGGGAGCCGATGATGACGAGATTCGCCATTGTTCGCTGCCTCTGCTCCTTCTGCCCTTGCTGAACTCGAAAAAAAAGCCCTGACCTCGTACTGATCAGAGCCGGAAGGGCATCATGGTAGGATTCGCTTCACGGTTTGTCAAGCAAGGTTTTCAGGAAGCTTCTCAGGACAACGCCGCCACCCCGCTATTTCCGCGCGGCCAACGGGGCGTCTTCTATAGCTCTCCCATAGGTGTGGCCCCCTCCGCCCTCTGCACCCTTCTTGCCTTCACTGCTCTCGCCCCCTAGGCGGAATCCCATGTGGCTTTCACTGCGCGCATCGAGCGAGCACATTCTGATCGTGCGCGATCTGCGAGCAAGAAGGCGCATGGGCTCCCCACCTTCTCACACCTTTTCTTGACTGACAAAAACCACCCATGCTAGATTGCAGAGTTACGTCTGCACGTTGTGACGTTTTCCCGTGCCTGTGCACATGTACATACAAGCTTGCGTGGGGCTGTGGCGCAGTTGGGAGCGCGCGTGAATGGCATTCACGAGGTCGCCGGTTCAATCCCGGCCAGCTCCACCAAATACAGCTTGTCCGACCAACGCTTCGAATGTGTGCGGGGATATCCGAACTCTACACGTCATACTCTGAGCCGTCCGCCGATAGACACACCGGCGCTGACACTCCGCAGCGGGTACCTCACCGAACGTTTCACCCCTTACACCGAGTCGTACTGATCCATGCTCCAGCTTGAATCTGTCCATAAACAATTTGCCACTAAAGTTCTGCTCGAAGGCGCCACGGCGCACTTGCGTCCCGGCGCCCGTGTCGGCCTCGTGGGCCCCAACGGCGCGGGCAAGACCACGCTCTTCCGGATGATTCTAGGCGAGGAATCTCCCGATAAAGGCACCATCCGCAAGCGCCCGCGACTGCGTGTCGGCTACCTCCCGCAGGAACTCGAAACCATCGTCGGAAAAACCGTGTTGGATGCCACGCACCGCGATCTGTATCCGGAACACGAAGCCGAACGAATCCTCGCCGGCCTGGGTTTTTCGGAGACCGATTTTTTGCGGCCGATTGAAAATCTCTCCGGCGGATACCGTATGCGTGTGGCCCTCGCGCACCTGCTGCTGTCGAACCCCGACGTGCTGATGCTCGACGAGCCGACCAACCACCTGGACAAGCCGACCCAACGCTGGTTCGAACGGTTTCTTCTCGACTCCAATCTCACACTGCTCGTCATCTCGCACGACACCAAGTTCCTCGACGGCATCGCCACGCATATCTGGGAACTCCGCGATCGCACCATTCAGGAATACCGCGGCAACTATACGAAGTTCCAGGAACTCCGAGCGGCCCGTGACGCCCAGATCGAGTCCGCCGCCAACCGGCAAAGCAAAGAAGTGGCTCGCGTCCAGAACTTCATCGATCGTTTTCGCTATCAGGCCAATAAAGCCAAGCAGGTGCAGTCGCGCATCAAGCAACTGGATAAGGTGAAGTTGATTGAGCGGCAACGCGATACCAAACGCGTGCGCTTTAAATTTCCTCTTCCGTCGGCCAGTGGGCGGCATGTGCTGGAACTCAACGGCGTCGCGAAGAGTTATGGCGAAAAGATCATTTACCGTTCGCTGGACTTCACCGTGGAACGGGGCCAACGGATCGCGCTGGTAGGTGAGAATGGCGCCGGGAAAAGCACCCTACTGAAAATATTGGCGGGCGTGCTGCCGTTTGAAAAGGGCACGCGTCAGGTCGGGCACGGCGTCACGCTTCACTATTTTGCCCAACACCAGGCGGAGTCTTTGGATCCGGACGACACGATCCTGGAATCACTGGCCGAGGTCTCCGCGCAGGCCGAAACCAACTTTTTGCGCGGCATTGCCGGCGCCTTCTTGTTCTCCGGTGATGACCAGAAAAAGCCGATCAAAGCCCTCAGCGGCGGCGAGCGCAATCGCGTGGCCCTCGCCCGTATGCTGGTGGAGCCGGCGAACACCCTGCTGCTCGACGAACCGACCAATCACCTGGACCCGGCTTCCGTGGACATGCTGACCGACGCCCTGACGGACTTTCCGGGGACGATCATTTTCATCTCCCACGATCCGACGTTTCTGACCCGTGTCGCGACGCTGATCGTTGAAGTGGATGAAGGCCAGGCGAAGAATTATCTCGGCGATTATGAGTACTTCTTGTGGAAGAAAGCGCAGGAGTTCGAATCGATCAAGGAATCCAGCGCAGAACTCGCCGCCGCCCAAGCAGGCAAATCAGACGGCCCCACGAAGGCCATGGCTTCGCAGGTGCAGCAGAAATCTCAGGGTGGGGAACGACGGGATCTGAGCAAATCACAGGCGCGTCTTGAAAAGCAGGTATCGCGTGCAGAGTCCGAGATCGCCTCGATGGAAACCAAAGTGAAAGCGCGTGAGCTGGAACTGGCCGACCCGGCCCTCTACCAAGAACACGACCGATGGAGCGAATTGCAGCGCGAGCAGGAAGGATGGAAAAAGGAACTGGAGCGACTCACGGCGCGCTGGGAATCGTTGTCCGATGAATTGCAGGACGTGCGGAACAAACTGACGGCAATCGGTTAATCGGTCGACTTCAGCGTCTCTTCCAGATAGTAGTATAACCAGCGGTTCTTCTCTTTCGTCACCAGGTCATCCCACACCACCCCCAGCAACATCCCCTTTTCCCACGGTTTGGCCCAGGCCACCGTGGCATTCAACTTCTCTTGTTGCTCCACGCGATCCGGGTCCAAGAACGCCAGCGACACCGTAATCTTTGCCCCGATGGGCAGGGTCCCTTTGGAATGAAGGCCGGCACCGATCTTGTTGACATTGTTCAGCACTGCCGTAAAACCCTTGGCGCCGCTTTGCGGCGACACCAGGGCCGACCCGACGAGCGTCGCCCGAATGTACTTCCGGCGTTCGCTCACACTCTCCGCTGAACTCAATTGACGTGCCATGATATCCTCAGCTCTAAGTATAACCATCTGTCCAGTTTTGTCCAGCCCCTTTCTTCACCAAATCACGAGGTTCTGGGGCGGTAATAGCGCGTCCCGCGAAGCGGATCCGGAAGGTGATTCTGATCGGTCTTGGCCGCCGGATCGTCATGCACATACCGATACCCCTTCCCGTAGCCGATGTCTTTCATCAGTGATGTCACGGCGTTGCGCAGATGCAACGGCACCCCGAGATTGCCATGTTGGCGCGCATCCCGCACCGCCTCCTGCAGGCCCACATAGGAGGCATTATCCTTGGGCCTGGAGGCAAGATACGTCGTCCCGTGCGCCAAGTTGATCTGAGCCTCTGGTAGCCCCACGAATTCCACCGCCTGCGCCACCGCATTGGCCATCACCAGGGCCATCGGATCGGCGTTGCCGATATCCTCTGACGCAAAAATGACCATCCGTCGGGCGATGAATCTCGGATTTTCCCCGCCTTCCAACATACGCGCCAGCCAATAGAGGGCGCCGTCCGGATCGGAGTCGCGCAGACTCTTGATATACGCCGACACCAAGTTGTAATGCTCCTCGCCCGACTTGTCGTAACGAAGCGCCTTTTTGAGCAGCGCAGACTCCAACACCTGTTCATCGATGGTCCGCGATCCATCCGGCCCGACAGGCGCCTGGCCGGCGACAAACTCCAACGTCGTCAACAGACTTCTCGCATCCCCGTTGCCGAAGGCAATCAATCGCTCACGAGCAGCAGGGAGCAACGTGATCCGAAGCGATCCGAGCCCCCGCTCCGTATCGGCCACTGCACGGTCCAGGATAGAACCGAGCGACTCCTCTGCCAGCGGCTTCAGCACCACGACGATGGAGCGAGAGAGCAAGGGCGCGATTAATTCGAAAGAAGGATTTTCTGTGGTCGCGCCGATGAGCACCACCGTCCCCCGTTCGACATGCGGCAAAAAGGCGTCCTGCTGAGCTTTATTGAACCGGTGAATTTCGTCGACAAACAGCGTGGTCGCCCGACCCATTGCCCGTCGATGCTCCGCAGCCTTAATAATCTCACGCAACTCGGGAATCCCGCCGGTGACAGCTGAAAACGGCACGAACTGGGATTGAGTGTGCTGCGCAACCAGCCCGGCTAACGTGGTTTTCCCGCAACCCGGCGGTCCCCAGAAAATAACCGAGGCGAGTTGATCCCGCTCAATGGCCGTTCGGAGCGGGCGTCCAGGCCCCACCACCTCATCCTGCCCGACGAGATCGTCAAAGCTTCGGGGACGCATGCGCTCGGCCAGCGGCACCTTCCCCGGACGGGCCGCCGCCTGAGCCGGCGCGAAAAGATCGCCTGTGGAATCATGAAGGGGCATCGTCGTGCTCTCTTTCCGTATTGCTCTACATTCTATCCGTCGTGATGGAACCATGGCAAACCATGGCCAGCTCACCAAGCGACCATCCCCTTGATTCCCACGCGCGGCAATGGTACCACCCAGCCATCGGACTTTCTGACTTTCACAAAGGACCTACGGATGTTTTTCGACACCAATGGAATTCGATTGGCCTACGATGACCACGGGGCAGGACTTCCTCTCGTCCTCCTCCATGCCTTCCCGCTCAATCGCTCAATGTGGTCACCGCAGGTGACCGCGCTGTCCCGGCAATTCAGGACCATCGCCGTCGATCTGCGCGGACACGGTGAATCGGATGCTCCGCTGTGGAATTTTTCGCTCGATCACTATGCTGATGATGTCTGCGCGCTCCTCGACCACCTCGCCATTCCGCAAGCGGTTCTCGTAGGGTTATCGATGGGAGGCTATGTCAGCTTAGCCTTCTCCCGAACATACGGGAACCGCATGATGGGATTGGTGCTGGCGGATACTCGCGCACAGGCGGATAGCCCGGAAGGGCGCACGGGGCGTCTCAATCTGGCACAAACAGCCTACAAACAGGGAACCGACGCTGTGGCGGATATCATGCTCCCGAAACTACTTGGAGCCACATCCCTGCGACAGAACCCGCAACTGGCTGAATACGTTCGACAGACGATCCGACAGACTCCGGTCAGCGGCGTCCTCGTCGATCTGATGGCCATGGCGGATCGACCTGATTCGGTTGCCCACCTCCGTACCCTCACCTGTCCAACCCTCGTGGTCGTCGGCCAGGAAGACCACACAACACCCCTCGCCGACGCGCACGTGATGACGACGGAAATCCCCGGTGCCCGGCTGGCCGTGATCCCTGCCGCCGGGCACTTGAGCAATCTTGAGCAACCTGATGTGTTTAACGATCTGGTGAGGAACTTCGTCGAGGAGCTACGGGCGGCGAGCGATTAGTTTCCGTCTCGCACACTGCTGCCACGAATCAACTTCAAGAACTCTTCGCGGGTCTGCTGCTGGGTGCGGAACACGCCCAACATGGAACTGCTCACGGCGACCGTGTTTTGTTTTTCGACGCCCCGCATCATCATGCACAGATGGCGTGCTTCCATCACGACCGCCACCCCATGCGCATTGAGCTTTTTTTTCAGCGTCTCCGCAATCTGAAGCGTCAGCCGTTCCTGCACCTGCAATCGACGACTGAACGCATCCACAACCCGCGGAATTTTGCTCAACCCCACGACTTTTTTGTTGGGCAGATATCCCACGTGACACTTCCCGAAAAACGGCAGCAGGTGATGTTCGCACATGCTGAAGAAATCAATATCCTTCACAATCACCATTTCATCATACTCAATCGGGAACAGAGCCCCATTGAGCAAATGATCGATATCCTGTCGATAGCCCTGAGTCATAAATCGCATGGCCTTCGCGACCCGCTTCGGTGTATTGAGGAGGCCGTTGCGGTCAGGGTCCTCTCCCAATTCCAGCAAGAGGTTCGTCATCAGCCCTTCGATCGGGTCTTGGTCGGTCGGCGTCGCAGCGACACGCGATCGTCTGGCGCGAGACCCAGAAACCACTTTAGCCATGCCTCACTCCCTCTTCTCTCTGCCTGCCCTCCGCAGAGCCGGAATACTCGAAGTAGTTATCACGCGTTTCAATCACACCGACCTTCACCAATCGACCCGCAGGAAGCTTGTCCACCAGCAGGTCCCAAATCAGCAACACCAGATTCTCTCCGGTCGTGGTCTGGGTTGAGAACTCCGGATCCAGATTTAAATCCTGATGATCGAAACGCTCCACCACAGTCTGCGCGACAACCGCATCGAGCTGTGGCACGTCAACCACCTGGTGCGACACCGGGTGGATATCGCCCCGGACGGACACGAATACCACATAATTGTGCCCATGCCCGTTCGGATTGTTACACTTGCCGAACGTCACCCGATTGTCCTCGGCCGACAGCTGATCCGTATGCAGTCGATGCGCGGCACAGAACCGATAGCGCCGCGTGATCGTCGCCTGAGACATTGGAACCACACTCCACCAAGATTGATAGAACGAACAAGCCGGGAGGACTTCCCACTAGATGGGGAGCCACTCCCGGCCTGTTACTTCACTCAACGTCCCGGTTGCATCACAACCGGAAAGGTCTTATGCACTGAAAGAACTGCCGCATCCGCAGGTCGTCTTGGCTTGCGGGTTCTTGATCGAGAAACCGGATCCCTGCAAGCTGTCGACATAATCGACTTCCGCGCCCTGGAGCAGCGGTGCGCTTTGCGAGTCCATGATGACCTTCACGTCACCTTTTTCAATGACCGTATCATCGTCGGCCATTTTGGATTCGAAGGCCATGCCGTACTGATACCCGTGGCATCCTCCGCCGCGAACATAAATCCGCAGACCGACCACATCTTTTTCCTCG
>Ga0073903_10002169_pt1 | contig 10144 bp, 8 predicted proteins | sample KloWWTKNB14_bulk_FD_66665 | JGI IMG/M metagenome (GOLD analysis project Ga0073903, IMG submission 66665) | Active sludge microbial communities from Klosterneuburg, Austria, studying microevolution and ecology of nitrifiers - Klosterneuburg... | ecosystem: Engineered > WWTP > Aerobic digester >... | reverse complement strand
GCCTACCGGCGACTTCTACGCCTTTTGACCTTCCGGGGAGAAACCATGTTCATTCAGCGACTGTGCCTGTTACTGGCCGCATTGTGTGTATCGACTGTGTCCGTGCATGCGGACGATTGGGAGACCATTTTTGACGGCAAGACGCTGGAAAACTGGGACGGTAATCCTGACGTATGGAACGTTCAGGATGGTGCAATCACCGGCAAGACGTCGGACGAAGAAGGGAAGAAACTCAAGAGCAACACGTTCATCATTTGGCGCGGCGGCGAAGTCGATAACTTCGAACTGGAACTGGAATACAAGATCGTCAACGGTAACTCCGGGATTCAGTATCGCAGCTTTGAGCTTCCGGATGGCAAATGGCGAATCGGTGGCTATCAGGCTGATTTTGAAGCAGGCGACACCTATTCCGGAATTCTCTACGGCGAAGCGTACCGGGGAATCCTTGCCCAGCGTGGCCAGAAGACGGAACTGGTTCGTGATAACGGAAAATTTGAAGTCAAAGTGATCGAACAGATCGGCGACACCAAAGAAATCCAGTCGAAGATCAAGAAGGAAGACTGGAACAAGTACCGGATCGTTGCTGACGGTTACCACTTCCAGCACTTCATCAATGATGTGCAGACGGTTGATGTGACCGATAACGACAAGGCTGAACGTCGCGCCGCAGGTTTGCTGGCTCTGCAGGCCCATGCTGGTCCGGCGATGACGGTGCAGTTCCGCAACATCAAGCTCAAACGCCTGCCTGCTCCCAAGAAGGTCGCGTTCATCGCGGGCAATCCCAGTCACGGTTACGGGGCGCACGAGCATCGCGCGGGCTGTATGCTACTGGCGGATGAACTGAACAATTCGAATCTTGGCATTGCCGCCACAGTCTACACGAAAGGCTGGCCAGAAGACGATTCGGTTCTCGATGACGCAGACACGATCGTGATCTATTCCGATGGCGGCGGCGGGCATCCGTTCAACAGCAAGCTGGATCGCCTGAGAGCCCTCGAAAAACGTGGCATCGGCATGGTCTGTCTGCACTACGGCGTCGAAGTTCCCAAGGGTCCGTCCGGAGAGGCGTTTCTCGACTGGACTGGCGGTTACTTCGAAACCGACTGGTCCGTGAATCCTCACTGGACCGGCAACTTCACAACATTTCCGGAGCATCCGATCACCAGCGGAGTGAAGCCATTTCGTGTCAACGATGAGTGGTACTATCACATGCGATTTGCAGGTGATGACTCGGGTGTTTTTCCCGTGCTGACCGATCTGCCACCGCGCTCAACGCTGGTCAATGAAGATGGCAGTCTCGCCCGTGGCGATGGTCCTCACAGTAACAACCCAGCGGTGCGAGAAGCCGTCTTGGAACGGAAGGAACCTCAGGCCGTGGCGTGGGCTCGATCCCGCAGGGACGCCGGTCGCGGTTTTGGCTTCACTGGAGGACATTATCACTGGAACTGGGGCAACCGCGATTTCCGCACAATGGTGCTCAACGCGATCGTGTGGACGGCTCACGGCACAGTCCCTGAAGGCGGCGTGCCATCGCGTGACCTGACCGTGGCGGATCTGCAGGCGAATCAGGACTTTGATGCGCCAGGTGATTTCAATGCCGCTCGCATTCAGGCCATGCTCGACGAATGGGCCGCGGCGCGAAAGTAAGGAACAAGAGTAGACTGTCCCTCTCCCCCCGTGAAAAACGTGTCAAGTTGGAAAATCAATTGCGGGGGAGAGGGGACAATCGCAAGAAAAATCTACAGCTTCATTTCTGATCGCGTGAAGCATAAACGAACAAATCTTCAGTAAAGGTGTTTTTTCGTGACAAATCCTGTGCAGCCCGTTCTTGTCAATGGCCACTGGGCCAAAAGCAGGGCCACCTCGTTCTTCCAGGCCGTGAACCCGGTGACGGAAGAAAAACTCCCCGGCGAGTTTCCCGTCAGTCCCTGGGAAGAAATTGACACGGCGCTGAAAGCTGCAGCCGCAGCGTCGGAAAAAATGCGCGGCTGGCCGGGAAGTCGATTTGCCGATTTCCTGGAATGCTACGCGAAGGAAATTGAAGCGAGGGCGGTGGCGCTGGTTGATGCGGCTCATGCAGAAACCGGTCTTCCAGTCTCGCCTCGTCTGAAGGATGGCGAGCTGCCGCGCACGACGAATCAGCTTCGTCAGGCGGCGGCAGCCGCGCGATCCGATTCCTGGCGTGCTCCGGTGATCGATACCGCCGCTGGAATTCGTTCGATGTTTGGCCCGATCGGGCCGGTGGTCGTGTTTGGCCCAAATAATTTTCCATTTGCGTTCAACGGCATTGCGGGAGGTGACTTCGCGGCAGCCATCGCTGCCGGCAATCCGGTCATTGCCAAAGGACATCCGTGTCATCCGGAGACCACACGGATCTTTGGTGACGCAGCACACGCTGCCATTAGCGTCACCGGTATGCCGGATGCACTCGTGCAGTTGATCTATCGAACCAGTCATGAAGACGGTGCCAGGCTGGTTTCAGATCACCGCATCGGAGCATCGGGCTACACAGGAGCGCGACACACAGGACTGAAACTCAAAGCGGCTGCCGATGCGGCTGGAAAGCCGATGTATCTGGAATTGTCGAGCATCAATCCGGTATTCATCATGGCCGGAGCCCTCAAAGAACGCGCTGCGGCACTTGCGGATGAATTCACGGGCAGCTGTCTGATGGGCACTGGTCAGTTCTGCACAAATCCAGGGCTGGTCGTGATTCCGTCGGGCGAACTCGGAACAGCGTTCGTTGCTGCCGTCGCAGAACGCTTCGCGAAAGCACCCGTTGGCACGATGTTGGCGGAAGGCGTGCGTTCGAGTTTCTCCGCTGGCGTTCGGACACTGATCGATGCTGGTGCAACTCTCGTGACGGGCGGGCAACCTGGCGGCGGCAAAGGCATCTGCTTTCAGAACACATTGCTAACCGTTTCAGGCAAACAGTTTCTGACCAATCCCGCTGTCTTCCAGACCGAAGCCTTTGGCAACGGTTCACTGTTCGTTTTCGCGGATTCTGTCGGCCACATGGCGGAGATCGCGGAGTCTCTCGAAGGCAATTTAACTGGCGCGGTCTACTCCGATACCGCTGGCAGCGACGATGCGGACTATGCAACCATCGAAAAGCCACTTCGACCGAAAGTTGGCCGGTTGATTAATGACAAAATGCCAACCGGTGTCGCCGTGAGTGCTGCGATGAATCACGGCGGTCCGTTCCCCGCGACAGGGCATCCCGGCTTCACGGCCGTCGGCATTCCTGCGTCGATCACTCGATTTGGTATGCTGCAAAGCTACGACACCGTGCGTCCCCATCGCCTGCCACCGGCGCTCCAGGACAAGAATCACGGCGGTATCTGGCGGCGCATCAACGGTGAATGGACGAAGGCAGACGTGTAACCCGATCTGTCCTCAGATCGGGAACCGCGTTGTTCTTGTACCGAGGCTCCTGCTCCACATCCAAAACGGGAGGCGGTCCTGACAAGCTGGCAGCTTGTCCCACTTGTGCTGCAGAGTCATGGTGGAAGATGGCAAAGTCGTCGTTCGCTCCGCGAACGAAACGGACCGCGCGCCTGTGCCCGCGTTTCGTTCGCAGAGCGAACGACGACTATCCTGCTTGTCCCGCCACGATCGCATGGCAATGAATCAGCGTTGGGACTGGAGACTGTGGCCTGAGTCCTGCTTCAGTCAGCCACGTATTGTACTCCTTCGCACTGTAAGCCCGGCCTTCGGTGAAAGAAAACAGGGCCGCCGAGTACAGCGCGATCGGCAACGGACCGTCCAGTTCGTCATTGAGCAGCACGTCATGGATGATCAGCCGCCCACCGGGATTCAGAGATTTGACACTGCGTTGGATCAGCGTCTGACATTCGGCAACGTCCCAGTCGTGAAGAATATTGGACAGCAGGATGACGTCGGCGGCAGGCAGCGGGTCGGCAAACATATCGCCCGATTGCAGCTGCAAGCGGTCAGCGACGCCGTAGTCATTCGCAAAGCGTTCCGCCGTCTTCAAAACCTCCGGACGATCGAACACGATGGCCTGCAGTTGCGGATTCGCTTTGAGAAACGCGATGCTGTAAATCCCGGTCCCGCCGCCGACATCCAGCAGCGTCGTCGCGTCATTCAGAGGCACTTGCTGAGCGAGTACAGGCGCGACATTTTTCGCCCGCCCTGACAACGCCAGCGTAAAATGTTCCGCCAGTTGAGTTTGTTCCATCGCCGACTTCATGCCATCGCGATAAATGAACGCCGCGCCACCTTCATCACCGCCAAGTCCCGCCGGACGATTCGTCCTCAGCCGTTCCACCATCTCGATCACACCCGGAGATGTAGCTGCGAGACTCAGATAACTGCCGACATCAAATTCCGTCCCGCGCACCAGATGTTCGGCGGCAAGCGGGGTCAATTCAAACTTTCCGGCTGAGTCTTTTGTCAGCAGTCCCATCGCCCGCAGGGCCGTCGTCAGGACAATCGCCGACCGCTCGGCCAGGTTCAGGTCGGTCTGCAGTTCCACCAGCGTCCGTGGCTGCTGTGCCAGTCGCCCAAACAAATCAAAATGAGCGACTGCCGCAGTCAGCAACTCTGTCCCGTAACTGCCGCGAAAGTATTCAAAGATTGAAGTGGGATCTATGGCTGGTGAATCGAGTTGTTGCATGGTTTGGATGTCTCGATATTTGTGTTGTGCTATCGACTGCTGAGTTCGGCGTGTGGGATTGATGACGCGAGAACATTTTCTGAGTTCGAGGAGCCAGGGACAGCAGTGTTGCGGTTTGACGAGGCACCATTGCTCAATCTTCCTCTTCCTCAGTCTGCCTGCGAAGAGTCATCGTGATTTCATTGCCCTTGCCGTTGTGCTGGACCTCGTCAATGAATGCATGAATCAGCCACAGCCCACGCCCACAGGGACGATCAAGATAGGCGGGATCCGTCGGATCCGGGATCTTTCCGGGATCAAATCCCGGCCCATCGTCGCGGATTGAGATTTCCGCCGATTCCTTTGTCATGAATGCACGCACATAAACCTTGCGTTCGTTATACGGAGCCTGCAGACGGCGTTCTTTTGCCAGTTCGAAATAGGCGTTCGTATCCTCGCTTTCCCGGAGCTGTGACGAGACTTCCAGGTTGCCATGAATGATCGCGTTCTGCAGGGCTTCATCCAGCGCCATCGCAACCCGCAGAGCGCCACCTTTGTCGCGCAGACCGAAACGTTCCACCATCCGCTTGATCTGTGCGACCATAGGTGCGACGAGTGACCCGTCATTCGGCAGGCAAAACCGGACTTCACTATACGTCGCCCATTCCGCAAGCTGCGCACTGGCGCGATCGGACTGCGCGACTGCGAGCAGCCGCTGCAGAGTGGGAATCAGATCTGTCAGGCTACGCTTGGGGACGTAGCTGGCGGCTCCTTTCCGCATCGCTTCGGCGGCAATCGCTTCGCTTCCGACGGCCGTGACCAGGATCACGGGAATGTTGGGAAAATCGGAATGGACCGCTTCCACCAGTTCCAGTCCGTTCATTTCCGGCATATCGAGGTCTGTGATGATCACATCCGGGGGTGAATTTCGAATCGATTCGAGCGCTTCCTTGCCGTTGCCAGTCATCACCGCTCGATAGCCGGCTTTCTCAAGCATCGATCGAAGCAGCACCGATTGAGTTCGACTGTCTTCCGCGACCAAAATAGTCGTTTTCTTGTCCACCATGGCCAGTAACCCAACTCAGAGAAAACCCCACGCAGAACGATCGTCCACCACGAACCAGCATTGTCGTTGGCAAATAGATTATTGAATGCCCCCCCACATTGCCCGATTTCGAGGCTGGTTCTCCAGAGATTTAAGGAAATACAGGATTAGTGGTGGTCTGGACACTCTATTTCATCTACAGCGGGCAATTCTCGTCCGACTCAGGAAGCGACTCTGGCGTGCGTGGGACGCTGGCAGTACTATGAGGAACGGGTCAATCGACCGTGACCGCATCGAGTTTCTGCTGAGTCTGCCCGTCATGGCTCTAAAAACAGTCCAATCAGGCGAGCGGCAGGAAAGGATTTACCTCGGCGAGTCTTAAGGCCGAGCGGACCCGTGCGACTGATCCACGCCAAAGGAAGCAGATCTGAGGACAGATCTGCCTACGTAGTCCGACCTGTCTCAGGTCGGATTCCCTAGGCGACGCGATATCTCTGGTAATCCTGTTTCTTCCGCTCGCCTCAGAGAACAACATGCCGTCCATTGCCGCCCGGCAGGTTCCCCGTCGGCAGTTCCTGGCGGACACGGGGATGGGGTTTCCCGGACCCAAACGGCTGGAGATTGACTACGGCAAGCCGATCCAGGAAATTATCGCCTGAGTGTCGAGCATCGATTCACCACGCGGAAACCGTGAATGCTTCGCCCTGAAACACGGGCTGCTCCATCGTTTTTTTTGATCCGAACCGTACGCTTTCGGCGGCAGTCGGGAGTCTGATTCTGAGCGCAGCTGGCGGACTGCCCTCGGTCGCCTGCTTGTGGGGCGAATGGCCAAACGCCGCAAAGTACCTGGCGAAAGCAGCCTCGCGAAATTTTGGAACGATATGTATCGGGTCAAGACCGTACCAATTGGGTTCCGGCTCAACAATTGGAACGCCAAATTCGTCAGCCAGCTCTCTCGCCAATTTTTCCAGCGAGTGGGCTTGTTCTACCACCTGAGGCAACGAAAGGCGGCAGCCGGGAAACAGAATTGTTCGAGCGATCAGAAATCGCAACCGCCCCACCGACGCCAGTGAGGCCATCGGCAAACCGGTCATCACGATCCGGGCATCCGGATGCCAGTCACGGATTCGATTCAGGCACTCGCGTACGGAGGCCACGATCTGTTCGGGTTCGAACCGGTAGACAATGTCGTTGCCCAGATCTGTGATCAGGACATACGGTGGCCGTTCCAAATCCTGCGGCAATTGATTCCACAGACCACAATTGCGGATGGCAGGCAAGTGGCGAAAACAGAAAGCGCTGGTCTTGAGGTAGGATCGTCCCATTCCCATCGCCACATTGAGATCCACCGGTTCAGCGATTATTTCGCGAAGTGTGCGAATCAGATTCGGCCACCCCAGCACCAGATTACTGGCACCCAGCAGCACGACGTTTTGTCTGGTCATGGTCATATTGATCCCGATCTTAGGCGAGCGGCAAAAACGAGTCTGCCAAATATGTAACCTCGGCGAAGGAATCCGACCTGAGACAGGTCGGACTACGTAGGCAGATCTGTCCTCAGATCTGCAACCTTCAGCATGGTCAATGGCAATCGGCCCGCCGGGCTTGCAAACTCGCCAAAGGTAATTCCATTCCTGCCGATCGCCTTAGTGCGCCACTTTGACGGCAGTCAGATACTCACTCAACCGTTCCATGTTCCTGCTGAAGAGTTGACTGGAAATGGCCGGAGCATCGCCCTTCAGATGCGTCGCGGCGGTGACAGGTTTCCCCTGATCATTCGACAGCCAGCGACCTTCGGAATCCAGTTCGCCGATGATTCGCTGGGCGTCGCGAGTCAGCGTCTTCAAATTGCTGACGGATTTGCGATACGGACCAGTTTGCTTGAGTGCCTCATACCTCGCCCCGATCTTTTCGATGTGAGGTTTCGCCTTGAAGCTGTAGTGCGTCGGCATGTCGCTGTCATCGTAAGTCAGTTCGTAGGTGTCGCGGACGAAGTACAGCGGTCGGTTGGTCTCCAGCTCATAGAACCGCGCGACCTGGCCGTCCGGCAGCTTCGAGCGGTTTAGCCATGCCAGCGCTGGCCCGACCGGGGCGAGGTATTTCTGGTCGCCCGTCTGTTCATACAGAAACAGCAGCGTTTCTATCGCGTCCTCAGATTCACGCCCGGACACGGCCGGTGGCTCGAACTTGCGCGCCCACATCGGCTGCATGTCGAAGTTGTATTGCTGAGCCCAGCCGGGCTGAGGTTCCGGCATCTGGGCGAGAATCAGGAAGTCGCCCAGCTTCAGCAAAGCGTCGCGATACTTTTCGTCTCCGTAGGTCTCATGCGCCAGATGCAGCGTGCGTGCGACGGTGCCCGCCAGGCCATCGTTCAGCGTGTAATAGTCCCAGTAGTCCTTGATGTGATTTTCGGTCCGCCAATCGTACTTTGGAAAGGATGCCTTGATCACCGGCTGCTTTGAAACCGGTTCCTTGTATCCCTGAGGAAACCCGCCGTTCGAAAATTGGGCCGTGAGGATGGAATTGAGCGCAAACATCGTCGCTTCATGAATCTCCGCGTCCTTGAATTCCAGGGCCTTGTCCACCTGCATCAACAGGCAGACAGCCGCCTGTGTCTTGTCATCGTCCAGGGTTGAATAGTTCTTCCCCTTCGCTCGTCCCTTGCCGTTCCGATAGCGATCGGCATGAGGCCCCTTCGGATCGAAATCGATGCTGGCCGACCAACCACCGGATTCGAGTTGTCCGAACATCAGCGCGTGCGCGGCATCAACGGCAGCCGTCAGGAACTGCTGATCACCGGTCGCTTCAAAGGCGCGGACGTACGCCATTCCTACGGTGGGAGTTCCCGGCGGCTGAACCCAGATCTCGGAGTCTGCCGCCTTGCCTTCGCCCTGACGCTGTTTCAGATCCAGCGAGTATTCATAGACGTAGCCACCGTGGACCGCGACCTGCTGATGAAAGAACTGCGTCGCCCGCTGCATGGCGCTTCGCGCCTGCTCGGGCAAGTCGTCCTGAGTGACCGCGAGTGCTTTGGCACACTCTAATTTGGGGGTGGCCGGGGTTGGAGGACGACAGTCCGAAACCCCGGGGCTTCCTTCGCTCCGCTCAGTCCAGCCCCGGCCACCCAACACCCTTTCTTTGCTGTGACAAAGAGCCAGTGTCAGAATGGCGAACAGGATTCGCACACAGTTTTTCATTTGGATGTCTCCTTGTGTGCGGTGGCAACGCGACGGAGGAACTTAAATGTAGACGCCAGTATGAGTTTTTCGCCAAGCCGAGGGAAGAAATCGCGAAACAAGAACACGGGACGCATCGCCGGGAAGTTGAGGATCATTTCCGGTGGCCCGCAGCGGATCGCCTTTTCCACCGCTGTGGCCACTTTGTCCGCATTAGTGCCACCGACGAAGAATGGTGCTTTGCGGCCCGTTGCTTTAATGATTTCGTCGTAGACGCCGCCATCGGTGGCAAACCCGGGGCAGATGGCCGTCGCCGTAATCCCGACGCTCAACAATTCTCCTCGCAATCCCTGAGTGAAAGCAATCAGGCCGGCCTTCGTCGCTCCGTAGACGGCACCAAAAGCGGGGCCGTGTTTTCCGGCTGTGGACGCCATATTGATGATTCGACCAAATCCCTGCGTTCGCATGATGGGAACCACATGTCGCGTCAGCACGATGGTGCCGGTCAGATTCGTCTCAATCGTCGCCAGAATCTGATCCAGTGGCAACTGGTCGAATTCCGCGAAGCATTCGATGCCGGCGTTGTTAATCAGCACGTCGATCCGTCCGAACCGATCCATCGTCGCCTTGACGAGTGCTTCCAGTGCATTTGGGTCCGCGACATCGGTGGGCACCGAGATGCATTCACATCCGGTGGCAACGAGTTCGGCTTCCAGCTGAGCCAGTTTCTCCACGGACCGGGCGGCCAGCACAAGTCGAAACTGTTTTGCTCCAAGCCGCTGGCAGATGCGTCGGCCAAGTCCGGCAGACGCACCCGTAATAATGACGGTGAGCTTTTTGGGAACGGACGGTGGAATCGCCATGAAAACAAAAGCTCCGTTTGAACTGTACAGCTATGGTGGATTTGAGCAGATTTTCGGGAGCCTGGCAGATTGTCAGGTCGGCGTCGATTGTAGAATGCTACCATGGGCGACATTACGTCACCGCCTGCGATGCTTCAAATCCGACAGATGAGTTTTCTGAAGAGCACATGAAAGATCCAGACCTTAGACTCATCGTCCTCACCGGCGGCGACCGCCCCGATATTCAGTCGGCATGGAATGACTTGCGTGCCTATCTGGAGACCGTCCGCGGGGTTGATCTGGTTGGGGTCTTCTCCAGCGGAGAATCCATACCCGAGGACTTGCCCGGCGACATCGTTGTTGTGCTCGGTGGAGATGGTTCCGTATTACGTGGATGCCGTCAACTCGGAAGGCGTCAACTGCCGATCGTAGGCGTCAATCTGGGGCGTCTGGGTTTTCTGAC
>Ga0073903_10002163_pt1 | contig 10151 bp, 10 predicted proteins | sample KloWWTKNB14_bulk_FD_66665 | JGI IMG/M metagenome (GOLD analysis project Ga0073903, IMG submission 66665) | Active sludge microbial communities from Klosterneuburg, Austria, studying microevolution and ecology of nitrifiers - Klosterneuburg... | ecosystem: Engineered > WWTP > Aerobic digester >... | reverse complement strand
GATCCTTTAAAGATGAATGGCAGCGGTGCTCAGAAAATGGCGCAATCCGGAAACGATATCCGCCGGCCGCGCCGGCGGATATCGTTTCCGGAAGGAGACCGCTCTTTGATCACTATGTCCACGAAACGTGCCGGACGCCTTCGCAAATCAACAAGCGCTGCACGACGCGTCCAGACATGCCGAAAACTTTCTCGCGCTTGAATTTGACTTCGAATCGAATTGTCTTGATGGAATTGGTGAGGTCGTAGTCGAGATCGGCCTTCTTGACCCGGACCCCTTCGGACTCGATTGCCTGGCGCAGAGCGAGATCGTTCATGCCGTCCAGTTTTGCGCGCACGGTGACGACCGCATACCAATCGTTTTTGACCCGCCCCTCGATCCTTGGCATAACGCCCAGAATAATCAGAACAACTACAATTCCAAACGCGCCAATCACCCACTCCCCGGCGCCAAACGCGAGCCCAAGGATCGATACGTACCAAAGTGATGCCGCTGTCGTAACACCCTGGACACGGTTGCCCTGGCGAATAATGGCGCCGGCCCCCAGAAAGCCCATCCCGCTCAATACGCCCTGGGCCAATCGCGCTGGATCTGGAAACGAAGACGGCGACAGTCCCACCACATAGCCAAACAGAGATTCCGAGATCAACATGGCGATACAGGCGGCCACCGAAACCAGGATCGTTGTGCGTAAACCGGCGGCGCGTCCGTGGCTTTCGCGCTCGATACCGACAACCGCGCCGGCCACCATTGCGGCCAGAATCCGGAGGATGATTTGATCCAGTGCCATATCGCTTAGGAGGTGTAGCGCCCAGCCATTTTCTCGAGCGCCTTGCGATCTTCGTCGGTGATGGTCGCTGGAACGCTGATTTGCACCCGAAGGTACTGATCACCGTGCTCGCCTTTTGGCTCCAGTTTTGGCATGCCCTTTCCGCGCAAGCGGACCAGCTTGCCCGAAGATGTGCCAGCCGGCACGCGCACAACGAAGTTCCCGGCCAGCGTCTCCGCCGTAACTTCGCCGCCCAGAATCGCAGTGAAGACATCGACCATCAGGGTCCGATACAAATCATCTTCCTTGCGTTCGTATACGGGATCCGGAAGCACCGTAATGACCATGTAGAGATCGCCCGTCTGGCCGCGCGCCCCGCGAGCCGCCTGTCCGCGTACCCGAACCCGCGAACCCGTCTTCACTCCCGCCGGAATGGAAACTTCGATTTCCTGGCCAGCACGTCGGACAATGCGGGTCGTGCCATGGAAGGCCTCCAGAAGCGACACCTCAACTTCCTGCTGGACGTTGCGCGGCGCGCGAGTGGGCTGACCCTCGCCACCGGCGGCGCCACCGAATAGATTCTCGAAGAGCGAAGATGGATCAAAGCCACCGGCGGAGCCTCCGCCTTGCGCCTGGCGGAACATCTCTGTCCAATCCATGCCGCCCTGCCCTCCAGGGCCGGCGCCCTGCTGCATGCGCTCATAGTTTGCGCCAAACTGGTCATAAAGCTTGCGCTTGGCGGGGTCCGAAAGCGTCTCGTAGGCGTTGTTCAGCTCCTTGAATCGCTCCTCCGCATTCTTATCGCCCTTGTTGACGTCGGGGTGGTGCTGCCGCGCCAGCCGTCGAAAAGCCTTCTTGACGGCGTCGGCGTCCGCGCCGCGCTCTATCCCCAGAACCTTGTAATAATCCTTGCCTGGCATGCCTGACTTTGACTCCTCGAACGATTGTATCCCGATTGCTCATATTGGCGAGTTTTCGTCGGCTTCACGTACAATCCTTGCTCCTTTATGACCGTTGTCCCGGATGTTCCGCTCCTCGAGCAATCTTTCGGTCTGGCCAGCTTTCGGGCAGGCCAGGTTGAGGCCATCACGCATGCGCTCAATGGGCGTCACGCGCTGGTCGTCATGCCGACGGGCTCCGGGAAGAGCCTGATTTTCCAGTTCGCGGCAGTTTCGATGCCCGGCACCACGCTGGTCATCTCGCCACTCATTGCGCTGATGAAGGACCAGGTGGATGCCTTGCACCGGCGCAATATACCTTCGACTTTTATCAATAGCGCGCTGTCGAGCGACGAGCAGGGTCGACGAATCCAGGGGATGGCGGCCGGACGATTCAAATTGGTTTACATCGCTCCCGAGCGCCTGCGCAGCCCAGCCTTTGTCGCCGCGCTGAAGCGATCGACGATCTCCTTGCTGGCCATCGACGAAGCCCATTGCATTTCGCAGTGGGGCCACGATTTTAGACCGGACTATCTCGCGCTGGGGCAGGCGCGCGAAATGCTGGGGGGGCCAACCACACTTGCGCTTACGGCGACGGCGACACCGGAAGTGCAGGACGACATCCTGGCCCAACTCCGCCTCCCCGCGGCCGAACGCGTTGTGACAGGCTTCCAGCGCCCGAACCTGGTTTTCCATGCGCGACTAACCCCAGACCTACGGTCCAAGATCGGAGTTATCCGGAAAGTGCTGGGCGCCGTTAAGGGCGCCGGCATTATTTACGTTGGGACGCGCCGCGACGCGGAGGAGTTGAACGCGACGCTCGAAGCAGAATTCAAGGTGCCATCGTTCATTTACCACGGCGGCATGGAGAAGAGCCAGCGCAGCGTCATGCAGGACGCCTATCTGAACACCCCAAATGCGGTCATGATCGCCACGAACGCCTTTGGCATGGGCGTTGACCGGGCCGACGTGCGGTTTGTCGCCCATTTCAGCATTCCGGGCTCGCTCGAGGCTTACTACCAGGAAGCCGGACGGGCCGGCCGGGACGGCAAGCTCGCCCAATGCATGCTGCTCTATGCGCCCCAGGATCGCAACTTGCAGGAATGGTTTATCGAGAACGATGCGCCCTCACAAAACGAGTTGATCTTCCTCAGGAAGGTCATTGCCGGCCGCGCAAAGGACGGCGTCGCAACCGTGTCGGTGGATGAATTGCTGGCAGTGACGCGCATGTTCGAAGTCAAGTTACGGGTGGGCCTGGCCCAACTCGAGCGCGCTGGCACCCTGAGCCGGATCGACCGGTCGGGCACAGGCACGACCTTTGCGGTCGGCGAGTTGACCGATGAGATGCTGCGCCAGACCCAGGCGGACGTGACCGAGCGGCGGGCCCACAAGCGCGCCCAGCTTGCGAAGATGATCTCCTTTGCGGAAACAACCACGCGCTGCCGCCAGCAAATGCTGATCGAGCACTTTGGCGACACGAGCGAAATCACGTCAAAGCCGTGCTGCGACTTTCACATCCGCCTTGCGCGTGGCGAACCTCATCCGGATATCCACGGCAGCGTGGCGGCCCGCCCCGCCGCCGCCGCCGGCGGGGCCAAGGCCGACACGGTCGCCGAGACGGGCAAGCTTTTCACTGAGGGGCTGACTTTGCGCGAAGTGGCAGCCCAGCGCGGGCTGACCCCGTCGACGATCTACCATCACGCCGCGCAACTCATCAGCGGCGGCGCGCTCGAATTGCGCAACCTCGTGCCCGAGGAACAGGAACGGCTGATCCGGGCGGCAATCGCCAAAGTCGGATCGGCGGACCGCCTCGCTCCCGTCAAAGCCGAGCTGCCTGACGCCATCGACTATGGCGCAATACGCTGCGTCGTCGCCCAGCTTGCGCGCGAAAACCCTCCAACTGAACCCGGCCCGACGACCGAAGCGGCCGGGTGAGCCCAACCCCAAACATGGACGTGGCGGCGCGCATGCGTGCTGCCACGCGCCGACAGGAGCCCAAAAACATGCAGGACAAAATCATCGTCGTCACCGGCGGCACCAATGGCATCGGCCTAGAAACCGCGCGCGCGCTTGTCAAAGCCGGGGCCGACGTTCACATCGTCGGTCGAAGTCAGGACCGCATCGATGCGGCAGTCGCCACCATCAAAGCGTCGAGTGGCAAAGGCAGCATCCAGGGCTGGAAGGCCGACCTCTCCAGTCAACCCTCGATACGCGCGCTAGCGCCCCGCCTTTTGGGCGCCCTGCCCCGAATTGACGTCCTCGTCAATAATGCCGGCGCACTTTTTATGAAGCGCGAACTTAACCCGGAAGGGATGGAAATGACCTGGGCGCTGAACCATCTCAACTACTTCACACTCACCCACCTCCTCCTGGACGCGGTCAAGGCCGCGCCCGCGGGACGAATCGTCAATGTGTCGTCGGCGGCGCACCTGTCCGGGCAGATCCGATTTGACGATCCGGAATTCCGGTCTGGCTATGCCGGGTTCGCGGCATATGCGCAGTCCAAGCTGGCCAACGTGATGTTCACCAACGCGCTGGCGCGGCGGCTGACCGGAACCGGCATAACGGCCAATTCGCTTCACCCAGGCGGAGTCGCCACAGGCTTCGGAATGAACAACAGCGGCCCGCTTCAGGCCTTCTTCGGCACGATCTGGAAGGTCTTCGCCATGAGCGCGGAGAAAGGCGCCGTCACGTCGATATATTTGGCGTCGTCCTCGAAGGTTGAAGGCGTGTCCGGCGACTACTTTGCGCGCAGCAAGCCGGCCCCCATATCGGCCAATGCCCGCGACCAGGCCGCGCAGGAGCGCCTGTGGACGATGACAGCCGCGCAGACCGGGATCGTCTGGCCCTGACGCGGCGGTACAATCGCCTCGCGCGCTGAGCGACACCATGAACATCTTCAACAAAATCTTCGCCATCGTGACCCTGATCATTGGGTTCGTCACTGGATTGATCGCGATCTTGTTTCCACAGACTGCCCTGGCCGCGATCAACGGTCTGGCTGCCGGTTTCCACACCAGCTTCTTTCCCGGAACCGACGGCCTGGCTCGCGTTGCGGCGCGCGCCCCGCTTGCCATCACCTTTGCCCTGCTGGTGGGCGGGCTGCTATACCTTGAGCTTCGTAAGCCTCGATCCAGCACGATTGAGGTGTCGAAGGCGACGGGAGGCAAGGTCCGGGTCACCACGGCTTCGGTCGAGAAGAAGCTCCTTGATGGCGTAAACGCGATGCCCGATGTCATCTCAGCAAAGGTGCGCGTGTCTACCCGCGGCCCGAGCTTGACCGCCTACATCGAGGCCGTGACGCCGGACACGGTGGACGTGCTGGCCAAGGGTGACGAAATCGCGGCGGGTGTGCGGGCGATCGCCCAGGATCAACTGGGTCTGAAGATGCAGGACAAGCCGCACGTCATGATCAAACCCACAAAGGTGAAGGCACCGTCGCCTGCTGGACGCGCGCTGTTCGGCAGCAAGAAGCGCGCGGGCGGCGACGACTCACCTGGGAGGTCTGGGCGGTGACCCTGTCCAACGTCCCCGCACTTTCGCTCTCGGCGCTTGTTGAGAGCATTCTGTACGCCGCGGGCGAGCCCGCGCCCGTCTCGGCGATCGCAATTGCGCTCGACGCCAGCGTGCAAGATGTCGAGTCGGCCCTTGAAGAACTCAACACGGCATTCGGAGGCCGAGGGGTGCGGCTCCAGCGCCAGGGCAACAAAGTCCAGCTCGTGACAGCGCCCGAGGCGGCTGAGCGGATACAGCGGTTCCTGGGCCTCGAGTCAACCAACCGCCTGTCGACCGCCGCGCTCGAGACCCTGGCCATCATCGCGTATCGGCAACCGATTACCAAACCGCAGATTGAGATGTTGCGCGGCGTCAACTGCGATGGCGTCATGGCAACGCTCGAGGCGCGCAATCTGGTTCAGGAGCTGGGTCGGGCCGACACGGTTGGACATCCGATGCGGTATGGCGTCTCCTTTGAGTTTCTGCAGTACTTTGGCCTGAAGGGCACCCATGAGCTGCCGGCCGTCGAACACCTCGAGACCTTGGCTGCCGCGGACACACCCGCAGCGCTGGGACCCCCTCGCGATCCGGATCCTGCCGAACAGGCTCTGCTGCCGCTCGGGTCGCAAATTCCCGACACCGGTAACACGCCGTCGGAGACCCCGGCGGAAGTATGAAACCGCAACGTTATCTTGCGGCGGCCGGGCTTGGTTCACGGCGGGCGTGCGAAGAGCTGATCAAGGCAAATCGGGTGACCGTCGACGGAGCTCCGCTGACATTCAACATGGAGCTGAGCGGCACAGAGGACATTCGGGTGGATGGAAAACCCGTGGCAGCCCAGTCCCCGGTCATTTACATTGCTTTGAACAAACCCGCCGGGTTTATTTCAGATCGCGGCGTAGCGGGTGCCCGCAGCGCGCTCGATTTGGTCGATGTTGGCGCGCGGCTCTTTCCGGTTGGGCGGCTGGACATCGATGCCACCGGACTACTCCTGTTGACGAATGACGGTGAGCTCGCCTACACGCTCACCCACCCCAAATACGAGCACGAGAAGGAGTATCGAGTCCTGGTCGATGGCGTCCCGAGTGATCACGCGCTGTCGCAGTGGCGACAGGGCGTCTTGCTCGATGGCGACACGCGACCGACTGCTCCCGCGAAGGTTAAGCTGATTGATGGCCCGACCGTCACGGGCGCCACGTGGGTGGCCGTGCGCCTGCGCGAAGGGCGCAAGCGCCAGATCAAGCGCGTCGCCCGGGCAATCGGCCACCCCGTGCGCGAGCTGCAACGGATCCGAATTGGGACACTGAAGTTGGGAGAACTCGCGCCGGGGAAGTGGCGCCTCTTGACCCCCGACGAAATCGCTTCGCTTAAGGGAGACGCATGAGGATCGCCATCGATGGGCCAGCCGGCTCAGGAAAAAGCACGGTGGGGGCAGCTCTCGCGCTCAAACTCGGCTTCCTCTATTTTGACACGGGTGTCATGTATCGGGCGGTGACCATCGCCGCGTTGCGGCGGGGAATTCCACTTGACGAAGAACCCATGTTGAACGAAATCAGCCGCAAGGTGGTGATCGAGGTAAGGCAACCCACTGAAGACGATGGCCGCCAGTCCACGGTCCTACTGGATGGCGAAGACGTTACGTGGGAGTTGCGCGCGCCGGCAGTCGACGCCAGCGTCTCGATCCCCTCGGCCAATCGCGGTGTGCGTGCGGCGATGGTCGAGCAGCAACGTCGTATCGCCGCGCCCGGCAATCTGGTGATGGTCGGACGCGACATTGGCACTGTCGTTCTGCCTCGGGCCGAAGTAAAGATCTATCTCACGGCGACCGTTGAAGAGCGCGCGTTGCGGCGGCATGCCGAGTTGCTTGCCCGCGGACGGCCGAGCGACTACGATGACGTGCTTGCCTCCATGCGCGAACGCGACCGCCTCGACAGCGAGCGGACCGAGTCGCCCCTCCGGCGCGCTCCCGACGCTATTCGGATTGACTCAACCGGCCTCACGCAGGAAGAGACGCTTGAGCAATGTCTCCAGGCCGTGCGCGCCAGGCAACCAGACTCCGATAAATAGTGGCGAGATCACAATCCCCGCGCCTCGCGCGGGGATTGTGATCTCGCCACCGGGTTAGGCAAGAGAATACAGCCCGCCGTATTTGGTCCGCAGATAGGCGATATACGGTTCGACATCGAGCGGGCCGCCCGTGACGCGCTGGACGAGCTCATTCGCCGTGTATTTGCTGCCATGGGCGTATACGTTCTCGCGCAGCCACGTATGCAGGGTTCCGAACGCGCCCTGCCCCAACTCGGCGCGAATGCTCGGCCGCGACCGCTCGGCGGCGGCAAAAAGTTGCGCACTCAGGATGTTACCCAGGGTGTAGCCCTGAAAACTGCCCCCGATCAATCCGGCGTACCAGTGCACATCCTGCAGGCAGCCGTCCTTGTTGTCAGGCGCGACGATGCCAAGGTCGCTTTGATAACGCGCATTCCAGGCCTCGGGCAGATCGGTGATGCTCAGCCCGCCCTCCAGGAGCTGCAGCTCCAGATCAAAGCGAATCATCACATGCAGGTTGTAGGTCACCTCATCGGCATCGGTGCGGATGAGTGAGCGCTCCACTTTGTTGATTGCGCGATAGAAGGTGTCCTCATCGACCGAACCGAGCTGAGCTGGGAAGACGGACTGGAGCTGCGGATAGAAGTGCGACCAGAATTCGCGGCTGCGGCCAACCAAGTTTTCCCAGGTGCGGCTCTGGCTCTCGTGCACTCCGGCCGAAGTGCCGCCTTGCAGGGGTGAGGCTTCGTAGGCTGGATTAACGCCTTGCTCGTACATTGCATGCCCGGCTTCATGCATCGTGCTGAACAGAGCCTCGGACAGGTCGTTGGGTTTCACCCGAGTCGTGATGCGAACATCCCCGACTGAAAACGTTGTGCAGAATGGATGATGGGTCTTGTCCTGCCTGCCGCGCTTGAAGTCGTAGCCCATTTTCTCCACAACCTTGCGCCCAAACGCAAGCTGCAAGTCTTCGGGATACGCCTGCTTTAGGCAACTGTCATCAGCGGGCGTCTGGGCCAGGATCTGGCGGGCGATCGGGACGAGGCGCTCGCGCAGGCGGCCAAACACGGCGCTGACGGTCGAGACGCGCATGCCATCATCGGCGAAGTCGATCAGCGGGTCGGCGATGTGCTCATACGGCGCGAAGAATCCTGCCATCTTTCGCGAGTACTCCAGGGTCTTTTCGAGATAGGGAACAACCGCCTTGAAGTCGTTGGCCGGTCTAGCCAGCATCCAGGCCATAAACGAGTCGGATCCGTGCGCGTAGAACTCCCCAAGAAAGGCGGGGGGAACCTTGATGGATTTCAGGTAGTTCCGGCGGGTGGCCCGGATCAGCGAAGCACCATCGTCATCGAAAGGCAGGCTGCGCTCATACGGTTCAAGATCGTCCAGGAGCTGCCCGACCGCCTTGTCGACGAACTTTTCCTGGGCCAACCGGCCAAGCGTCGCGGATTGGCGGCCGCGGGCCGGCCCGCCTCCCGGCGGCATGTAGGTGGATTGATCCCAATTCAGGATCGCGTTTGCGCGGTTCAGGTCATCGACCTCTGAGAGTCGGGCTTTGAGTTCAGCAAGTTTTGCGAGAGGATTATGGGCGGTAGACATACCTGACTATACGTCGAGATCACGATCCCCGCGCTTCGCGCGGGGATCGTGATCTCGACGTATGGTTGGTGCGCCAAGCGGATACACTGGTCCGATGCGACCCATCTCCGAGAGCGACCTGGTGACGTTTGTTGAACGGGCCGTCAGCGCGCGCGCAGGGCTGATTGACATCCGGCACGAGTCCGCCTTCAGGCTCTTCAACGGCTTCTACGAGGGTTGCCCGGACCTCGCCATCGATGTCTACGCGACAACCCTGCTCGTGCACAACTACGCGGCCAACGTCGAACTCGGCGCTGCGGCGGCGCGGGTTGCCGCAGCCAGGGCGCGCGAGATGCTCCCCTGGCTTACTGCGGTGCTCATCAAGACCCGCAATAGCAGCGTGCAGGCCGAGCGCAACGGCGTCCTGCTGGACGGCGGGCTGATTGCGACTCGCATTCGTGAAGGTGGGACGCGCTACGCGCTGGACCTGACCCTGAATCGCGACGCAAGCCTGTATCTCGACACCCGGAACTTGCGCGCCTGGGCCCAGGCTGAACTCAAGGGGATGAGTGTCCTCAATACGTTTGCCTATACCGGGAGCCTGGGGGTTGCCGCTCTTGCCGGAGGGGCCGCGCGCGTCGTGCAGCTTGATCTCAACGGCTATTTTCTGAACGTGGCCAAGACCAGCTACACCTTGAACGGATTCCCCATTCGCAAGGCCGACTTCATCGCGGACGATTTCTTCCCGGCATTGACCCGGCTGAATCGGACGGGCGAGCAGTATGACTGCGTATTCCTCGACCCGCCATTCTTCTCCGTGACGCCGAAGGGCGTCGTCGATCTGGAGAAAAGCTTCACCCGGCTGATCAACAAGGCGCGCCCCCTCGTGCGCGACGGCGGACGGCTCATCGTCATCAACAATGCCCTCTTCACGAGCGGCGCGGAGGTCATGCACGACATCGAAGCGCTGGCGGCCGACGGCTATCTGGCTGTCGAAGCCCTGATACCGGTGCCCGAAGACTTTACGGGCTACGCCGGCACGCGGGTGGCCGGGCCTCCTGTCGATCCGGCGCCGTTCAATCACCCGACCAAGATCACTATTCTGCGTGTGCGGAAGAAGGCGAAACAGAACGACAACCCTTGAGATTCCCGGGCCGACCAACTCCGGTTTTCACCACAAAGGCACAAAGACACCCAGATGCATGCTGTAACTTCGTGCCTTTGTGCCTTTGTGGTGAAAACCTGATGCAATCCAGGATCATTTGCCGACAATTCCGATGGGCCTGGGCGTATAGCCCGGAAAGACCTCGGCCAGTTTGTCG
>Ga0073903_10002162_pt1 | contig 10153 bp, 8 predicted proteins | sample KloWWTKNB14_bulk_FD_66665 | JGI IMG/M metagenome (GOLD analysis project Ga0073903, IMG submission 66665) | Active sludge microbial communities from Klosterneuburg, Austria, studying microevolution and ecology of nitrifiers - Klosterneuburg... | ecosystem: Engineered > WWTP > Aerobic digester >... | reverse complement strand
CCTCGATCCACTTCGGCGCGGGGCCCACGAAGCGCATGCCCGCGTCCTCGACCGCCTGCGCGAACCCGGCGATCTCGGAGAGGAAGCCGTAGCCCGGGTGCACCGCGTCGCACTTCGCCTGCCGCGCGGTCTCGAGAAGCAGCGCCTGGTTGAGGTAGCTCTCGCGCGGTGCCGAGGCGCCGATGTGCGCCGTCTCGCTCGCCATCGCCAGCCAGGGCGCCCCGCGGTCGGCATCCGAGTAGACCGCGAGCGACGGCACGCCCAGCTTCCCGAGGGCCCGCAGGACGCGCGCCGCGACCGCGCCGCGGTTCGCGACCATCACCTTTGCGAAGATCGCCATGCTCAGTAGCTCGTCGGCCAGGCGCGCATCTGGCGCTGGCCGACGCCGCCGGTGAGCCGCAGGCGGTGCACGTCGAGCATGCGGATGAGGTAGTCGCGCGTCAGCTCCGGGCGGATCACCGACTGCACCGCATAGATCGAGGCGATGTCCCACACCTCGCTGTCGCGGCTCATCCTCTCCAGCGCCTCGGCGTGGCCGGGGTCGCCGGGATCGAGGCCGCTCACGATCTTCGCCGCGAACCCGGCGTCCATGAAGCTCACCTCGGCCGTCGGCCACGCCGCGACCTCGTCGGAATTGCGCCCGCCGCCCATGTTGAGGTAGGCCTGGCCGTAGCTCTTGCGCAGGATGACCGAGAGCTTGGGCACGGTGGTGAGCGCCAGCGCGTTCATCATGTTCATGATCTTCCCGGGCGCGCGGCGGCGCTCGGCCTCGGTGCCGATCACGAACCCCGGCGTGTCGACGAAGAGGACCAGCGGGATGTTGAAGGAGTCGCACAGGACGATGAAGCTGGTGATCTTCTCGCACGCCTCGGTGTCCATGGCCGCGCCCTTGTAGAGCGGGTTGTTGGCCACGATGCCCACGGTGCGCCCGTCGAGCCGCGCGAGGCCCGTGGTCGCGACCTTGCCGAAGCGCGGCTTGAGCTCGAAGTAGCTGTCCGCGTCGACCACGTCCCGGATGATCCGGCGCACGTCGTATACCTGCGTGCGGCTGGCCGGGAGGTGGCGCAGGATGTCGCGCATCCTCGCCCCCGAGCCCGCGGGGACCGCCCGCACGGGCGGCGCCTCGTTGTGGTGGCTGGGCAGGTAGTCGAGGAAGCGCCGGATCGCATCCAGGGCCTCCTCGTCCGTGTCGACCACCATGTCGGCGAACCCCGTCACCTCGGCGTGCAGCTGCCAGCCGCCGAGCTCCTGCGCGTCGACCTCCTCCTTGATGGCGAGGGAGGCCAGCAGCGAGCTCGACACCGCGAGCACGGCGCCCTTGCGCATCACGTTGAAGTCGGACAGCACGGCGTACCAGGACGAGGAGCCGTAGGACATGCCGAGGGTGGCCGAAGCCCACGGCGTCTCGCGCTGGCGCAGGTACTGCAGCCCGTCGTTCCCGAGGAGCGAGCCCATGCCGCGCGAGCCCATGTGGTCGGGCATGCGCGCGCCCGACGACTCGCCGAGGAACACGAGGGGCAGGCCGCGCTGCGTCGCCACCCGCCGCATGTGCGCGATCTTGCGCCCGTTGGTGGCGCCGCTCGAGGCCCCCATCACGGTGAAATCGTTCGACACCACCGCCACCTCGCGGCCGCCGATCTTGCCGAACCCCGCGATCTTGCCGTCCGAGGGAGACCTGTCGCGATCCGGCGGGTGGGCCGATGTCGAGAACAGCCCCGACTCGATGTAGGTGCCGGCGTCGAGGAGCCGCCCGAGGCGCTGGCGCGCGTCGAGAAGGCCGGCGGCGGCCCGGCGCGCGAGCTTTTCGGGTCCTCCCATGGCGAGCGCCTTCGCCTCGCGCGCGGCGAACTCGCGCTCGAGGCGCTCGCGGCGCTCCTCGAGCGCATCGGGGGGCTTTTCGTCTGGTTCGCGTTCGGTCATGTCGGGGTTCTTCCTCGGTGTCTTCGCCCGGGCCGGGCTCGCGGCGGCCGCGCGCTCAAAGGATGTAGCGCTGGTACCTCTCGAGCGCGGACTTGGCGCTGCGCAGGCTCTCCCGGCGCAGCCGCTCCGCCTCCTCGGCGTCGCCGCGGCACATCGCCTCCAGCATCGCGACGTGCTGCTGCCGCCCCACCTCGGCCCGGCCCGGCAGGATGATGATGCGGCGTATCAGCACCTGCGTCTTCTCGTAGATCGTGTCCAGCATTTCCGCCAGCACCGGGTTGCGCGCCGCCTCGATCAGCCGGCGGCGCAGCTGCTCGTAGTGCTCGATGTACTCGTCCAGGTCGCCGCGCTCGACCAGCGCCTTCATCGGGCCGCGGTGGCGATCGAGCTCCTCGCGCCAGCTCTCGGGCGGCTCGTTCTGCGTCGCCAGGCGCGCGGCCAGCCCCTCGAGCACCTCGCGCAGGTCGTAGATGTAGAAGACCTGCGACAGGTCGAGGCGCATGACCACCGCGCCGCGGTTGGGAATGCGCTGGACCAGCCCGCGGCTCTCGAGCGAGGCGATGGCCTCGCGGATGCGCGCGCGCGAAACCTTGAATTCCGCGGCCAGGTCCGTCTCGCGCAACTTCGCGCCCGGCGCGATCTGCTGCTGCGCGATGCGCACGCGCAGCTTTTCCACGATGTCGTGGGCGCTCTTCGCGCCGCGGGGGCCCGCGCCCGGCCTCGCCGGCGCCGGCCGGCGCGGCACGGGCGAGCGGCTGCGTGTCCTGCTGGCGGGCTTCGCGGGCATTGCGGCTCCTGGATGCGGCGCCGGCCCCGGGGCCGGCCGCACCCGCACCGTACAACGCGCGCGCAAAATGTGTCAACATTCCTGTTTACAAACTCGTTGACGAAAGCTCCGGGCCCGCCGCAGAATGCCCGGCACCCGTCCCGTTCGAGGTCCCGCATGACGCCACAACCCGCGCCGACCGAGGGCCCGCTCTCCGGCTACCGCGTGCTCGAGATGGGGTCCACCATCGCCGGGCCCTTCTGCGGGCGCCTGCTCGCGGACTTCGGCGCGGAGGTGATCAAGGTCGAGCCCGCCGAGGGCGACGCCGTGCGCACGATGGGCAAGCGCTTCCACGGCAAGTCGCTCTACGCGGCGAGCATCTTCCGCAACAAGTCGCTCATCTCGGTGGACCTGCGCACGCCCGCGGGGCAGGACGTGGTGCGCCGGCTCGCGGCGAAGTGCGACGTGGTCGTCGAGAACTTCCGCCCGGGCGCCCTCGAGAAGTGGGGAATCGGGTACGCGGACCTGAGCCGGGCCAACCCCGGCCTGGTCATGGTCCGCATCAGCGGCTTCGGGCAGACCGGCCCCTACAGCGACCGCCCGGGCTACGGCGTCATCGGCGAGGCCGTCAGCGGCCTGCGCCACATCACGGGCGACCCCGACCGGCCGCCGTCGCGCATCGCGGTCTCGATCACCGACTACATCACCGGCCTCTACGGCGCGTTCGGCGCGGCGCTGGCGCTGCTCGCGCGCGGCCGGAGCGGGCGCGGCCAGTACGTCGACAGCGCGCTCTACGAATGCGCCTTCAGCTTCATGGAGCCGCACATCCCCGCCTTCGAGAAGCTCGGCCTGGTGGCGCAGCGCGCGGGATCGCGGCTGCCGGACAGCACGCCGAACAACCTCTACGTGAGCGGCGACGGCCAGTTCATCCACATCACGGCGATGGGGGACGCGGTGTTCCGCCGGCTGGCCGCGTGCATGGGCTCGCCGGGGCTGGCCGACGACCCGCGCTTCAGGCTGGCCGTCGACCGGTCGCGCAACCACGAGGCGATCGACGACCTCATCGGGCAATGGACCGGCCTGCACGCCCTGGACCGGCTCGAGTCGATGCTGCGCGCCGCCGACGTTCCCGCCACGCGCATCTTCACCATCGCCGACATCTTCGGCGACCCGCACTACGCGGCGCGCGGCTCGATCGTGCACGCGCCGGACGAGGACTTCGGCACCGTCGCGATGGCCCAGCCCGTCCCGCGCCTGTCCGGCACGCCGGGCGCCGTGCGTCATGCCGGCAGGCGCATCGGCCAGGACACGCGGCGCGTGCTCGCGGAGGTCGCCGGGCTGTCCGCCGAGGAACTCGACCGCCTCGAGGCCGAACGCGTGATCCGCACCGACCGTGCGGACGCGGCGCCTTCCCCGGACGCCCGCGGGCGCGCCGGAACGGCCTGACCGCACGGTTCGATACCCCATACCCCAGGAGGAATGCCGCCATGGCCCGCAAGGAAGTGAAGTCCGAGATCACCGGCTCGGTGTGGAAGATCGTGAAGCAGCCCGGCGACGGCGTCGGCGAGGAGGATGCGCTGATGATCCTCGAGTCGATGAAGATGGAGATCCCGGTTCTCGCCGAGGCGAACGGGACCCTCGTCGAGCTCACGGTGAAGGAGGGCGAGCCCGTCACCGAGGGGCAGCTCCTCGCCGTCCTCGACGTGTAGGGAGCCCGCGATGTCCTGGAAGCCCGAGGCCGAGGAACTCGAACTGCGCCGCCGCTACGCCGACGGACTCGGCGGCCCGGAAGCCGTCGCCACGCACCATTCGAAGGGCCGCCTCACGGTGCGCGAGCGCATCGCCGGACTGTGCGACCCCGCCTCGTTCCAGGAGGTGGGCAAGCTCACCGGCAAGGGCGCCTACGTCGACGGCAAGCTCGCCGGCGTGGTGCCGGCACCCTACGTCATGGGACTCGCGAGGATCGACGGCCGCCCCGTCGCCATCGGCGGCGAGGACTTCACGGTGCGCGGCGGCACGAGCTGGGGCAGCGACCGCCGCAAGGGCGGCCAGGGGGGGTTCGTCGAGGACCTCGCGCACGAATACCGCATCCCGCTCGTGAACCTGATCGACGGCGCCGGCGGCAGCGTCACTTCGGCCGCGCGCCGCGGCCACACCGTCTTCCCGGGCGTGCACGGCTTCGAGCGCTCGGTCCAGCTCATGGGCGAGGTGCCCGTGGTGTGCGCGGTGATGGGCACGGCCGCCGGGGGGCCCGCCGGCCGGGCGATCCTCGCGCACTGGTCGGTGATGGTGAAGGACACGAGCCAGGTCTTCGCCGCGGGGCCGCCCGTGGTCGAGCGCTCCCTGGGCCAGAAGCTCACGAAGGAGGAGCTGGGCGGCGCCCACGTCGCGGTCGACATGGCGGGCACGATCGACAACGCCGCGCGCGACGAGGCGGACTGCTTCGCGATGATCCGGCGCTACCTCTCCTACATGCCGGCCAACGTCTGGGAGCTGCCGCCGGTGGCCGCCACCGACGACCCTCCCGACCGCCGCGAGGAGGCGCTGCTGGACATCGTGCCGCGCGAGCGCCGCCAGCCGTACAACATGCGCAAGCTGGTCGGCATGGTGGTCGACCGCGACTCCACGTTCGAGATCCAGCCCACGTTCGGGCGCGCGATCATCACCATGCTGGCGCGCATGAACGGCAAGGTCGTCGGCGTGATCGCCAACAACCCGATGGTCAACGGCGGCGCGATGGACGTGAAGGCCGCGCGCAAGCAGACGCACTTCCTGCAGCTGTGCGACACCTTCCACATCCCCATCATCTTCCTCGTCGACGTGCCCGGTTTCATGGTCGGCCTGCAGGCCGAGCAGGCGGCCACGCTGCGCGAGGGGATGAAGAGCGTCTATGCGGCGCTGCAGGCGACCGTGCCGATGCTCACCGTCGTGATCCGCAAGTGCTACGGGATGGCGGGGATGGGCACGACCGACAAGAACGGGCTCGACTTCAAGATCGCCTGGCCGTCGGCGGAATGGGGGTCTCTGCCGGTGGAAGGCGGCGTGGCGGCGGCGTACAGGCGCGAGATCGAGAGCGCCCCGGACCCGCAGAAGCGGCTGCAGGAACTCGAAGCCGAGCTGCGTGCCTACGCCTCGCCGCTGCTCACCGCCGAGGCCTTCGCCGTCGAGGACGTGATCGACCCGCGCGAGACGCGCGCCTACCTGTGCCGGTTCATCGACGCGATGCAGGGCCGGCTCGCGACGACCGTCGGGGTGAAGCTGCGCGCCGGGGTGCCGCCCTAGGCGGGCTTCACGGCCGCCTTGCGGATCGCGTCGAGCGTCGTGTTCGGCGTGATCGCCTGCGGGTCGATGCGCACCTCGATCACCGCGGGCTTGCCGGACGCCACGCACCGCTCGAAGGCCGGGCCGAACTGCGCCGTCTCCTCCACGATCTCGCCCACGCAGCCGAAGGATCGCGCATAGGCCGCGAAGTGCGGGTTCGCGAGCTCCGTGCCGTGCACGCGGCCCGGGTAGTGCTTCTCCTGGTGCATGCGGATGGTGCCGTACATGCCGTTGTTCACGACGACGATGATCACGGCCGCGCCCTGCTGCACGGCGGTGGCGAGTTCCTGCCCGGCCATCAGGAAGCAGCCGTCGCCGGCGAAGGCGACCACGGTGCGCTCCGGCTCGGCGATCTTCGCCGCGATGGCCGCCGGCACGCCGTAGCCCATCGCCCCCGAGGTGGGCGCGAGCTGCGTGCGGAAACCCGTGTAGCGGTGGAAGCGGTGCAGCCAGGTGGCGTAGTTGCCGGCGCCGTTGGCGAGGATCGCGTCTTCCGGCAGGTGCTTGTCCAGCCAGTCGACGATGTCCCACATCTGCACCTTGCCGGGCATCTCGCGGCGCGCGGTCCAGGCGAGGTAGTCGGCGCGCGCCTCGGGCACGCCCGCCTTCCACGCGGCGGCGTCGACCGGCGCCATCGCGGCGGCGGCGCGCGCGAAGCGGCCCATGGAAGCGAGGATGGGGATCTCGGGCTGGTAGACGCGGCCCAGCTCCTCGGGGCCCGTCATCACGTGCACGAGCTTCTGCCGCGGCACGGGCGAATCCAGCAGCGCGTAGCCGCTGGAGGCCATCTCGCCCAGCCGCGTGCCCACGAGCAGCAGCACGTCCGCGGTGCGCACGCGCTCGGCGAGAATGGGGTTGATGCCGATGCCCACGTCGCCCACGTACTGCGCGTGGCGGTTGTCGAAGAGGTCCTGGCGGCGGAAGGCGCAGCCCACCGGCAGGCTGTTGGCTTCCGCGAACTTGCGGATGTCGTCGCAGGCGTCCTTCGTCCAGCCGCTTCCGCCCAGCACCACCATCGGCCGCTTGGCCGCGGCGAGGAGGTCGCGAAGGCGCTCCATCTCGCTCGCGCCCGGCTCCGCGTGCGGCGGCATGTAGGGGCGCGCGTCCTCGACCGTGGCGGTGGCCGAGAGCATGTCCTCCGGCAGCGCCAGCACCACGGGCCCGCGCCGGCCGGACATCGCCACCGAGAAGGCGCGCGCGACGTACTCCGGGATGCGCTCGATCGCGTCGATGCGCGCCGCCCACTTGGCGAGCGGCCCGAACATCGCGGCGAAGTCCACCTCCTGGAAGGCCTCGCGGTCGCGGAAGTCGCTGCCCACGTCGCCGATGAAGAGGATCATCGGCGTGGAATCCTGGAAGGCGGTGTGCACGCCCACCGAGGCCTGCGTGGCGCCCGGCCCGCGCGTCACGAAGCAGATGCCCGGCCGCCCGGTGAGCTTGCCGTGCGCCTCCGCCATGTTGGCCGCCGCCGACTCGTGGCGGCAGGTGACGAGCTTCAGCCTCTTCCGGTGCTCGTGCAGCGCATCCAGCACGGGCAGGAAGCTTTCCCCGGGAACGCTGAAGGCGGTGTCCGCCCCGTGGACGAGGAGCTGCTCGACGAGAATCCTGCCGCCCTGCCTTGCGATGGTCATGGCTGCCTCACGAGGTGCCCGCGCTTCCTCAACGTCTCCACCAGGCCGCGCGGCCCCGCCAGGTGGAGCGCCCCCACGGCCACGAACACGCGCTCGCGGCCGTTGAGGAGCCAGTCCTCGATCTTCGCGACCATCGCGTCGTGGCGCGACCAGATGAACTTGTCCTCGAGTTCCTTCGCACCGGGCACCGAGTCGTTGTAGGCCCGCACGACGTCGAGGAGGAGCTTCGGGTCGCCGGCCTGCCAGGCGTTCACCACGCCCGTGATCTGGTCGCGCACGAGCCCGCTTTCCATCGCGGTGACGGTCCCCTCGAAAGCCTGCAGGTGTTCCTTCTCGGTGAGGGAGGCCATGAGGTCGGACTGGGCCTGCGCGCCCTCCAGCTCGACAAGTTTCTTCTTCTCCTCGCGCGCGCGCTGGATGAGGTGCAGGTCGACGCCGAACTGCGGCAGGTAACCCTGGCGGCCCCATTCCGCGAAGGCGAGGAGCGATGCGGCGAAGAAGGGCTTGAGGCCTTCCACGTCGCGCTCGGCCATGCCGAAACGCTGGAGCTGCCTGCGGAATCGCTCGTAGAGCGGCGGGGGCACGTGCTTCGCGAGCGTGTCCGGAGGCGCGAGCCCCATCGAGGAGGCTCCCTTGGACATCGCCTCCACGTCGGTGATGTCGGCCTCCACCGCGAGCACCTTCGCGTCGGCGAACGCCTTCCGCACCGGCTCGGGCAGCGGGTAGAAGCTCTCCTTGCCCGCGTGCACGGTGCCGTAGAGGTAGACCTTGTTCGTGAGGGAGGAAACCTCCCAGAGGAAGTGCCGCGAGGCCGGCGGCGCCGACGGGGCGGTGGCCGATTGGGCGGCCGCGGGCAACGCCATGGCGGCGAGCGCCGCGAAGGCGAGGGCAAGGAGGCGCATGGCGGGGCGGGCTGGCATTGCGATGGGCGATGGAACCCCGATTCTACCCTCAGCAGGCTTGTTCCCCCGGGGCCAAAGCTGTCACAATTCCGTCACAAAAAGCCGCCTGTCCCGAACAACTCCAAGGAGGTGTTTCCCATGATCCGCACCGCACGCGGGCTCGCGCTCGCCTTCGCCGCCGCCTTCGCCCTTTCCGCCGGCGCCCAGGAATGCAAGAACCGGGGCGACCTCGACGCGCTCTACTGCGACGACAACGGCGACATGGTCGCCGACACGCCGAAGGACGCGAAGAAGCTCAAGACCCCCAACACGCTTGTCTTCACCTACACCCCGGTGGAAGACCCGGCCGTCTACGAGAAGGTCTTCAAGCCCTTCACCGACTACCTCGGCCAGTGCACGGGCAAGCGCGTCGTGTTCTACCAGGTGCAATCGAACGCGGCGGAAATCGAGGCCATGCGCTCCGGGCGCCTGCACGTGGGCGGCTTCTCGACGGGCCCGACGGCCTTCGCGGTGAACATCGCCGGCGCCGTGCCCTTCGCGATCAAGGGCTACGAGAAGGACTTCCAGGGCTACAACCTGATCGTCATCGTGAAGAAAGCGAGCCCGTTCCAGAAGCTCGCCGACCTCAAGGGCAAGAAGTTCGCGCACACCTCGCCCTCCTCCAACTCCGGCCACATGGCGCCGATGGCGCTCTTCCCCAAGGAAGGCCTCGCCCCCGGCAAGGACTACAACATCCTCTTCTCCGGCAAGCACGACCAGTCGGTGCTGGGCGTGAACTCCGGCGACTACGACGCGGCGGCCGTGGCCTCCGACGTCTTCCACCGCATGGCGGTGCGCGGCCAGATCAAGGAGGACGACTTCCGCGTGATCTACCGCAGCGCCAAGTTCCCGACCTCGTCCTTCGCCTACGCGCATGACCTGGAGCCCGCGTTCCGCGACAGGATGCTCAAGTGCTTCTACGACTACCGCTACACCGACGAGATGAAGAAGGCCTTCGACGGCGCCGACCGCTTCTTCCCGATCAACTACAAGGAGCACTGGGCGGTGGTGCGCGACGTGGCAGAAGCCGGCGGCGACAAGTTCAACAAGGCCGCCTACGAGAAGGAATCCAAGCGCGAGGAAGAAGCGCGCGCCAAGAAGGCCCAGCAGAAGAAGTAGCCATGGCCGCACCGGCGCTGCACCTGCGCGGGCTCGCCATGGAGTACGTGCGCGGCAAGCCCGTGCTGCGCGGGATCGACCTGGAGGTGGGCTCAGAGGGGCTCACGGCCATCATCGGCCCCTCGGGCACGGGCAAGTCCACGCTCATCCGCTGCATCAACCGGCTGGTGGACCCGACCGCGGGCGAGATCCTGTTCCAGGGGCAGGATCTCGCGCGGCTCCGGGGCGAGGCGCTTCGCCACGCGCGCCGCCAGATCGGCATGGTGTTCCAGGAGTACAACCTGGTCGAGCGGCTCTCGGTGATGGAGAACGTGCTCTCCGGCCGCCTCGGCTACGTCTCGCCGTGGAAGGCGTGGATGCGCAAGTACCCGCGCGAGGACATCGACCGCGCCTTCGAGCTGCTGGACCTCGTGGGCCTCTCCGCCTTCCCCAACCAGCGCGCCGACAGCCTCTCC
>Ga0073903_10002161_pt1 | contig 10157 bp, 7 predicted proteins | sample KloWWTKNB14_bulk_FD_66665 | JGI IMG/M metagenome (GOLD analysis project Ga0073903, IMG submission 66665) | Active sludge microbial communities from Klosterneuburg, Austria, studying microevolution and ecology of nitrifiers - Klosterneuburg... | ecosystem: Engineered > WWTP > Aerobic digester >... | reverse complement strand
GGTGCCGTTGCAGGCAGAGAGGAATAGCCAGGAGAGGAGTGCCCCGATGACCCACATGGGGGAGATCGGACGTCGTTCTGGTCGGCTGCGGATTGGTGTGCGCGTCCTCTGCATGCGGCGGCATTCTATCATAGCCGGCCGAGTGAGCCGCCTGATTTTCCTTAGAAAAAGGAGGGGCAAATGGTTGACAGCCCGTCTTAGCCGGTGGTATACACTCCGAATGATTTTCGGGGACAATGGCGTCTCCGACGGGCACTGCGTTCAGAACGACATAGCCGAACCGGACAATGACGTCCTCCGATCCACAGCATGGGGTCAGAGGGCGTTTTTTTTTATCTGATGGTAGCCGTCGGCACACAGCGATCAGCCATTAGTGCCGGTTGTCGAAGATCTGATGGTTCGCAGATACGCTGACTGCTGATTGCCGAGAGTCTTTTGTATGCGTTCGCTTCGAATTGCCATGGCCCAGATGAACCCGACCGTCGGGGATATCGTCGGGAACACGCGCTCGATCCAAGCCTGGATCAAGGACGCACGACGGGCAAAGGCCGATCTTGTCGTCTTCCCCGAACTCGCTATCACCGGGTACCCGCCGGAGGATCTGCTGTTCAAGCCCCGCTTCATCGCAGACACCCGTCGCGCGTTGAAGGCGGTCGCGGCGGCTGCGCGTGGCGTGGTCGTTGTCGTCGGGTCCGTCGGTCAGGGGGCGGCCTCGGTGTCCGAGTCGGATGCTCCGTCATTTCCGTCGACCGATCGACAGGCGTTGTATAACGAGGCGTCGCTGGTGTCTGACGGACGGATTCTCGCCACCTACCGCAAACGTCATTTGCCGAACTACGGCGTGTTCGATGAGAGCCGGTACTTTCACCCCGGTTCTCGCCTGCCGTTGTTGGTTTTGAACGGTACCACGATCGGGGTGAACATTTGCGAAGACATCTGGTTTTCTGACGGGCCCACCCGTGCACAGGCTGCGGCGGGTGCCGAGGTCATCGTCAATATCAACGCATCGCCGTTCCATGTCGGGAAGGGGCGACTGCGCGAACAGGTGCTGGCCACCAGAGGCCGTGAGAATCGCGTGATCGTGACATATACCAACACAGTCGGCGGGCAGGACGAGTTGGTCTTCGACGGCTGCAGCATGATTGTGGACCAGGCGGGCGAGATCGTCGCGCGGGGGAAGGCGTTTGAGCAGGATCTCATCGTGGCGGATCTCGATGTCGCGGCTGTCGGGCGGGCGCGCATGGCTCAGGGACGAAAGGCCCCTCTGTCGCCGCGCGTGGCGGCTCTCATCGACCGGGTCGATGTGCGTCTGCCTGTGAGAAGGACGTCGAAGTCGGTCGTGGTTCCGGGTCTGGAGCCTCCGTTGGGTCGGTTGGATGAGGCCTATCGCGCCTTGGTCCTCGGGGTACAGGATTACGTTCGCAAGAACGGGTTTAAGCGTGTCGTCATCGGATTAAGCGGCGGGGTGGACTCGGCCATCACCGCGGTCATCGCCGTCGACGCCGTGGGGGCGGAGAATGTGCTGGGGGTGTTTATGCCCTCGCCCTATACGTCGCGGGCCAGCCGCGAGGATGTCGCGGACATGGCTCGCCGGTTGCACATTCAGGTCGATACCATCCCTATCACCACGATGTTCAAGACGTATGTGCGTGCCCTCAGTCGATCCTTTGAGGGACGACGCCCGGACACGACCGAAGAAAATCTGCAGGCTCGAATCAGGGGCAACCTGCTGATGGCCTATTCGAACAAGTTCGGTCATCTGGTGCTGACCACCGGAAATAAGAGCGAGATGAGTGTCGGATACGCGACGTTGTATGGCGATATGGCCGGCGGGTTTGCGGTGATTAAGGATGTGCCGAAGACCATGGTCTACGAGCTGTCGCACATGCGCAATCAAGTCGGGCCGGCCCCGGTAATTCCGAAGCGTGTTCTTGAGCGGGCTCCGACCGCGGAGTTACGCCCCGATCAAAAAGATGAAGATAGTTTGCCCCCCTACGCCATCCTCGATCCGATTCTCAAGGCCTACGTCGAGGAAGACCGCGCCTTGGAGGATATTGCCGCGATGGGATTCGATCGGGAGACGGTCGCACGGGTGATCGCGCTGGTGGATCGCAGTGAATACAAGCGGCGACAAGCGCCGCTGGGGATCAAGATTACGCATCGAGCGTTCGGGAAGGATCGGCGCATGCCGATCACCAACGGGTACCGGTAGTACAGGCAGCAGCAGGATCGACAACGACGTCGGTCATCACCACTGGCAACGGCGCCAGAGAGACGGACTCACAGACCCAGCACGAGGAGGGGCTGTGAGCGGGCACTTTCACTTCTTCTCTCATTGGAGGCGTCATGAGTATGTTGGTTGGCCGAAAGGCACGGACATGGGTGTTGGGGCTGGCATTGTTGGCAGGGCTCGGAGGCGGGGGGCTCGGCACGGCACAAGCCGGGACAACAGACGATTTGATGGACACGACCAAACATCCTGTGTCGGTGACCATGGCGATGCAAGCCGACAGTTTCTTCGGGTTCAATCCGTCAATCTACGGGACCTATGGATTGACCGACAACATTGCCCTGGCGTTCAGCTTTACGTATTGGACCCAGATCAGCGGTGTGGGGGTGCACGACAACGCGCCGTGGCTTGAGACGGATGTGGGTCTGAACTTTACCTTTCTGGAAAAGCGCTTGTCCATCACGCCCATGATCGGGTTTGTGCACGGCAGTCTGTTATCCTCCCGCGGCGGGTTCTTTCCCAACGGGGGCGGCAGTGTCAACGAACGAACCACCGCCTTTGAAGGCGCTGTTCCCACCATCATTGCGAATTACATAGACGATCGCTTCGAAGGTGAGTTCTACATGGGCTACTACAAGGCCATCCGGAGCGAAGGCGGAGACGGGGGCGGTGGGGCGACCGGGTGCAACGGGTTGGTGGGTACGAATTGCTTGGGTACGAGTCAGACCGGTGGCCGGGGCACGTGGGATTTCCTGCATTACTGGGCGAACGCTGGTGTACGGGTGAACAGCATGTGGTCGGTCGGGGCACACTATGAGCATTTGTTGACGACGCGTGACAGTAGCGCGCCGGGAGCGGCTCAAGATTACTATCGCTGGCTCGGACCCTATGTTGAAATGAAATTGCCTGGAAATATGGCCTTCCGGTTCACGGCGGGCAAAGACCTGACAGACAATCAAGATTTTTATAAATTGAAGTTCACGAAGACGTTTTAGGCTCTTGCCTGGGCCTCCTCCTTTGCAGAGTGAAGGGGGAGGCCTCTTGGCAAGCGGCATAGCCGAAGGAGGAACATGGTGAAGGCATCGGCACAGCGGAAAACGATCGTCGTGGGCATAGTCGGGGGCCTATTCCTGCTTTTAGGAATGGGCAGTGGGCCGGCCTGGGCCGAGCAAGCGCCACTTAAAGTCGATACCGGAGATACGGCGTGGGTTCTGGTGTCCTCAGCATTCGTGCTGGCGATGCTCATGCCCGGCCTCGCGCTGTTTTATGGCGGTCTGGTGCGCACCAAAAACGTGCTCGGCACGATCATGCAAAGCGTCATGATTCTGAGCGTAGTGAGTCTGCTGTGGATCCTGTTCGGATATAGCCTGGCGTTCGGGCCGGATCATGGCGGTCTGATCGGTGGATTGGACTGGGTCGGGCTCAGTGGGGTCGGTAGCGAACCGCATCCGGTCTACGGCCCGACGATTCCTCACCAGGCCTTCATGTTGTTCCAATTGATGTTCGCCGCCATTGCACCGGCGTTGATCACGGGTGCGTTTGCCGAGCGGAAGCGCTTTACGTCGGTCGTGCTGTTTGCCGCCCTGTGGTCGATCTTGGTGTATGTGCCGCTGGCGCATTGGATCTGGGGGGGCGGATGGTTGGCCAAGTTGGGGGCGTTGGATTTTGCCGGTGGCGCCGTCATTCATATCAGCTCAGGGGCAGCGGCTCTGATCTGCGCGATTGTGCTAGGCAAGCGTCGAGGATATGGAACGGATTATATGGCGCCTCACAATCTGCCGATGACGTTACTTGGGACCGGGTTCCTCTGGTTCGGCTGGTTTGGATTTAATGGTGGCAGCGCGCTCGGCGCCAACGGGGTGGCAGTGTCGGCCATTCTCGCGACGCATGCTGCGGCGGCGATGGGCGCCATCGCCTGGTGTGTGGTTGAATGGGCACATCGCGGCAAGCCCACGGTGCTTGGGATGGCCAGCGGCGCGGTGGCGGGACTCGCGACCGTGACCCCGGCGGCGGGATATATCGGTCCCATGTCGGCCATTGCCATTGGTTTGGTCGCCGGCATGACCTGTTATGCCGCGATTGTCTGGAAGGGGCGATTCGGCTATGATGACTCGCTTGACGTCGTGGGGATCCATGGAGTCGGAGGGGTGATCGGAATTCTGGCCACCGGACTTTTCGCCAGTAAAGCGGTCAATGCCGGAGGTGCCGATGGATTGTTTTTCGGTAACCCCAGCCTCCTCGGCATCCAACTCTTGGTTGTGGTTGTCACGATGACGTTCACGATCATCGGCACGTTTCTCATCCTCAAGCTGGTGGATTCTCTGACCGGGCTACGGGTGTCGTCTGAGGAAGAAGCGACCGGTTTGGATTTGAGCCAACATAACGAGCGGGCGTATTCATGAGTGAAGCCAGCTCAGCGCAATCGGCCATCAGTCGTCAGCAAGATTGTCAGGACTCTTTCCTCGCCTGAGAGCTGACCGCTGACGGCTGAGAGCTACTCCCTGGAGGCAAGGATGAAATTAATCGAAGCCATCGTTAAACCGTTCAAGCTCGATGAAGTGAAGGACGCCCTGCTGGAGATCGGCATTCAGGGTATGACGGTCACGGAGGTCAAGGGATTTGGCCGCCAGAAGGGGCATAAAGAGACCTATCGGGGGCAGGAGTACACGATCGAGTTTGTGCCGAAGGTGAAGATCGAGGTCGCGGTGAACGACGGTCAGGTGCAGCGTGTGCTCGAAACGATTACGCGTGCCGCCAAAACCGGCAGCATCGGCGACGGAAAAATCTTTGTGCGGGACCTCACCGCTGCCGTCAGGATTCGTACGGGCGAGACGGGGGAAAGCGCTCTCTAGGTATGTCGCACGCTGTGAAAGCGGATTCTCATACGGAGCAGGACGTGGCTCCCGCGTCGGTGTCCCAGTTGTTGGCTGAGCAGCGGCAGGCCATTCAGCAGCGGCTGCTTGCGGGCGCTTCGGGCGACGAGGTGGTTACGGCGACCACGGACATGGTCGATGGAGTCATCATCGGCCGTTACCGGACTGCGGCGCGCACCGGCGGCGAGTCGCTCACGACGGCAGGATTCCAACATTGTTGCCTGGTGGCGATCGGTGGGTATGGCCGGCGGGAATTGGCGCCCTGCTCCGATATCGACCTCATGTTTCTGTTTCACCCTGACGCCGCGAAGGTGATCCCCGAGCTGGTGAAGCAGGTGCTCCATCCGCTATGGGACAGCGGGTTCCAGGTCGGCCATAGCGTGCGGACTATTCAAGACTGCGTGGATTTGGGGCTCGCCGATCTGACGGTCCGAACGTCGATGATGGAGGCCCGTTTCCTCGCAGGGAGCGCGGATCTGTTCCAGCAGTTTCATGCGCGATACGTTCGAAAAGTCGCGTCGCACGGGTTCGACACCTACCTCGAGCAGAAGGTGGCCGAGCGGCAGCGCGAGTATCAGAAGTTCGGTGAAACGGTCTATCTTCTGGAGCCAAACGTCAAAAAAAGCAAAGGCGGATTGCGAGACCTCCATCTACTGCAATGGATCGGGGCTGCGCGCTTCCAGGCCGCCACGATTCGTGAGCTATCGGATCGCGGGATTCTCTCGCAAGCCGACTATCGGGCGATTAAGGAGGCAAGGGAGTTTTTGCTGCGCGTCCGCTCGTTTCTCCATAGCCGGGGCGGTATGGCGCAGGAAATTCTTACGTTCGACGAACAGGTCTGGTTGGCCACACATCTGGGCTTCGCCGACCGGCCGCATTTACTCGCCGTCGAACAGTTTATGCAGCAATACTATCGGCACACGATGGGGCTGCATGCGGCATTGATGCGATTTGTCGAGCGTTGTCGCCGGCGCTCCTTGTGGCAGCGGGTGGTTCGATGGTTGCCGTCTCCCCGGATCGATCGGTACTTTGTGCTCGATGGCGAGGCGCTGACCGTGCCGGTCGAGTTGCGATCTCAGGTTCTGGCGCAACCCGCCTCGCTGCTGAAGCTCTTCGATTTGGCGAGGTCGCGTCGTTTGACGATCGACCCGTCGCTCCTCGAAGACATTCATCGTCAGGCAGAGACGCTTTCGGTCGAGCAATTTCATACACCCGAGACCGGTCGTACGTTCCTGTCGATTCTGGCGGGGCCCGGTACGGCGCGGGCACTGGAGGCGATGCACCGCGCGCATCTCCTGGAGAAATTGGTACCGGCCTTTTCGCGCGTGCGCGGGCTGATGCAATTCAACCAGTACCACAAGTACACGGTCGATGAGCATAGCCTGCTGGCCGTGGCGAAGGCCGAAGCCTTGGCCGAGCATCCCGGTGTGCTCGGTGAAGTCTACCGGGAGATCAAGCGGAAGGATTTGCTGCATCTGGCGTTGTTGCTCCACGATCTGGGGAAGGGGCACGAGGAAGACCACAGCGAAGTTGGCAAACGGTTGGCGGAAGAAACGGCCGCCCGATTGGGGTTTGATGAGCGAGACTCGCTGACGTTGGTCATGCTGGTCCATCGCCATTTGCTGATGGCCCATACCGCCTTCCGTCGCGATCCCTACGATGACAAAGTGTTGCTGCCGTTTGCGCGCGAAGTGGGCACGCCGGAAGTGTTGCGCAAGTTGTTGGCCCTGACGGCCGCAGATATCGCCGCAGTCGGCCCGGATGTTCTAACCAAGTGGAAAGAGTCGCTGTTGATCGAGTTATACCTGCGGGCCATGCAGGAGGTGTCCGGCGAGCGTGAGACGGCGGATGAACCGCAGCGCCTGGCGCGTATTGCCGACGACGTGGCGTCACAGCCGGAGGCCGATCGGGATCTCCCGTCCGACAAGGGATGGATCCGGTCTGAACTGGAACAGTTCCCGCTCCGATACGTCTATGGGACCAGTCCCAGGCGTATTGCCGCGCATCTTGGGGCCATTCGTCGGTTACAAGCCGGGGGCGTGGTGGTGGAGACGGAGTTTAATGCCCCGTTGGGAACCTGCGAATATGCCGTCATTGCGTACGACGATCTGATTCCGGGTCTGTTTTCGAAGATCGCCGGCGTCATGGCCGCGGGCGGATTGCAGATTCTGGATGCCCAGATCGTCACGCGAAAAGACGGCGTGGTGGTCGATACCTTCCAGGTGGCCGATCCGGACTATCAGGGGGCTCCGCCTGTTGAGCGCCGCGAATCGATTGCCGGCACAATCACGGAGGTGCTGACGGGGCGTCAGGCTATTGAGTCGATGATGCGTCGCGGAGCCAGGCTGAACATGGGGCGGTCCTTACCAGCACACCGGCAGCCGGCGGAAGTGCGGATCGACAATGAAACGTCCGATCGCTTTACCATTCTGGATGTTTTTGCGGATGATCGGCAGGGATTGTTGTACATTATCACGAACGCGATTTTTCAGCTGGGGTTGTCGGTGCATGCGTCCCGGATTTCCACCCGGCTCGATCAGGTAGCCGACGTGTTTTATGTGACGGGGATAGATGGGAAGAAAGTGGAGGAGGCCGGTCGGCTGGAATCGATTCGGGCGTCGATTCTCACTGAAATCGAGCAGTTTCTCGGGGCTCATGCGGCGTAAGTGACAGTGTGTGGGGCGGTTATTTTATCGGCGGTTGAAAGGAGGAGGGGATGAACGTTCGTGAGGTGTTAGATTTTGCAAAGAAGAATAAGGTCCAGGTCGTGGACATGAAGTTTGTGGACCTGATCGGCACCTGGCAGCATTTTACGATTCCCATGAGTGAACTGACGGAAGGCCTGTTCAAGGACGGCTCCGGGCTCGACGGGTCGTCGATTCGCGGCTGGCGAGCCATCAACAACAGCGACATGCTGCTCGTGCCGGACCCGGCAACCGCCTGCATGGATCCGTTTTGTTCGGTGCCCACATTGAGCCTCATCGGCAATGTCGTCGATCCGATCACGCGTGAAATGTACGATCGCGATCCGCGATACATCGCCCAGAAGGCGGAGAAATATCTCCAGAGCACCAAGATCGGCGACACCTCCTACTGGGGGCCGGAAGCCGAGTTTTTCATCTTCGATCATGCGCGGTACGACCAGACGAACCACAGCGCCTACTACCACATTGATTCCGACGAGGGCGTGTGGAACATGGGGCAGGAGGGCGTGAACCTGGGCGGCAAGATCCGACAGAAGGAAGGGTACTTCCCGGTTCCGCCGACCGACACGCAGCAGGACATCCGCACGGAAATGATTCTCGAAATGGAAAAGGCGGGCATCGCTACTGAGAAACATCACCACGAAGTGGCCACGGCAGGCCAGGCGGAAATCGATATCCGTTTTGATAGCCTGCTGAGAACCGCGGACAAGATGATGATGTTCAAGTACATCGTCAAGAACGTGGCGCGGCGGCACGGCAAGACGGTGACCTTCATGCCGAAGCCGATTTTCGGCGATAACGGATCGGGCATGCACACCCACCAGAGCATCTGGAAGGAAGGGAAGCCGTTGTTTGCCGGAAAAGAATATGCCGGCGTGTCGCAGATGTGCCTGCATTACATCGGCGGCATCTTGAAGCATGCTCCGGCCCTGGCGGCCTTCACCAACCCCTCGACGAACTCCTATAAGCGGTTGACGCCCGGCTTTGAAGCCCCGGTGTTGCTGGCCTATTCGAGCCGGAACCGGTCGGCTGGTATTCGGATTCCCATGTATTCTCCAAGCCCGAAGGCGAAGCGGATCGAAGTGCGCTTCCCGGATCCAGCGGCCAATCCTTATCTGGCGTTTTCGGCCATGCTGATGGCCGGATTGGACGGGATCGAGAACAAGATCAACCCGGGAGAGCCGGCTGAGAAGGATCTGTACGATCTCGAGGCCAAGGAAGCGGCGAAGATTCGCACGATGCCGGGGAGCCTGGATGAGGCCCTCAACCACCTGGAGAAGGATCATCAGTTCCTGCTCAAGGGCGGGGTGTTCAGCGAGGACCTCATTGAGGCCTGGATCGGGTATAAGCGGACCAAGGAAGTGGACACGATGCGGTTACGGCCGCACCCGTATGAGTTCTTCCTGTATTATGACGTGTAGCCAGAGTTTTCTCGTTGAGAGGGCTTGACGAGTCCATGGGGCGATGGTATACATGCAAAGGTTGGGTGAGAACAGGCAACGACGCCTGATGTGATCCCAGCCCTACATACGGTACACGGACAAAGGCGTCCGTCATTCTTCCAAGAGTGGCGGGCGCCTTTTTTATTGCCGTCGACACTGAAGTCGACAGACAGCACCAGGCGAGGTTGTACGAACCTTGCCGCGCAGGACAATGGCGTCCTCTTCCCGATTATGGGATGAGGGCGTCTTTTTTTTTGAGTTGTGCGGACACAGCGACCACCGAAGGGAGAGCCTCATGCATACAGCGGATCACGAGCGGATCGCAGGGGTGGCAGTAAAGAAGTGGTCGTATTTCGAACGGTCACCAGGTGGATATCTCATCCTCTCGGCCTTAGCCGGGATCTATCTCGGGTTTGGAATTGCGTTGATCTTCAGTGTGGGGGGACCGTTGGCGGCGGCCGGATCTCCGGTCGTCAAACTCGTGATGGGAGTGTCGTTCGGGATTGCGTTGACACTCGTGATCTTCGCGGGGTCGGAGTTGTTCACCGGCAATAACCTCATCGGTACCATCGGTGGCCTGACCAGAAGTCTCACTTGGGCGCAAGTCATGCAACTCAATGCCTGGTCCTGGCTCGGCAATCTGGCGGGCTCGTTGGGGTTGGCCTGGCTCATTGTCCAATCGGGCGTGTTCGCCAAAGGCCCGACGACGGAACTGATCGAGCGCGTGGCTGCGCTAAAAATGTCGTTGCCTGCCTGGGAGCTGTTCGTGCGGGGCATTCTCTGCAACTGGCTGATCTGTCTGGCGGTCTGGATGACGGGGCGAACGAGCAACGATACGGCGAAGATTCTCCTGATCTTCTGGTGCCTGTTCGCCTTCATCGGCACCGGGTTCGAGCATAGCATCGCC
>Ga0073903_10002159_pt1 | contig 10159 bp, 2 predicted proteins | sample KloWWTKNB14_bulk_FD_66665 | JGI IMG/M metagenome (GOLD analysis project Ga0073903, IMG submission 66665) | Active sludge microbial communities from Klosterneuburg, Austria, studying microevolution and ecology of nitrifiers - Klosterneuburg... | ecosystem: Engineered > WWTP > Aerobic digester >... | reverse complement strand
GAGCCGGCGCTGCAGGCGCTGCAGCCGGTGCTGCTGCTGGACCTGACGGTGCCGGGCCTGCCGGTGCAGCGGGTGGGCACACGCGCCTGGGTGCGGCTGGAACTGGGCTACGCGCCGCTGGCGCAGCAGCTGTACCGGCAGGCGTCACAGGTCTTCCTCCAGCATGCCGGGCGGAACTGATCCATGACCTCGCGCCACACCCTGCCGCTGCCCGGGCTGGTCTGGGGCCCGCGCCCCGAGCGCCGCCAGCCGCGCAGCGCCGAGCCGGCCGAGCGTTGGCGGGCGCGCTGGCAGGCCCTGCGCGATCGCCTGGCGGCCTGGCGGCGGCGCGATGAGGCCGCCTTCCTGCAGCGACTGCACGCCTGCCGCGCCTCACTGCCCCAGGCCACCGAGCCCCGCCCGCAGATCGAACAGCCATCCGAACAGCCGTCCGAACAGCGGGCCGAACGGCTGGCCGCCCTGCGTGCCCGCCTGGCCCGCGAAGGGCTGGCCGACGCCGTGCTGCCCGCCGCGCTGGCCTGTGTGGCGCAGTGTGCGGCCGAGGTGCTGGGCCAGGATCCCTTCGACACCCAGCTGCTGGCTGCTGCCGCGGTGCTGCAGGGCCGCCTTGCCGAAATGGCCACCGGCGAAGGCAAGACCCTGGCGGTGGGCCTGGCGGCGGCGGTGGCGGCGTTGGCCGGCCTGCCGGTGCATGTGATCACCGCCAACGATTACCTGGTGGCCCGCGACGCCGCCAGCCTTCAGCCCTTCTACGCCGCCCTGGGCCTGGCGGTGGGTGCCGTCTGCCAGGCCGACGAGCGCAGCCAGCGCAGCACCGCCTACCGGGCCGCCATCACCTACGTCACCGCCAAGGAGCTGGTGTTCGACTACCTGCGCGATGGCCAGGCCCCTGCAGGCCAGCCCAGGCTGCTGCGCGGGCTGTGCATGGCCGTGATCGACGAGGCCGATGCCATCCTGCTCGACGAGGCGCGGGTGCCGCTGATCCTCTCCGAGCCGGCCGACATGGACGATGCGCTGCGCCACGCCCGCCAGGCGCTGCGCTTTGCCCGTGCGCTGCAGCCGTCGCGGCATTTCAGGTTGGGCGCGACCCCGGGGCAGGTGCGCCTGACCTCGGCCGGGCGGGCCCGGCTGGCCCGGGCCACCGCCTCGGCCGACGGCGGCAAGCGGGCGGAATATGCCAACCTGGCCCCGGTGTGGCGCAACCGCCTGCACCGCGAGCACGCGGTGTGCACGGCGCTGGCGGCGCTGCATGCCTACCAGCGCGACCGCCACTACCTGCTGCGCGAGGGGCAGGTGCTGCTGATCGATGAAACCACCGGCCGCGTGGCCGAGGGCCGTGCCTGGGGCCAGGGGCTGCAGCAGCTGGTGGAGCTGAAGGAGGGCTGCGACCCCAGCCCCGCCTTTGCGACGATTGCGCAGATCACCTACCAGCGCTTCTTTCCGCGTTACCACCGCCTGGGCGGGTTGTCCGGCACGCTGGCCGAGGCGCGCGGCGAGCTGCTCGCCGCCTACGGCCTGTCGGTGCGGCCGGTGCCGCTGCGGCGGCCGAGCCGGCGCCGCGTCGGCCCGACCCGGCTGTTTGCCCACCATGCCGAGCTCTGGGTGGCGGTGGCCCGCCGCGTGGCGCGGCTGCACCGGCGCGGCCGGCCGGTGCTGGTGGCCACCGACTCGGTGGCCGAGGCCCGGGCGCTGTCGGCCCACCTGCAGCGCGCCGGCCTGCCGCACCAGGTGCTCGATGCCCATGGAGATGCCCAGGAGGCTGCCGCAGTGGCCGCCGCCGGCCAGCGCGGCGCCATCACCGTGGCCACCAACCTGGCCGGGCGCGGCACCGACATCGCGCTGGGCGAGGGCGTCGAGGCGCTGGGCGGCCTGCATGTGATCGCCTGTCAGCTCAACCCGGCCCGGCGCATCGACCGCCAGCTGGGAGGCCGGGCGGCACGCCAGGGCGACCCGGGCTCGGTGGAGACCTGGCTGTCGCTGGACAGCGCCCTGCTCGTGCGCAACCTGCCAGCCTGGCTGCGGGCCTGGCTGGCGCCACGCTGCCGCCGCCTGCCCGCTGCGCTGCTGCGCGGGCTGCTGCGGGCAGCGCAGATCTTCGAAGAGCAGCGCGATCGCGAACTGCGTGCGCGCCTGCTGCGCCACGACGAACAGATGGAACGCCGGCTCGCCTTTGCCGGCCGCAGTGAATGAGCCCGACCATGAAGTGCCTGCCCACCTCCCCCGTTTTTCCCGTCCGCCTGCGGCGCCTGTCGCGGTCCCGGACGCTTTTGCCGCTGCTCCGGCGGACCCTGCAGATCGCGCTGGGGCTGGCCGGCGCCACGCTGGCGCTGGGGGCCGGCGCCGCTGCGCTGGGTGGCTGCCTGATCGAGCCCGAGCGCATCGCCGAGGTCGGCACCCCGGTGGCTGGTGTGATCGAGCGCGTTGAGGTCGAGCGCGGCGAGCAGGTGCGCCGCGGCCAGGTGCTGGCGGTGCTGCGTGCCGATGTCGAACGCGCCTCGCTGGGGGTGGCCAAATCCCGCGCCGAGTCCCATGCCGAGCTGGAGGCGGCGCAGGCCAACGCCGCCTTCCAGCGCGACCGCCTGCTGCGCGCCGAGGACCTGTTCCGGCAGAGCTTCATCTCCCAGCAGGCGCTCGACCAGGCCCGCACCGAGGCGCGGCTGGCCGAGCAGAAGCTGCGCCAGGCGCGCGAGCAGCGCACCATCTCCCGCCAGGAGCGCGATGTGGCCGAGGCGCAGCTGGCCCAGCGCGTGATCCGCAGCCCGATGGACGGCGTGGTGGTGGAGCGCCATGCCAGCGCCGGCGAGCGGGCCGACGACCGGCCGCTGCTGCGCATCGCCCGCATCGACCCGCTGCGCGTGCAGCTGGTGGTGCCCACAGCCCTGTACGGTCAGTTGCGACTGGGCAGCCCGGTGGCGGTGCAGCCCGAGCTGCCGGGGGCCACCCGCCTGGCCGCGCGGGTGACCGCGATCGACAAGGTGATCGACCCGGCCAGCAACACCTTCCGCGTGCAGGCCGCTCTGCCCAACCCCGACCTGGCGCTGCCCGCCGGCCTGCGCTGCAAGGCCGAGCTGGACTCGGCGGCGCCGCAGGCCCAGGCTCCGCCGCCCTCGCGCGGCTGACCTCCGCAACTGCGCAAGCACTGCGGACCCCGCCGGCCCCCGGATCAGCCGGTGCATGGCCGGGTTGATCGGCCGATCGCAGGACCCGGCCCGGGCCAGACTCGGTGGCCCGCTGCTGCGCTTGTCCTGTCGTCATGTCCCGCCGCCGTCCCCCTCCACTGCGCCCTCGCCTGCATGTCGAGGAGCTGGAGCCGCGGCTGCTCTATTCGGCCGATGCCGCCCTGCTGCTCGACCCCACCCTCGGTGGCGCGGTGGAGATGCGCCTGCTGGCGCCGGCACCCGCGGCGCCTGCGGAGCCGGTCGCTCCGGCGCTGCAGGCCCTGGCCCTGCTGGACGACGCCACCCAGCAACGTGAGCTGGTGCTGGTGGATGCCCGCGTGGCCAACCCCTACGCCGCGCTGGACGCGCTGGTCGCGCGGCGCGGCGGGGGCGCCAGCTACGACCTGGTGGTGCTGGAGGCCGACCGACCGGCGCCGGTCCAGGTGACCGAACTGCTGCAGCTGGAGCAGGAGCAGGCCCAGGAGCCAGGACAGGAGCAGGGCCTGGGCGCAGTGCACCTGATCGGCTGGCACGGTGCCGCGGCGGCGGCGCAGATCCCCGCCACGGCGGCACAGGCCGGCGGCGCGGACGTTTTCGCCTGGCGGGTGAGCCCCCTGGGCGAGCTGAGCCTCCTCACTCAACCGGAGGACGCTGCCGCAACGCCCGACGCCAGCCTGCAGCCGCTGCGGCGTGAGTTGATCTTCGTCGACAGCCGCGTCGAGGATCTGGCCCACGTGCTGGAGCCGCTGATCGACGCCGCGCCGGGTGACGTGGTCTTCGAGCTGATCCCCATCGACGCAGGTGCCGACGGCATCGCGCAGATCAGCGCCGCACTGGCCGGCCGGCAGGGCATCGATGCGCTGCACCTGATTTCGCACGGCGCCAGTGGCGCGCTGCTGCTTGGCAGCGGTACGGTCGATGCGGCCGTGCTGGCTGCACGCGCCGACGAGGTGGCCGCCTGGTCGGCCGCTTTGGATGCCGAGGCCGACCTGCTGCTCTACGGCTGCGAAGTGGCTGCCGATGCCACCGGCCAGGCCTTCGTTGCGGCGCTGGCCGACCTGACCGGGGCGGATGTGGCGGCCAGCACGGATGCCACCGGAGCTGCCGAGAGGGGAGGAGACTGGCTGCTTGAAACCCGCATCGGCAGACTCCAGACCCCGGTGCTGCAGGCTGAAGGTTGGAGCGGAACTCTGGCGTTGACCTCCCAGGGCGGGGAAACCCTGGTCAACACCAGCACCGCGGGCAGCCAGACAAACAACTGGTCGGGCAAGACCGTGGCGATGGACGCCAACGGCAACTTCGTCGGGGTCTGGATGGATGGCTCCGGCGCCGGTGGCGATGCCGGCTACGGCATCTATGCCCAGCGATACAACGCTGCCGGTATGGCGCAGGGGAGCCAGATCCACGTCAACACCTACCTCTCCGACAACCAGCGCAACCCGCAGGTTGCCATGGCGGGCAACGGCAGCTTCGTGGTGGTGTGGGAAAGCAACTCCCAGGACGGCAGCAGCTACGGCATCTATGCCCAGCGCTACGACGCCAGCGGGGGGGCACAGGGCAGCGAGTTCAGGGTCAACACCGGCATCACGTATGACCAGAAGGAGGCGGCGGTGGCCATGGATGCCACCGGCAACTTTGTCATCACCTGGCAATCCTGGAGTCAGGATGCCGTCAACTCCAATGGCATCTACGCCCAGCGCTACAACAGCAGCGGGGTGGCGCAGGGCGGCGAGTTCAAGGTCAACACCTACACCACCGACGACCAGAGCGAACCCGGCATCGGCATGGACTCGTCCGGCAACTTCGTGATTGCCTGGGGCAGCTGGGGCCAGGACGGCAGCGACGAGGGCATCTACGCGCAGCGCTACGACAGCAGCGGTGTGGCGCAGGGCAGTGAGTTCAGCGTCAACACCTACAGCACCGGCTACCAGGGTCTGCCGGTGGTGGCGATGGACGGCAACGGCTTTGTCGTGGTTTGGGAGAGCAGTGCCCAGGACGGCGACCTCAACGGAATCTACGGGCAACGCTACAACAGCAGTGGTGTGGCGCAGGGCAGCGAGTTCCGCGTCAACACCACCACGGCAAACCAGCAGCAGAACCCGGTGGCCGCCATGACCACCGCCGGTGGCTTTGTGGTCACCTGGCAGAGTTATGCCCAGGACGGCAGCTTCGACGGGGTCTATGCGCGCCAGTACGACGGCAGCGGCACGGCGCTCACCGCTGAGACGCGGGTCAACACCACCACCACCGACTACCAGGACCTGCCCGGTGTGGCCGCCGATGCCAACGGTCACCTCGTGGTGGTCTGGCACGGCAACGGCAGCGGCGACAGCGATGGCATCTTCATGCAGCGCTACCTCTACGCCGTCGCGCCGGTGCTGACCCTCAGCGGCTACAGCGACACCTATGTCGAAAACGCCGGCGTCATCTTCGACGCCAGCGCCACGGTCACCGATGCCGACACCACCGTCTTCAGTGGTGGCCAACTGCTTTACCAGATCACGGCCAATGGCAGCAGCAGTGACGAGCTGGGCATCCGCAACCAGGGCAGCGGCGCTGGCTTGATCGGCCTGTCGGGCAGCAACGTGACCTACGGCGGCACGGTCATCGGCAGCTACAGCGGCAGCGCCGGTGCCGGCAGCTTCGGCAACGGCAGCACGCTGCTCACCGTCGACTTCAACAGCAACGCCAGCGTGGCGGCGGTGCAGGCGCTGGTTCGCAACGTCACCTTCCGAGACACCAGCGACAACCCCAGCACCGCCACCCGCACGATCAGCCTCACCGTGTCGGATGGGACGGGAATGACCAGCACCCCGGCCGTTGTCACCATGGCAGTGACGGCGGTCAACGACGCCCCGGTGATCACCAGCAACGGCGGCGGCGCCTCGGCCAGCGTGAGCGTCGCCGAGACCCGTACTGCGGTGACGACGGTCACCTCCACCGATGCCGACGGCGGCACGGCGGTGTATTCGATCGCCGGGGGGGCGGATGCGGCGAAATTCACCCTCGATGCCTCGACCGGTGCGCTCGCCTTCATCACCGCGCCGGACTACGAGGCGCCCACCGACAGCGGCGCGGACAACGTCTACAACGTCACCGTGCAGGTCAGCGACGGGGCCGGCGGCAGCGACACCCAGGCGATCGCCGTGACGGTCACGGACGTGGCGGCGACGCTGGTGGTGGACACCGCATCGGACAACAACGACAGCGGCATCACCGCCGGCAACGCCGCCCACACCGCCGAGTGGCTGAATGCCCAGCCCGGGGCGGACGGCAAGGTCAGCCTGCGCGAGGCGATCCTGGCGGCCAACAACACCGCCGGTGTGGACACGATCAGCTTCAGCATCGGTGCCGGCGGGGCGCAGACGATAGCCCTGTCCGCCCAGCTGCCGGAGATCACCGATGCGGTGGTGATCGATGGCAGCACCCAGTCGGGCTACGCGGGCACGCCGCTGATCGTGCTGGACGGCAGCAGCGCCCCCATTGCAGCCAACGGCCTGAGCATCAGCGCCGGTGGCAGCACGGTCCGCGGCCTGGGAATCCAGAACTTCGGTCTCTACGGCATCTACCTGACCAGCGGCGGTGGCAACCTCATCGAGGGCAACCACATCGGCATCAACGCGGCCGGCGGCACCGCGGCGGGCAACGGTTTCGGCATCGTTGTCTCAGGCAGCGCCGGCAACACCATCGGCGGCACCACAACTGCGGCCCGCAACCTGATCTCCGGCAACTCACAGATCGGGATCCGGATCACCGGTGCCGCGGCGACCGGCAACACGGTGGCGGGCAACTACGTTGGCCTCAATGCGGCAGGCACGGCCGCCGTCGCCAACGGCGAAATCGGCATCAACATCGAAGCCGGCGCATCCAGCAACACAATCGGGGGCGCCACGGCGGCGTCGCGCAACGTCGTCTCCGGCAACATCCAGTTCGGCGTGTGTGTGTCCGACGCGGCCACCAGCCACAACACGGTCCAGAACAACTACCTGGGTACCAATGCCGCCGGAAACGCGGCCCTGTCGAATGGCGGCTTCGGGCTGGTCATCGACTTCGGCGCGGCCCACACCAGCGTGCTCGACAACGTCATATCGGGCAACACGAACGCCAGCTGGAGCGCTTCGCGTGGCGGTATCTACCTTTCCGGCAACGCCAGCACCATCCAGGGCAACATCATCGGACTGGATGCCACCGGCACCACCGTGCTGGGCAACGGCGGCGGCAGCAGCACAGCCGGCATCTACGAGGCCGGCAGTTCGAATGGCGCGCTGATCGGCGGCACCTCCGCCGGCCAGGGCAACATCATTGCGGGCAATACCGGCGCGGGTGTCGTCGTCAAGACCACCGGCAACGTCCAGCTGCTCGGCAACTCGATCTACGGCAACAGCGGCCTGGGGATCGACCTGGCCAACGACGGCGTCACCGCCAACGACGCCGCGCCGGACGCCGACAGCGGCGCGAACGGCCTGCAGAACTTCCCGGTGCTGAGCAGCGCAGCCACCACTGGCAGCCAGATCCACATCGAAGGCACGTTGGCCAGTGATGCGAACAGCTGGTTCAGGGTCGAGTTCTTTGCCAGTGGCACGGCGGACGTTTCAGGCCACGGGGAGGGCCAGCGCAGCATTGGCTACGCCAACGTTGCGACCGATGCTTCCGGCCAGGCAACGGTGAATGCCGTACTGACCGCCAGCGTGGCCGCAGGCGAATCTGTCACCGCCACCGCCACCGCCACCCGCAGCGACGCCGGCTACGCGACTTTCACCGACACCTCCGAGTTCTCTGCCACGGTGACGGCCACCAGCAATGTGGCGCCGGTGAACACCCTCCCCGGGGCACAGACGGTCAACGAGGATGCCGCGCTGGCCATCGGCGGCGTCAGTGTCGGTGACGGCAACGGCAACCTTGCCAGCACGCAACTTTCGGTGGTGCAGGGCACGCTCAGTGTCACCCTGGCGGGTGGCGCGACGATCAGTGCCGGTGCCAATGGCACGGCCACCCTGACCTTGTCGGGTACCCAGGCGCAGATCAACGCTGCGCTGGCGTCGTTGACGTACCAGGGTGCGACCAACTTCAATGGCAGCGACACACTCTCGGTCACTTCCACCGATTCACTGGGCCTGACCGACAGCGACGCCTTGGCCATCACGGTGACGGCGGTCAACGACGCGCCCTCTCTGAGCACGGCGACCGCGCTGCCGTCCATCACCGAGGATGCGGGCCAGCATGCCGGCTTCCTCGTTTCGCTGCTGGCCAGTGGTGCCACCGATGCCGACAGCGGCGCGCTGCAGGGCATCGCGGTCACAGGGTTGGACAACAGCCACGGCACCTGGCAGTACACGCTGGACGGCAGCAGCTGGGCCGACATCGGATCGGTGTCGGGCAGCAGCGCCCGTCTGCTGCCCTCCGATGCCACCGCACGCATCCGCTTCGTGCCCGATGCCGACTGGAACGGCTCGACCGGCCTGTTCAACTACCGGGCCTGGGACCAGACCGACGGCGTGGCCGGCGCGCTGGCCGACACCACGGCCAACGGCGGCAGCACGGCGTACAGCAGCGGCGAGAGCGGCAGTTCGCTGGCCGTCAGCGCGGTCAACGATGCACCGGTGAACCAGCTGCCGGGAACCCAGCTGACGGCGCTCAACACCCCGCTGCTGCTGTCCGTGGCAAACGGCAATGCCATTCAGGTGGCCGATGTGGATGCGGCCTCGGCGGCGCTGCGCATCGAGCTGAGCGTCACACATGGCAGCCTGACCCTGGCGCAAACCACCGGCCTGAGTTTCAGCGTCGGCGACGGCAGCGCCGACGCCTCGATGACCTTCACCGGCACGCTGACCGATGTCAATGCGGCGTTGAACGGGGCGACCTTCACTCCCGCTGTCGGCTACAGCGGCAGCGCACTGCTGACGCTGGCGAGCAGCGACCAGGGCGCCTCCGGAAGTGGCGGCGCGCTGAGCGACAGCGACATCCTCACCATCGCGGTGGGCGGGGCCCGCTTCCAGGAAGGGGCCGATGGGTACAGCGGCACACACGACACCTGGGTGAGCACCGGTTCGCCGTCGATCAACCGGGGTTCGGAAGCCGAGGTGATCGCCGACGACGACAGCGCGACCGATGCGGCACTGCTGCGCTTCGAGCAACTCTTCGGCAGCGGTGCCGGGCAAATCCCCTGGGGGGCGACCATCGAGTCGGCCACGCTGTCGGTCTACGTGACCGACCGCGATCTCGCTGATGCGGTTTCGCTGCACCACATGTTGGTGTCCTGGAGCGAGGCCTCCACCTACAACAGCCTGACCAGCGGGGTTGGCAGCGCCGGTGGCGAGATCGGTGCGGCTTTGCTGAGCTTCGACTCCGGCGTGTCGGGCTGGAACAGCCTGAGCAGCGCCGGCCTCACGGCGACCGTACAGGCCTGGGCAGACGGCGAGGCCAATCAAGGCTGGGCCTTCGTCTCCAATAATGCCGACCTCTGGACCTTCGCCTCCTCCGAGAACGGCAGCGTGGCTCTGCGGCCCTACCTGACCGTGACCTACTCGTTGCCCCAGGCGCCGGTGCTGACGGCCAGCGGCGGCACGGCCGGTTATGTCGAGAACGCCGCACCGGTGGCCGTCGACCCCGGATTGACCGTTTCCGACGCAGACAGCACACAGCTCTCCAGCGCCGTGATCCGCATCGGCACGGGGTATGCCAGCAGCCAGGACCAACTGCAGTTCACCGACCAGAACGGCATCACCGGCCTGTGGAACAGCGGCACGGGAACCCTGACGCTCAGCGGCACCGCCAGCCTTGCCCATTACCAGACCGCGCTGCGCTCCGTGGCCTATGTCAATTCGAGCGACACACCTGCCACGGACACACGCACGGTCGAATTCAGCGTCACCGACGCGGTGAGTGGCCTGACCGGCGGGTTGGTGAGTCGCAGCTTGACGGTGCAGGCGGTCAACGATGCACCGACGGTGGTCAGCCCGATCGCTGACCAGAGCGCCACCGAAGACAGCGCGTTCAGCTTC
>Ga0073903_10002157_pt1 | contig 10161 bp, 8 predicted proteins | sample KloWWTKNB14_bulk_FD_66665 | JGI IMG/M metagenome (GOLD analysis project Ga0073903, IMG submission 66665) | Active sludge microbial communities from Klosterneuburg, Austria, studying microevolution and ecology of nitrifiers - Klosterneuburg... | ecosystem: Engineered > WWTP > Aerobic digester >... | reverse complement strand
GCGCCCCCGGCAGTTTTCCCGGTGCCCAGGCCGCCGGCCAGATCGACGGCCTTCAGCCCGGCGGCGAGCTGCGTCTGTGCCCGGCCGATGGACCGGCCAGGGTGCTGCCGGCGCCTTCGGATGCGGGAGATGCCGAACGCTTCGACCTGGCGCTGGCCGCCATGCGCGACCACCTGCACCACGCCGCGCCACAGGTGCGGCCGCTGGCGGTGGCGCACCGCATCGTGCACGGCGGCGAAATCTGCCGTGAGCCGGTCCGGCTGGACAACGAGCTGTTGAGCCGCCTGGGGAAGCTGGAGCCGCTGGCTCCCCTGCACCAGCCGCACAACCTGGCCGGCGTGCGTGCGCTGATGCGTGCCTACCCGGGGCTGCCGCAGATCGGCTGCTTCGACACCGCCTTCCATGCCGGCATGCCGGCGCTGGAGCGCCGCTACGCCCTGCCGCGCGAACTGCACGACCAGGGACTGAAGCGCTACGGCTTCCACGGCCTGTCCTACGACTACCTGATGCAGGTGCTGCGCGCGCGCAGCCAGCACGCCAGCGGCCGGGTGCTGATGGCGCACCTGGGCAGTGGGGCCAGCCTGTGTGCGGCGCGCGACGGCGGCAGCATCGCCAGCTCCATGGGTTTCTCGGCACTGGATGGCCTGATGATGGGCAGCCGCAGCGGCGCCATCGATCCCGGCATCCTGCTGCACCTGTGGCGCGAGGGCTGGAGCCTGGGCCAGGTGGAGAAGCTGCTTTACAAGCAGTCCGGGCTGCTGGGTGTGTCCGGCGGCCGCAGCGCCGACATGCGCCGGCTGCACGGCCTGGTCGATGCCACGGCCGACGGTGCGAGCGAGGCGGGCGAAGCCATTGCCCTGTTCAACCACCGCCTGCGTCGCGAGGCCGGTGCCTTGATCGCCACCCTGGGCGGGCTGGACCTGCTGGCCTTCACCGGCGGCATCGGTGAACACGATGCTTCGGTGCGTGCCGCGCTGTCCGAAGGGCTGGGTTACCTGGGTGTTCAACTCGATGCCGAAGCCAACCTGGCCGCCGACGGCAGCGCCGCCCTGCCGATCCATGCCTCCGGCAGCCGGGTGCAGGTCTGGGTGGTGCCCACCGATGAAGGCCGGGTTGCGGCCCAGGCCGCCTGGCGGCTGCTGGGCAGCTGAGCCGCTGACGCCGATCGGCCGCCCGCATGAAGACCGTCACCTTCCGCCAGCTTCGTGTCTTCGTCGAGGTGGCCCGGCACCTGAGTTTCGTGCGGGCGGCCGAGGCGCTGTTCCTCACCCCGCCGGCGGTGACGATGCAGATCAAGGAGCTGGAATCCGCGATCGAGCTGCCATTGTTCGATCGCCAGGGCCGCAAGGTCACGCTCACGACCGCGGGTGAGTACTTCCTGGTCTACGCCAAGCGGTTGCTGGCCACCCTCAAGGATGCGGACGACGCGATGGCGCGTTTCCGCAAGCTGGAGACCGGCCAGCTCAGTGTCGGCCTGGTCAGCACCGCCAAGTACTTCGTGCCGCGCCTGCTGGTGAAATTTCGCCAGGAGCACCCCGGCATCGAAGTGCGCCTGCAGGTCAGTGCCAACCGCGAGCAGCTGGTTCAGTCGCTCAACGCAGGCGAGGTGGACCTGGCCATCATGGGCCGGCCGCCGCGTGAGCTGGCCACCCGGGCCGAGCCCTTCGCGGCGCACCCGCATGTGTTTGTGGCCCCGCCGGACCATCCGATCCTGCGCTCCGGCCACCCGCCGGTGGCGGCACTGGCCGGCTATCCGCTGATCGTGCGCGAGAGCGCCTCCGGCACCCGGGCACTGATGGACCGCTTCTTCCAGGATCACCGCGTCGAGCCGCGCATCACCATGGAGATGCCCAGCAACGAGACCATCAAGCAGGCGGTGATGGCCGGCATGGGCATCAGCTTCCTGTCGCTGCACACCCTGGGGCTGGAACTGCGGGCCGGTGAAATCGAGCTGGTGCATGTGGAAGACACCCCGGTGATGCGCATGTGGAACGTGGTGCACCTGTCCTCCCGGGTGCTGTCCCCGGCGGCGGAGGCCTTCCGCTACTTCATCCTGGAAGAGGGCGAGCCCTACCTTGCCGAGCACGATCGGCCCTGGCTGCAGGGCAGCCCCAGCGCATCCACCCCCACCGCCGGACGGCCTGCGGGAGCGTCGGACGACGCTCCCGATGTCTGAAACCTGAAACCTGACGCCTGTCCGGGCCCGGCTTGACGTGAAGCCGGGCGCCGAACCCGGCACTCAGTTCTCGCGCTCCAGGCTTTCCCAGACCACCAGGCTGCCGCTGCGGCTGCCGCGGGCCTTGACCTGCTGGCCGAGGCTCAGCGAGCCGAGGAAGTTGGCTCGGTTGACCAGCGTGCCGTCGAGCAGGCGGTATTCCATGCCGTCCGTCAGGGCGATCGCCACCCCCTGCAGCTGCAGCGTGCCGGCCGCGGCGTCCCGGGCGGTGACCGGGGCGCGGAACTCGATGCGGCTGTCGGCGTCCCGGACTTCCAGCTCCAGGGCCTGTACCGTGCCATTCAGGCCGGGTCGGGCCTTGAGGCGCAGGTGCTGTCCCACCGCCAGGTCGCCGGGCTGAGCGATCTTGTCCAGCTCCGTCAGGGCGTTGACCCGCACCACCAGCCCGTTCAGACCGACCAGCGTGACGTCGCCGCTGCCGGCGTCGAAGCTGGCCACATCCGCCTCGATGCGCAGGTTGTCGCGCCAGGACACCTTGCTGGCCACCAGGACACCACCGCTGAGCGAGCCCTCCACCTCCAGCTTGGCGCCCACCACCACCTCGGCGGAGGTGCCTCCTTCGTAGGTGGTGGAGGCGCTGGTGCGCACCGCCTGCCCGCCGAGAACGAAGCCGTCGGAGGTCAATGCGGTGACGAAGCCCTCCAGTTCTGCCCGGGCGATGGAGTCGTCCAGCCGCGCACCGGTGGGCTCCACCTTGGAGGCCACCAGCCGTGTGCAGATCGGGTTGCCGTCACAGCTGCTGCCCTTGGCCGTCACCAGGCGGCCGACCCAGCTGCCCGCAGGCATGTCGTTGACCGTCGCGGAGCCATAGTCCACCGTCAGGCTGCCGATGGTGAGGCGTTTGGCGCTGCTGTCGTGGGCGCTGACGAAGCCCTTGACGACGTAGGGCGGCGTGGCAAGTGTCGACTTGCGCTCGATGTATCCGGCCGACACCACGCCGCTGGCCACCGCCAGACCGTGCACCTCGACGTAGTCTCCCACCCCGGGCACCACGCCGTTGTCGAAGCGCGTACTGGTGTCGATCTGCACCGTCTGTCCCATGACCACCATCCGGGCGGCGTCCAGCACCTGTTCGACCCGGCCCTTCAGGGCGTCCTCCACCTCGATCGAGAGGGCGGCACGGTCCTCCGAGCGGCCTTCCACCTGCACCACCATGCCCAGCTTCAGATCGCTCTCCGGATGGGGGTTGTCGTCGATGCGGATCGTCGCGGAGCCGGTTTCGAACTCGACGCCGTTGACCCACACGCTGCCGAAGGCGGTGATGCTGCCGTAGGACTGGATGTCCTTCTGGGCGCCCGTGCCGTCGATGCCGCCGCTGCCGCCACCGCCGCAGGCGGCCAGGCCCAGGACGCTGCCGAAGGTGAGGGCGCGCAGGGCGGTCCAGAGACGCTGGCGTCCAAGCCCCGGGTGCCGGCGCTGCGGGCCTGTGAAGATCCGACTCATTTCAGTCCTCCTTTCGAGAGGGTTGGTGGGAGGGCTCGAGGGGTTCCTCGAAGTAGTAGATGCCCAGGCCCAGCCGCAGCAGCGGCTCGGTGGGGGTGGAAGGGGTGGGGCTGGCGGCGACGGTGTCCGAGGCCGCCGCGGCGCGTGCAGCCAGCCACTGGTCCAGCTCGACCAGCAGGGCCATGGCGCGTTCGCGACCCAGCTCTCGGAAGGGAGCGGCCACTTCGGCCGGCATGTCGCGGTACATCACCTTGCGATGGAAGCGCGGGTCGCTGCCGCCGTGCAGGATGTTGTGATCGATCGTGCCGATCAGGTCGGCCACGTCGCCGCCCAGCAGGTCGATCTTGTCCACCGCACTGCGGCGCGGCAGGAACACCCGGGCCACCAGCTCCACCTGTCCGTCCGGCAGGCGCCGCGCCGCGCCGGCGTGTTCCAGTTCGTCCAGCACGGCCCGCACCGGCATGTCGCCGCTGTGGCGACGTACCAGCTCTGCAAAGCTGCCCGGGCCGTCCTGCAGCGCCAGGGTGCGCGGCTGGCCCGCGGCATCGACGAAGTCCGGATCGCGGGTCCAGGCCGCCAGCACGCGTGCGGCACGGTTGACGTGTTCACTCGCCGGTTCGGTGGCCTCCAGGGCTTCGGCCAGCAGCCTCTGCACGTCCTTGCGGGTCAGGCCCGACAGGATGGAGGTGCGAGAGATCGAAGGCTTCTTGCCGGGCAGACCGAACTCCTCGATCGCCACCTGAACATAGACCCGCCGCGCCAGCGCCTCGAAGGCGGTGTAGGACATGCCATGGCGCAGCAGCACCCGGAACAGCGGCGCCAGCAGCCGGCGCATCGCTCGGGCAAGTGCCAGGGGAAGGTTGTCTTCATTCATCATGTTTGGGATTTTTTTCCCAATTTGTGGTTCTGTCAATGGGATGTGCTGATTTCCCATGCGAACTGCGGGTTCACACCAGGAGTTGTCCCGGCTACCTGCGCACTAACATGTCAGTGACGTTGCCCGCTTCCTGCATCGCAACTCGAATCCCCCATGTCCTCGCCCCCTCTGCCCCTGCGTGCGCAGGCCTACGAGAACTTCCGCCAGCAGATCCTGCAGGCCAACGTGCGGCCGGGGCAGTTCATCACCCAGCGCGAGCTGGTGCAGTTGCTGGACATGCCGCTGGGCGCCGTGCGGGAGCTGGTGCCGCGGCTGGAGGCGGAGGGGCTGCTGCGCACCGTGCCGCAGCGGGGGCTGCAGATCGCCCAGGTGGATCTGAAGCTGATCCACAACGCCTTTGCGCTGCGCCGCATGCTGGAGTGCGAGGCGGCGCTGCACTTCGGCGTGGTGGCAACCGATGACGATCTGGCCGCCATCGAGGCGGCGCACCTCGACGTGGTGCGGCGCGCCCGCCGCGGCCCGATCGACGATGCCCTGCTCAGCGAGGCCACCGCGCTGGACTGGGGTCTGCACGACCGCATGATCGACACGCTGGGCAATGCGCTGGCCTCGGACATCTACCGCGTCAACAGCTTGAGGGTGCGCCTGATCCGCCTGGAGGGCTCGACGATGGAGGCCGACGTGCTGCCCTGGGTGATGCAGGAGCACCTGTGGATCGTCCAGGCGCTCAAGTCGCGTGATCCGGTCGCCATCGTCGCGCGGGTGCGCCACCACATCGACAGCGCCCATCGCCGGGTGCTGGGACAGCCGCGGCCGCCGATGCCGTGGTCCATGGAGAACCTGCTGTGACCCCATCCGAATCCACTCGAGCCGCCGACCGCGCCTTCACCGGCATCTGGCCGGCGATGATGACGCCGCTGAACGCCGACGGCAGCATCGACCTGGGCCGCTTCATCGCCCACGGGCAGCGCCTGCTGGACAGCGGCTGTGGTGGCTTGACTCCCTTCGGCACCACGGGCGAGTTCGCCAGCTTCAGCGTTGCGGAACGCATCAAGGGCGTGGAGGCGCTGGTGGCCGGCGGCATCCCGGCACAGCGGCTGATCGTCTCCACCTGTGCGGCTGCATTGGCGGACACCGAGACCCTGACGCGCCATGCCAGGGACCTCGGCGCCCACGGCTGCCTGATGCTGCCGCCGTTCTACTTCAAGGGCATCGGCGACGCCGGGGTGCTGGCCAGTTTCCGCCAGGTGATCGAGCGGGTCTGGGGCAGCGGCCAGGCCACCGGGGCGGCCGGCGGCCTGCGGCTGTACCCCTACAACATCCCGCAGCTTAGCGGCGCGCCGCTCTCCCACGCCGTGGTCCGCACCCTGCTGCAGGACCATCCGCAGGTGATCGCCGGCATCAAGGACAGCCAGTGCGACCGGGCCTACTCGCTGTCGCTGGCCGAGGCCTTCATGCCGCAGCTGCCGATCTATGTCGGCAACGAGCTGGACCTGAGGGTGCTCGGCCGCCGCGGCAGCCAGGGCGCCATCAGCGGCTTGGCCAACTTCATGCCGCGCGTGGTGCGCCAGCTGGTGCTCGATCCGGACGGCATCGGCACCGACGCGGCCGAGGCCCGGGTGGCCACCCTGCTGCAGCGGGTGGGCGGTTACGCGCTGCTGCCGGCACTCAAGGGGCTGATGGCTGCGGCCAGCGGCGACGCCGCCTGGCTGCGCGTGCGCGCGCCCTTGATCCCGCTGGATGCGGCCCAGGCCGAATCCATGGCCGAATTGGCCCGCGAGCTGCACCTGGACCTCACTGCCGATTGAGAAGCCAAAGGATCGGCCCCCGCACGATTTCGCCCCCAGACCAGAACGAGGAGACCTCCCATGACCCGCATCCGCCCGCTTCGCCGCTCACTGCTGTCCGTCTGCGCCGCCGCACTGGCCTGCTGCGCCGCCGTCTTTCCCACCACCGCTGCGGCTCAGACCAAGACCTTGCTGCGCATTTCCACCCCCGCGGTGCCGGACGACTGGCACGGCAAGATGTGGACGGTGTTCAAGGAGACGCTGGACAAGTCCGCACCGGGCGAGTTCGACGTGCAGATCAACCTCAACGCCACGCTGTTCAAGCAGGGCACCGAGCCGGCGGCCATGGCACGCGGCAACCTGGAGCTGAGCTCAATCTCGGCCTTCGACATCGCCAAGCAGGTGCCGGAGTTCAGCATCTTCACCGCCGGCTACGTGATCCGTGACCCGCAGCACCAGGCCAAGGTGTTCGGCGGCCCGATCGGACAGGAGATGTTCAAGCTGGCCTCCGACAGGATGGAGGTCACGCTGCTCACCCCCATCTACCTGGGCACCCGCCAGGTCAACCTGCGCGAGGTGAAGCCGGTGAGGACGCCGGCGGACCTCAAGGGCGTCAAGCTGCGCATGCCCGGCAGCAAGGAGTGGCTGTTCCTGGGCGAGGCACTGGGTGCCACCGCCACGCCGCTGGCCTTCGGCGAGGTCTACCTGGGCCTGAAGACCGGCACCATCGACGGACAGGACAACCCGCTGCCCACGGTGCGCGCCGCCAAGTTCTATGAGGTGACCAAACAACTGGTGCTGACCAACCACCTGGTGGACGGCATCTTCATCGCCATCTCCGACAAGGCCTGGAAGGCCATGACCCCGGCGCAGCAGGCCAGGGTGCAGGCTGCGGCCAACGCGGCAGCGGCCTTCAACAACGAGAACCGGCTGAAGGAGGAGGCGCAGATCGTCGACTTCTTCAAGAGCCAGGGGCTGACGGTGACCACGCCGGATGTCGACGCCTTCCGCAAGCAGGTGCAGGGTGCCTACGCCAGCAGCGACATCGCCAAGGCCTGGCCGAAGGGCCTGCTCGAGCGCATCAACAACACCAAGTAAATGCTGCGGCGCCTTCAGCAGGCTGCCGACGCCCTGGGCGTCGGCCTCTTCCTGGCGCTGTTTGCCGTGTTCATGGTGCAGATCGCGGCCCGCTTCGGCTTCAACCGCCCGCTGCCCTGGACCGACGAGGTGGCGGTGTGTCTGTACGTCTGGGTCATCCTCTGGGCGGCGGCAGCGATCGTGCCGGAGCGCGAGCATGTGATGTTCGACCTGGTGTGGAACGCGGTGGGCCGGCGCGCACGGCAGGTGATGCGCATCAGCGGCCACCTGCTCATTGGCGGCCTGGCCGCCTGGGCGCTGCCGGCCTGCTGGGACTATGTGCACTTCATGAACCGCGAGGGCACACCCGTGCTCGGCGTCCCGTTCATGTGGGTGTTCCTGCCCTTCATCGCGCTGCTGATCGCGCTGGTGATCCGCTCGCTGCGCGCCATCTGGCGTGCCGCGCAGGGCCTGGACCTGGAAGACGCCGGCATCCCCGCCGCCTGATGGAGCCGCCATCGACATGAGCTCCGCTTCCCTCGCCCCTTTTGCCCTGTACGCGCTGGTGGGGGTGCTGCTGGCCGGGCTGCTGATGCGCTTGCCGATCGGCTTTTCGATGATCGCCGCCGGCATTGCCTACCTGGTGGTCAAGCAGCAGGACATCGGTCTGGCGGCCGAGCAGATCGGCAACGGCCTGTACAACAGCTACGTGCTGCTGGCGGTGCCGATGTTCGTCTTTGCCGCCAACCTGATGAACGCCGGCACGGTGAGCGAGCGCCTGTTCGACTTCTGCCGCATCCTGGTGGGGCGGCTGCGCGGCGGGCTGGCGCAGGTGGACATCCTGGTGAGCGTGATCTTCTCCGGCATGAGCGGCAGCGCCATCGCGGATGCCGCCGGCCCCGGGCTGGTGACGATCCGCCAGATGCTCAAGAAGCCCGAGTACAGCCGCGGCTTCGCCGGTGCCGTGGTGGTGGCCAGCGCCACGCTGGGGCCGATCATCCCGCCGTCGATCCCGATGGTGATCTACGGCCTGGTCTCCGGTGCCTCGGTGGGGGCGCTCTTCCTCGGCGGCGTTCTGCCGGGTGTGCTGATGGCGCTGTCAATGATGGCGGTGGTGCACTTCATCGCGACCCGGCGCCACATGCCGCGGGAGGCGCCGGTGCCGCTGCGCGAGTGGCCGCAGGTGCTGTGGCGCGGCGCGTTGCCGCTGTCGCTGCCCATCGTCCTGCTGGGGGGCATCTACTCCGGCGCCTTCACGCCCACCGAGGCGGCGGCGGTGGCCGCGGCGCATGCGCTGATCCTCTCGACGCTGGTCTATCGCGCGCTGGACTGGCGCCGCTTTTACGCGGTGGTGCTGGAGTCGGTGCGCTCCAGCGCAGTGATCACGCTGATCCTGGCGGGCAGCTTCCTGCTCAACTACGCCTTCACCGCCGAGGGCGTGCCGCAGGCCATGGCGCAGTGGGTGGACGCGCTGCAGCTCGGCCCCACCGGCTTCCTGCTGCTGGTGAACCTGGCCTTCCTGCTGCTGGGTTGCATTCTGGATGTGTCCGTGCTGCTGCTGGTGTTTGTGCCGATGCTGCTGCCGGCGGTGAAGGCGCTGGGCATCGACCTGGTGCACTTCGGCGTGCTGGTGGTGCTGAACATGATGATCGGCCTGGTCACTCCGCCGTTCGGCATGCTGCTGTTCGTCACCAAGGCGCTCACCGGCATCCCGATCGGCGAGATGCTGCGTGAGGGCTGGCTCTTCCTGGCCATGCTGCTGGCGCTGCTGCTGGCCATGACCTTTTTCCCCCAGATCGTGTTGTGGTTGCCGCAGACGATGGGTTACGGAGTCCCGCGATGAGCGATGGCAGGGTGGACGTGGTGGTTCTGGCCAGCTGGAACGCCGACCTGATCTGCCGCATCCCCCGCCCGCTGCAGCGCGGCGAAACGCTGATGGGCCACGACTTCCGCATCGCCCCCGGCGGCAAGGGGTCGAATGCCGCCGTGGCCTGTGCCCGCCAGGGCGCGGCCACCGCGGTGATCGCCCGCGTCGGTGACGACAGCTTCGGCCGCATGGGCCTGGACCTCTGGCAGCGCGAGGACATCGATACCCGACAGGTTGCCGTGGCGGCGGGTGAGGCCAGCGGCGTGGCGCAGATCCTGGTCTACGACGACGGCGACAACAGCATCGCAGTGGCCTCCGGCGCCAATGCCGGCCTGAACGTTGCGCAGGTGCAGGCAGCGTCCGCAGGGCTGCGCAGCGCAAAGGTGCTGCTCGCCAACGGCGAGACCCCGCTGGAGGCGACGCTGGAAGCTTTTCGCATCGCCCATGCAGCGGGGGTCTTCACCCTTTTCAACCCTGCACCGGCCCGCGACCTGCCGCTGGAACTGCTGGCCCTGACCGACTTGCTGACTCCCAATGAAAGCGAACTGCGCAGCCTGGCTGGAGGGGCCGAGGACCTGTCACTGGAGCAGGCAGCCGAGTCCCTGCTGCACCGGCACGGACTGAAGCAGCTGGTGGTCACCCGCGGCGCCGCCGGCTGCAGCCTTTTCCGTCATGGCCTGCCGACCTGGCACTGCAGCGCTCACACGATGCCGACGCTGGTCGACAGCATCGGCGCCGGCGACTGTTTCAACGGGGCCTTGGCGGCCGCATTGGCGCGCGGCGAAGTGCTGGAATCCGCTCTGCGCTGGGCCAACGCCGCAGCGGCCTTGTCGGTGACGGGGGCCGGGGCGCTGGGCGGCTTGCCGGATCGGGC
>Ga0073903_10002155_pt1 | contig 10164 bp, 9 predicted proteins | sample KloWWTKNB14_bulk_FD_66665 | JGI IMG/M metagenome (GOLD analysis project Ga0073903, IMG submission 66665) | Active sludge microbial communities from Klosterneuburg, Austria, studying microevolution and ecology of nitrifiers - Klosterneuburg... | ecosystem: Engineered > WWTP > Aerobic digester >... | reverse complement strand
GTCTGCCGTTCGGTCACGATGGCGCCAGGCAGCAGCGCGTTGACCCGGATGCCGGCGTCGCCGAGTTCGCGCGCCAGCGTGCGGGTCATGCCCGAGATGGCGGCCTTGGAGGTGGTGTAGCCGATCAGGTTCGGCCGCCCGCGCATCCAGCTGATCGAGCCCATGTTGATGATGCTGCCCGGCAGCTTCGCTGTCCTGAGCTGGCGCGCCACGGACTGGGTGGCGAACACCTGGTGGCGCAGGTTGATGGCCAGGCAGTTGTCCCAGTATTCGGGTGTCAGCTCGTCCAGTGCGTGGCGGTCGTCGCGTCCGGCGTTGTTGACCAGCACCTGGATCGGGCCCCATTGGTCTGCGACACGATCCAGCAGCGCTTGCAGCGCCGCGATGTCGCGCACGTCGCAGGCTTCGTACCGCAAGTGGGCGGCATCATCTGTGGCCTTGAGTTCGGCAAGCAGCGCGTCGCCGCCATCGGGTCGGGTGCCGCAGAAAGCGACGCGACTTCCCTGGGCGGAAAATGCGCGCACCAGTTCGGCGCCGATGCCGGACGAACCGCCGGAAATGAACACGGTGCGTCCACGAAGCGAAGGGTACAGGGTGTAGTGCATGTGAACAACGGTTTTGGCGTGGTGAGTGTCCGTGGGTATCGATGGCAGGAAATGCTCACCAGCCGGCCGGCAGGATTTCGGACATAGCAACGATGCGCCGTTCGTCGATGCTGCGGTGGGCCGCGATGCCGGTGGCAACGGCGCGAAGACCCTCCTCGAGCGTGATCTCGGGCGCCAGGCCACGACGGATGGCCTCGGCAAATTTCACATGCTCGACGTACGAGGCGCCGAAATGGTTGCCCATGTACTTGATGCCGGTGTCCCAGATTCGGCGCACCGACACGCCTTTGCCACTGCTGGCGGTCTGACCCCAGACCTCGCGTTTGCCCCAGTCGTCACGCCGGCCATACCGCAGCGTCATGGAAGGCAGCAGCGATTCGATCTTGCCCTGGTCGCCAACGACGGTGATGTGTTCGTTGTCGATCGAGTTCTCGGCGAACATGCACAGGTCGAGCATCGCGCGGGCGCCGCTGGGATATTCGACGATCACATAGGCGCTGTCCAGGATGTCCGGCGTGCGTCCCCCATAAGACTCTTCGAGGTGGTTGACGCGCTGCGCGCCCGATGCAAACACTGCCAGTGGCTGTTCCTTGAGAATCAGGTCCATCAGGTTGAAATAGTGGCAGGTCTTCTCGACCAGTGTGCCGCCGGTATTGGCGTTGAACCGGTTCCAGTCGCCCACCTTCGGATAGAAAGGTTCGCGGTGCTCACGGATCGCGACCTGGTGTACGGTGCCCACGGCGCCACCGTGGGTCATGCGGATCATCTCGGTGACCGGTGGCATATAGCGGTACTCGTGGGCGACCCAGACCATCCTGGCCCGGCCCCTGGCAACATGCACCAGTTCCAGGCAATCTTCGACCCGGGTGCAGAGCGGCTTTTCGATCAGGATATGGGTGTCGCTGGCCATCGCATCGACCAGCATCGCCCGATGTGTGTGGTTGGGCGTGGCGATCACCAGTGCGTCGCATAGGTTCGCTGCCAACAGGTCGTGGTGGTTGTCGAACAACTGTGCCGGCATTGGCAGCAAGGCCTGGCCGGCCTCGCGGCTGGCCGCGTTGTCGTCGGCGATTGCCGTGACGACGCCGCCGTCGATCATCTTGATGTTTTCGATGTGCTCGCGGCCCATGCTGCCGCAGCCGATGATGCCGTAACGAATCCGGTTTGCCATTTGTCAGTCAGCCTTTGAGTCCGCCCTGGGTCAGGCCGCTGACGACGCGTTCCTGGAACAGGGCAATCAATACGGCAATCGGGACGATTGCCACAATCAGGGCGGCCGAGATGATCGGCCACGGAAACGTGAACTCGCCCTGGTACAGCGTGATGCCCACCGGGAGGGTCCGCATGGCGGGCGTCGAGTTCATCGACAGTGCCAGCAGGAATTCGTCCCATGCGTTGACGAAGGCCAGGATCCCGGCGGTAAACACCCCCGGCGCGGCCAGCGGCACCACCACATGCCAAAGGGCTCCCAGCCGGGTGCAGCCGTCGATCATTGCGGCGTTCTCGAGGTCGCGCGGAATGCTCTGGAAAAAGCTCACCAGTACCAGTGTGCACACCGGCAGGTTGAGCACCACGTAGGGCAGCACCAGTGCGGCATAGGTGTTGAGCAGATTGAGCGCACGCATGGTCTCGAATATCGGCACCAGCAGCGTGACCAGCGGGAACATGCTGGAGGCGACGATGGCAGTCAGTATCCATTGCCGATGGCGCAGATTGAGCCGTGCGATCGCGTAAGCCGCCATCGCAGAGACCAGCAGCGATGCCACCGTGGCCAGCAACGCCACGGCCAGGCTGTTGCCCATGTAGCGCAGCAGTGGCTGGTCGGTGAAGGCCTGCACGTAGTTCTGTAGTGTCAGCTTGTCGGGCCAGTAGGTGATCGGCTTTTGCACCAGCTCGGTGTCGGTCTTGAGGGAGGTCAGCAGGATCCACAAGGCCGGAAAAAACCCATTGACCACGACCACCGCCGCGGCAGCCAGGCGCAAGTAACCCGAAGTCCACAGGTTCATGCGTTTCTCCCGATGCGGCGCAGGTAGAACGACGTCACGATCAGCGAGAGCAGGAACATGAACACCGCCAGCGTCGATCCGTAGCCGAGATCCAGGTATTCGATGGTGGTCTTGTGGATCAGCATGGCCAGCGTCTCGGTCGCGTTGCCCGGACCACCCTTGGTCATGGTGTACGGGATGTCGAACGTCTGCAGCGCCGTGATGGTGCGGAAGATCAGCGCCACGATGATGCTTGGCATCAGCATCGGCAGCGTGATTTCCCGGAACTGCTGCATGCGGTTGGCACCGTCCACCTCTGCCGCTTCATACAGGGAGCGCGGGATCATCTGCAGTCCGGCGAGCAGGATCAGGGCCATGAACGAGGATGACTTCCAGATGATGGTGGCGCAGATGGCAGCGAAGGCCCAGTTCGGTCGAAGCAGCCACATGGTGGGCTCGCTGGCCAGGCCCAGGCGCCGCACGACGTCGTTGACAAAACCGTATTCGGTATGAAAAAACCACGCGAAGATCAGGCCGGCAAAACTCAGTGGCAATGCCCAGGGAAGCAACAGGGCCAGACGCACCGGCCACTTGCGCTTGAACGGCAGGTTGGCCAGCAGCGCCAGGCCCAACCCCACCAGCAGTGCGCCGGGAACAGTGATCAAGGTGATCAGCACGGTGTTCCAGGTGGCATTCCAGAAATCCTTGTCGCTCCAGACATCCCGGTAGTTCTGCAGCCCGACGAAGTTCAAGGCACCCGATCCACCCGACAAGCGCAGGTCGAAAAAGCTGTTGGTTATCAGTTTGCCTATGGGATAGAGCACGATCAGCGCGATCAGCAGCGCCGCCGGCGCCAGCAGGATCACGGCCAGTGTCTTTTCCGAGGGGTCGCGCAGCTTGGCCAGCATGGGAAGTATGGGGTGGATGGCAGGTCGATCGGAAGAGGGGTGGGCACGGTGCAGGCGCCAGCGCCGGTGCACCATGCCCCCGGACCATCAGCGCATCACGCGCGTCAGCCGGCTTTCGATTTCCGCGACGCCTTCGGCCGACGTCTTGGTCCGCGCCAGGATGGCGCTGGTCGTCGTGCGGATTGCGTCGCTGACTTCACCGTACCGCGCGCTCAGCGGCCGGGCCTGACCGGCCATCACGACAGGAGCAGCATCCTTGAACCATGGCACGGCCCTGGTCACGTCGGCGTCGGTATAGACATTCTGGATTGTGGGCAGCAAAGAGCCCTGCTCGGCAAGGAATTTGGATGAAGACGGCGAAGCCATGAACTGCACCAGCCTGGCCGCCTCGGGCTTGTTCTTGCTGAATGCGCTGACGGCCCACTGCCAACCGCCGACACAGGTGGCGCTCTTGCCACCGGTCATCGCCGGCAGCGGCATCACGCCGACCTTGCCCTTGACCTGGCTGTCGGTGTCGTCCTTGAAACGGTCCCACGCGAAGCCCCAGTTGATGGCAAACGCGACCTGCCCGGCCTTGAACTCGTTGACGGTGTCGGGGGTCTTGACCTCGGCGACGTTTTTCTTGATGACGCCCTGGTCGACCAGCCTGAGCCACATGTCCATGCCTTTGGCGGCGGCGTCCTTGTCCAGGGTCATCTTGCCCGTGGCATCGTTGAAGTTCTTGCCCATGCTCCAGTAGGGCAGCAGGAAGGTGCAAACTGCGCCCTCGATTGGCGCGCCCTGGATGCTCAGGCCCTGCAGGTTCGGATTCTTTTCGCCGTCCTGTATCTTCCTGGATGCTGCGGCCAGTTCGTCCCAGGTCTTGGGCTCCTTGATGCCGTATTTTTCCAGCAGATCCTTGCGGTAATACATGAACATGGCATCGGCAAATCCCGGCATCGCTGCGACCTTGCCATTGACGACGTTGGACTGCGCGTAGACCGGCAGGTACTGCTTCATCACGGCCGCACCGCCGACATACTGGTCAAGTGGCTCCAGCCAGCCGGCCCCCATGTACTGGGCCGGATTGACGATATCGATCAGGTAGATGTCGATCGCCGAGTCCTTGGCGTTGAGAACCGTGCTCAGGTACTGGCGTTGCAACTCCGACGTGGCGCCACCGGTTTCGATGTCGATCTTCACGTTCGGATGGCTCTTCTGGTATTCGTCGAACAACTTGCGCATCAGGTCCGGGCGCTGGTTCTGTCCGCCGGAAAACACCCGGACGGTGGTTGTCTGTGCGAGTGCGCCGGTGCACAGCGCCAGGCCGAGCGCGAGGCTCGTCAGCGAGAAAAGAGTGCGTCGTTTCATCAATATCTCCAAGGTTGGCAGGTGGCAGAAGCGGGGGTTTGTCGATGATGTGCGCCGGATCTCACCGCAGCGCGAGGCCGGTCTGTCGGTCGAACAGGTGCATGCGAGCGGCATCCAGGTAAACCGGCATGACCGTGCCCGGCCGCTGTGCAAAATTGGCAGAGCAGCGCGCGACCATTTCGTGGCTGCCGATATCGAAGGTCACGAGCGTCTCTGCGCCCAGCGGTTCGGTGACGACCACCGTGGCCGAGGTCGCGACGGCGCCATCGGAGGCCTGCAGCCGGATATTCTCCGGGCGGATGCCAAACACCAGTTCGCTGCCGGTTGGCGCTTGCGGCATGCTGCCAGATAGCGGGAACGACACGCTGCCGACATGGATGCGCATGTCTGCCAGCTTGCAGGGCAGCAGGTTCATCGGCGGAGAGCCGGTGAAACCGGCGACAAATGTTGCGGCAGGCGAGTTGTAGATATCGGCCGGGGTTGCGTACTGCATGGTCTGGCCGGCGCTGAGCACCGCGATCCGATCGGCCAGCGTCATCGCCTCGACCTGGTCGTGCGTGACGTAGATGATGGTGGCGCCCAGCCGCTGGTGCAGCTTCTTGATCTCGGTGCGCATCTCGCCGCGCAACTGGGCATCGAGGTTGGACAGCGGCTCGTCGAACAGGAATACCTTGGGCTTGCGCACGATGGCGCGTCCGATGGCCACCCGCTGTCGCTGTCCACCAGACAAGGCGGCCGGCTTGCGATCGAGCATGTGGTCGATGCGCAATAGCCGTGCGGCGTCCATCACGCGGGCCTTGATCTCGCTCTCGGGCGTCTTGCGCAGGCGCAGGCCGAACGCCATGTTGTCGTACAGCGACTTGTGCGGGTACAACGCGTAGTCCTGGAACACCATCGCGATGTCTCGGTTGCGCGGTGGTTCGTCGTTGACCCGCTTGCCGTCGATCACCACGTCGCCGCCGCTGATCGACTCCAGTCCGGCGATCATGCGCAGCAGTGTGGACTTGCCGCAACCGCTGGGACCGACGAACACGACGAACTCGCCGTGTTCGATGTGCAGGTCGATTCCGTGGATCACCTGGGTCTTGCCGTCGTACGACTTGACCACCTTCTGCAGTTCGACGGATGCCATGGCAGCGGGTCCCCTGTTCAATATCCGGCGGTGTTGACGTGCACCTGCTGCGAGCGGATGCTGGCCAGTACGGCTGCGCACTGGCGCATCATCAGGCCGAGGTCGGATGCGCAGCCGATGTAGTCGATGCCGATGCCGCGGTAGATGGCCACCGCCTCGGGCGTTCCGGCGACACTGCCCACCGGCTTGCCGGCCGCATGGCAACGCGCCGTGGCTTTGGCCATCGCATCGACCACGTCCGGATGCATGAGGTTGCCGACATGCCCCATGGCTCCGCTGAGGTCACCGGGGCCGAGGAAGACCGAGTCGACGCCGTCCACGCCGGCGATGGCGTCGACCAGACCCAGTGCCTGCGGGGTTTCGATCTGCACCACCACGCTGATCGCATCGTTGGCGACCTTGAAATAGTCTTTCACCGTGCCAAAGCGCGAGCCGCGGCTCATCGCTGCCATGCCGCGCACGCCATGTGGCGGGTATTTGCAGGCGGCCACTGCCGCACGCGCCTCGTCGGCGTTCTGCACAAACGGGAACATGACCGTCTGCGCGCCGGCATCGAGCACCCGCTTGACCATGACCGTGTCGTTCCAGGGCACACGGGTAATCGGCAGCATCGGTGTGCCGGCCACGGCCTGCAACATCCGCACCAGCGAATCCAGGTCCAGTGGCGTGTGCTCCATGTCGACCACTGTCCAGTCGAAGCCGACGCAGCCCAGGGCCTCGGCCATCAGCGGCGAGGCGGCCATGGCAAATGTGCCCACGGGATATCCGGCCGGGAGGTCCTTGCGCGCGAGCAGGTTCTTGAAGGGGTTTTGCATGATGGCGGGCGGGTGTTCAGTAAATGACGGGTTCTGGCGTGGCCTGGGTGCCCTGCAGAAAATCGAAGTCGCAGCCTTCGGGCGCCTGCGTCACATGCTGCTGGTACAGGCGGGTGTATCCACGCGCAACCGGTGGTGCCGGCGCCGTCCAGGCGGCACGCCGGCGCGCCAGTTCTGCATCGGACACCTCGAGCTGGAGCGAACGTGCCGCCACGTCGAGCGTGATCGTGTCGCCGGTGCGCACCAGGGCCAGCGGACCCCCGATGGCGCTCTCAGGTGCAATGTGCAAAACGCAGGTGCCGTAGTGGGTGCCGCTCATGCGCGCGTCGGACAGGCGCAACATGTCGCGCACGCCGGCCTTGAGCAGCTTGGTCGGGATCGGCAGGTTGCCCCATTCCGGCATGCCCGGAGCGCCGACCGGGCCGGCATTGCGCAGCACCAGCACGGTGTTTTCGTCGCAGTCGAGATCCGGCTGCGCCATGGCGGCGAGCATCTGCGGCTGGCTGTCGAAAACCAGTGCCCGGCCGCTGTGGCGCAACAACTTTGCTGACGCGGCGCTGGGTTTGATCACCGCGCCTTCGGGTGCCAGGTTGCCGCGCAGTACCGCCAGCGCACCTGCCTCGGTGACCGGATTCGACAGCGGGCGGATCACGTCCGGGTCGAGCGTGCGCGCTTGGGCGATGTTGCTGCCAACACTGAAACCGCTGACCGTCAGGGCGTCGAGGTCGAGGTAGTCGCGGATCTCGTGCATCAGCGCCGGCAGGCCGCCGGCGTAGTAAAAATCCTCCATCAACCGGTCTCCGCTCGGAAACAGGTTGGCCAGTACCGGCACCTTGCGGCCCATGGCATCGAGGTCGTCCAGGGTCAACCCGACACCGGCGCGTCGCGCCATCGCAATGATGTGTACCGCCGCGTTGGTCGAGCCACCCAGAGCCATCTGCACCGCCAGGGCGTTCGAGAAACTGGCGCGCGTGAGCAGGTGCGATGGCTTGAGGTCTTCCCAGATCATCGCCACGATGCGTTCGCCGCAGTCGGTGGCCATGCGGGTATGGGCCGAATCCATGGCGGGAATCGAACTGGCTCCGGGCAACGTCAGGCCCAGTGCCTCGGTCATGCCGGTCATCGTGGATGCGGTGCCCATGGTGTTGCAGGTGCCGGGCGCGCGGGTCATGCGCGACTCCAGGTGCTGCCATTCCCGGTCGTCGATATTGCCGGCCTGGTATTCGTCCCAGAACACCCGGGTGTGGGTGCCGGCACCGACGATGCGCGACACGCCATCCTTGACGTGGCGGTCGTTGAGCATGGTGCCGGCCGGGCAGAACAGCGTGGGGATGTCCATGCTGATGGCGCCCATCAGCGTACCGGGTGTCGTCTTGTCGCAGCCCGCCAGGATGACGACACCGTCACACGGCAAGCTGCGCAGCAGTTCCTCGACTTCCATGGCCAGGAAGTTGCGATACAGCATGGTTGTCGGTTTGACCATCACCTCGCCCAGGCTCATGGCCGGCAGTTCGACCGGGAAGCCGCCGGCCAGCAGGATGCCGCGCTTGACCGCCTCGGCACGTTCACGCAGGTGGGCGTGGCAGGGAGACAGGTCACTCCAGGTATTGATGATCGCCACCATCGGGCGCTCCATCATGTCTTCACGCCGCACGCCTTGCTGCTGCATGCGCTGGCGGTGCGCGAATCCGCGCATGCCGGTGTCGGAAAACCAGCGCCGGCTGCGCAACTGGTCCAGGGTTTTGAAGGGGGGTGTTTTCACGGATGGCGCTGGTCTTTGTTAGCGCTAACATTAACAATCGAATGTTCAAATGTCATCATGACAAACCCTAACAAGTCATCTATATCACCTGGTGTGACGCAAGGCGCTCGGAGAAGCGGGCGCAGCCACGGCAGAGCCACGCAGGCAACGGTTGCAGCGCAGGCAGGCGTCACGATGATGACGGTTTCGCGGTTTCTGCGTGCGCCCGATCAGGTGGCGCCAGCCACCGCCGACAAGATTCGCGCTGCGCTGGCCAGCACCGGCTACACCCCGAACAAGAACGCCGGCATGCTCGCCGGCAGGCGTTCGAGCATCGTCGCGGTCATCGTCCCCAGCATCGCACAGCCGACCTTTGCAGAGACCGTGCAGGCCCTCGGCGAAGGATTGCAGGGCAGCGAATTGGAACTTTTGCTGGCATCGACCAACTACCAGCCCGGACGCGAGGAGCAGCAGATCCGGGCGGTGCTGGCCTGGTCGCCGTCAGCACTGGTGGTGACCGGCCGAAACCACAGCCCGGCAGCGCAGGCCCTGTTGCAGCAGGCACGCGCCGGTGGTGTTCCGGTCGTCGAGATCTGGGATTTCGACCCGCGCGACAAGGACGTGGTGCAGATCGGCTTCAGCCACACCGCGGTGGGTGCTCTGATGGCGAAGTACCTGATTGGCCGCGGGTACCGGGACCTGGTGTATGTCGACAACAGCGTGTCCGAGGATTTCCGGGCCCATGAACGCGGCAAGGCTTTCGTCGCCACCGCCCGCAAGTCGCGCGCACGTGTCCGTGTCGTGCCGATGCCGCCGCTCGATCCGATGGCCGCGGGTCGCGCCGTGCTGCAGCAACTGCAGCAGCGGCAGGAATTGCCCCGCGCGATCGCGTTCACCAGCGACTTTCCCGCCGCGGGTGCCTGGCTGCAGGCGCAGGAGTCCGGCATCGCCGCGCCAGGGCAGCTGGCGATGCTCGGATTCGGCGACTACCCGATATCGGCCCAACTCGGGGCCGGGCTGAGCACCGTCAGTGTCGATCGCCGCGCGCTCGGCGCCCTGTGCGCGCAGCAGGTGCTGTCGATGCTGCATCAGGGTTCGGCGGCGCCGGTCACACTGGAGCAACGGGAAATCAGGCCGCGGATATTGGAGCGGGGGAGCACCTGACCTTCCCCCAGCTGCGTCAACCCGGCAAGTTGCAGGGCGCGATCATCCACGCCGCCGTGCTGCGCCACAGACGGGCAAGCTCCTCGGGACGGCGGTCAGCTTATATCAGTCTGTGGTGATGCGGGCGGTCTTGATGATCCGGCCCCAGCGGTCAACCTCGCCTTTGAGAAAAACCGCGAACTCATCGGCACCCTTGGCGCTGACCCGGAAGCCTTGCTGCGTGGCGCGTTCAGCAATGTCCGGGCTGGCCATGATCTTGACCAGTTCGGCGGACAGCCGCTGGACAATCGGCTCCGCGGTCTTGCCCTGCACCATCACCGCAGTCCAGTTCTCGACAAGCAGTGCGGGCATACCAGCCTCGGCCGTGGTCGGCACGTCAGGCAACATCGGGTGGCGAGCACTGCTGCACAAGGCCAGTGCGCGCAGTTTGCCAGCGCGGACATGGGCAACGGATTCCGGGAAGT
>Ga0073903_10002152_pt1 | contig 10168 bp, 10 predicted proteins | sample KloWWTKNB14_bulk_FD_66665 | JGI IMG/M metagenome (GOLD analysis project Ga0073903, IMG submission 66665) | Active sludge microbial communities from Klosterneuburg, Austria, studying microevolution and ecology of nitrifiers - Klosterneuburg... | ecosystem: Engineered > WWTP > Aerobic digester >... | reverse complement strand
CGGACCTCACCGTCCAGGAGCTCGACCTGTCCACCACGACGCTCCCGACGATCGACGACACGATCGCGAGCACGAAGTACCGGCTCATGCAGGGGCTCCCCGTAGACCTCGATGCTGCAAAGACGTGGCCGCGGGTCGAGGCACTGATCGACGACTTCGTCTCGGCCGACCTCTGCCTGATCACCACCCCGATGTGGAACTTCGGCCTGCCCCACCAGCTCAAGCACTGGATCGACTGCATCGTCCAGCCGGGCTACACCTTCTCCTTCGAGGGTGGTTACCCCTCCCCGCTGGTCCACGGCACGTCGATGGTGTGCATCACCTCGCGCGGGTCGGACTACTCCCCGTCCGGGCCGATGGGGGCCTACGACTTCCAGGAGCCGTACCTGCGCGCCATCTTCGGCTTCATCGGGGTGACCGACTCCGAGTTCGTGCACGCCCAACCGCTGGACCACCCGGTGCTGCGCGAACAGGCCCACGCTGACGCGATGGAGGCGGTCGAGAAGCTCGCCTCGGCGCCACGCTGGGCCGCCTGAGGTCGCATCCCTGTCGGTCGCAGGCTGAGGTGTCAGCCTGCGGCGGCAGCGGCGAGCTGGTGCTCGACCTGCTCGACCGACAGGACGTGCTGCACGACCATGGTCGCCGCTCCGATGACGCCCGCGTGCCCGGCGGTGCGTGACGCGACGATCTGCAGGTCGCCTGTCGCGAGCGGCAGGGACCGTCCGTAGACGACCTCTCGGATGCCGGCGAGCAGGCTCTCGGCGGACTGCGCGAGTCGTCCGCCGACGACGATCACGGACGGGTTGAGCAGGCTGACGCAGGTCGCGAGGACGTGGCCGATCTCGCGGCCGGCGTCACGGATCGCGGTGGCCGCGGCGAGGTCGCCGGCCTTGGCCAGTCGGACGAGGTCGCTGCTGTCCTGGAGGTCCACCCCGCGCTCACGCAGGGCACGCACGATCGCCGGGCCACTCGCGACGGCCTCGAGGCACCCGAGGTTGCCGCAGGTGCAGCGGGTGTCCCCGCCGTGCAGCGCGGCAACGTGTCCGAGGTCGCCGGCCGTGCCCTGGGCCCCTCGGTGGAGGCGTCCCCCGCTGATGATGCCCGCCCCGATGCCGGTCGCCACCTTGACGAAGAGCATCTGCTCCACGTGCGGGTACATCGTCGCGTGCTCGCCCAGGGCCATGATGTTGACGTCGTTGTCGACGAGGACCGGCCCACCGAGGGCCGCCATCACGTGGCCCGGCACGTCGTAGTTATCCCAGCCGGGCATGATCGGGGGCAGCACCGGTCGCCCGGTGGAGTGCTCGACCGGGCCCGGCAGCCCGATCCCGACACCGGCCAGGTCGGCCCGGCTGCGGCCGGCGCTCTTGAGCAGGGCACGCGACGTCCTGGCCACCTGGTCGAGCACGGCCTTGGGCCCAGCGGTGACGTCGAGGGTCAGGGCGGCCTCGTCGAGGACGCGAGCGCGCAGGTCGGTCAGGGCGACGAGTGCGTGGGTGGCGCCGACGTCGACACCGATGACGACTCCGGCGTCGGGGTTGAATGCCAGCCTGGCCGGTGGGCGCCCACCGGTGGAGGCCGCCTCGCCCGAGGGGGTGAGCAGCCCGGCGGCCAGGAGCGCATCGACCCGAGCACCCACCGTGGACCGCGCCAGCCCCGTCATCCTGATCAGTTCGGCCCGGGTCCGCGGGGTTCCGTCGAGCATCAGTTGCAGCAGTTCGCCTGCCCCTGACGTCCCGCCCGGGGCCGCGAACGAAGCAGCCGTCGTGGTCACGCTTCGTAGTCAAGCACATTGCCCTTCGCCATGTCTCGAATCCATAACATCGGCAGATCCGGAGAACTTTTGCTTGACGCTCAGACAAAAGTGCCACTAGCGTCCCTTCGCATGGCAGGCAACGGCGCCGCGACCCTCCTGGGCATGGCCGACATCGTGAAGCGTTTCCCCGGAGTGGTCGCACTCGGCGGGGTGGACCTCGACGTCCGACCCGGCGAGGTGCACTGCCTGCTCGGCCAGAACGGTGCCGGCAAGTCCACCCTGATCAAGGTGCTCGCGGGGGTCCACCAGCCCGACGAGGGATCGATCACCTGGCAGGGCGAGGAGGTGCGGTTCGCGCACCCGCAGGCAGCCATGGACCTCGGTATCGCCACCATCTACCAGGAGCTCGACCTCGTCGAGGGCCTCACGGTCGCCGAGAACATCTACCTCGGACACGAGCGCAGCCGCTTCGGCTTCTCCCAGCGACGCAGCACCGCCAAGCTCGCAGCCGGCCTGCTCCAGCGACTCGGACACCCAGTACTGGGGCCCCACGGCGACCATCGCCTCGTCCCGGTGGATCGTCGAGGCGACCCGGCGGGTGTTGCCGCACCACGACCTCACGCTGGCCTACGTGCCGCACCTCGACTACGACCTCCAGCGGTTCGGGCCGCGCTCGCCGCAGGCGCGCGCCGCGGCATCCGAGCTGGATGCCGTGCTCGCGCCGCTCCTCGACGACGCCGCCCGCCTGGGCGTCGAGGTCATCGTGCTCAGCGAGTACGGCATCACCGAGGTCGACCGCCCCGTGCACCTCAACCGGGTGCTGCGCCGGGCCGGGCTGCTCGAGGTGCACACGCAGGCCGGGATGGAGTACCTCGACCCGTGGGCGTCCACGGCGTTCGCCGTCGCCGACCACCAGGTGGCCCACGTCTACGTGCGCGATGCCGACCGGGTCGAGGAGGTGAGTGCGCTCCTGCGGGAGACCCCCGGGGTGGAGCAGGTGCTCGACCGCGCCGGGCAGGCGGAGGTGGGGCTGGACCACGAGCGGTCCGGGGACCTCGTCGTCGTCGCCGAGCGCGACGCGTGGTTCACCTACTACTACTGGCTCGACGACGCCCGGGCACCGGACTTCGCGCGCGGCGTCGAGATCCACCGCAAGCCGGGCTACGACCCCGCCGAGCTCTTCTTCGACCCGGCCGACCGCACGGCCAAGGCTCGCGCCGGCCTCGCGCTCGTGCGCAAGAAGCTCGGGCTGCGCTACTCGATGACCGTCGTCCCCCTGGACGCGCGGTGGGTCAGGGGCAGCCACGGGCGGCTCCCGGACGACCCCGAGGACGGACCCGTGCTCATCACCTCCACACCGGGGCGTCTGCGTGAGAGCGTGGCAGCGACCGACGTGCGCGACCTGGTGCTCCGGGCCGCCGGCGTCGACGTCGATGTCCTCATGGCCCGTTGACCCGCCTCGCGCACGACCGCCTGACACCCCAACCCTCCCGGCCCCCATCACCCCGACCGCAAGGAGCACTTCGATGACCCGTCCGATCACCCTCTTCACCGGCCAGTGGGCTGACCTCCCGTTCGAGGAGGTGTGCCGCCTCGCTGCGTCGTGGGGTTACGACGGGCTCGAGATCGCCTGCTGGGGAGACCACTTCGAGGTCGACCGGGCCCTTGCGGAGGACGACTACGTCGCCGGGCGCAAGGAGATCCTCGAGCGCCACGGGTTGAAGGTGTGGGCGATCTCGAACCACCTCGTCGGCCAGGCGGTCTGCGACGACCCGATCGACCAGCGCCACCGGGACATCCTGCCGGCGGCCGTCTGGGGCGACGGCGACCCCGAGGGGGTGCGCCAGCGCGCTGCGCAGCGGATGGCCGACACCGCGCGCGCTGCCGCCCTGCTGGGCGTCGACGTCGTCATCGGCTTCACCGGGTCCGCGATCTGGAAGTACGTCGCGATGTTCCCGCCGGTCTCGGCGGAGACGATCGAGGCCGGCTACCAGGACTTCGCCGACCGCTGGAACCCCATCCTCGACGTGTACGACGAGGTCGGTGTGCGCTTCGCCCACGAGGTGCACCCCAGCGAGATCGCCTACGACTACTGGACCACCGTGCGCACCCTCGAGGCCATTGGTCACCGACCGGCGTTCGGGCTGAACTGGGACCCGAGCCACATGGTCTGGCAGCAGCTCGACCCGGTCGGCTTCATCTGGGACTTCCAGGACCGGATCTACCACGTGGACTGCAAGGACGTGCGGATGCGCGTCGGCAACGGCCGCAACGGCCGCCTGTCCTCCCACCTGCCCTGGGCCGACGCCCGGCGCGGCTGGGACTTCGTGTCCACCGGCCACGGCGACGTGCCGTGGGAGGACTGCTTCCGGGCGCTGAACTCGATCGGCTACGACGGGCCGATCTCCGTGGAGTGGGAGGACGCCGGGATGGACCGGTTGATCGGCGCCGCCGAGGCCGTGGGCTTCGTTCGCCGGTTGGCCTTCGACCAGCCCGAGGCTGCGTTCGACGCCGCCTTCAGCTCCGGCGACTGACCCCACTTCTGCGGTCGGGGGTGTCAGCGCCAGAAGGGCTCGATCGCGGCCAGCCGTTCGCAGGCCGCGATCCCGGCCTCGACCAGTGCCGCCTCATCGACCTCAGGAGCGCCGGCGCCCACCGACCGCAGCAGGGAGTCGGCGATGTGGTGGTCGTTGACGGCCCCCAGCGCTGACTGCACGTCCTCGACGTACCAGGCGTAGGCCTGTGGGCCGGTGAGCACCTCGCCGCTGCTCGTCACGACGCGAAGCCCGCTCCCGGCATCCGACGCGTGCGGGTAGAGGGAGGCGAAGAACTCGCACCCGTACCTCAGCTTCTTGGCCTCGATGCGCACCCGGTGGCGATCGGCCGGGGACATCTCGGCGATGTGGTCGTGCTGCCCGGCGACGCGGCGCCAGCGCTTCTCGAGGGCCTTCGCGGCCAGCTCACCCACGGGCGGGTCATCACCCAGCTGCCACGGCACCCCGAGCAGGGCACGGTCGAACGCGGCGCTGGCCCTGTGCCACCTCCGCCGTCCGAGGACGTGCAGCACCTCGTCGTACGCCGACTCGCGGGCCTGAAAGAGCGCCGCCACCTCGCGCTCGTCGCGGCCGTCGAGGACCTCCCCAGCGAGCAGCACGTCGAGGTCACGGGCGTGACCGAACGGCAGGGCGAGCTCCCGGATGGCGTGCGCAGCCGCCACCGCGGGCGACTGCTTCTCCAGGACCGGCCCGAACAGCGACACCGCGCACCTCAGCCGGCGGATGCCCACCCGGGTCTGGTGCAGGTGCGGCATCGCCCGCGACTGCACCAGCCGGCACTCGTTGGTGCGCCAGTGCTCGGTGCACTCCGTGGCCACCACCGCGAAGGCCGCCCGCGCGCTCATCCCCGCTGAGAGTGAGATCGGCGCAGCCTTGCGGGGGAGCGCGTCGGCGCCGAGGTCGACGAGGGCGCTCATCGCAGCCGGATCATCGCCGTCGTCGTCATCGGGGGGTGCGGCGGGTCACGACGCCGAGGGCGCGGGACAGGTGGGCAGGCCGGATGCCGTGGCGGCGGGTGCGAGCCCCGTGTACTTCGCCCCGAGCGCGACGTCGACGGTGGTGCCCTTGCGCTTGTCGGCGAACAGCACCGTGCCCTTGGGCAGCGTGGACTGAAGGAGCTTCGCCTGGGCCTCACCGGAGGGGCCGTGCCGGACCTCTGCGACGGTGGGGGCCTTGCGCTTGCTCGGGTCGTTGGCGACCTTGCCGATGACGAACCCCCGCTCGGTGAGCGACGTGGACACCGATGCCGCCAGGCCCTTTCGGTTGGACGCGTTGTAGACGTTGACCGTGGTGTCCTCGGCCCGGACCGCCTTGGGGTCGAACGGGGCACACGTGGCAGCAGGCGGCCGGGCCGCGACCGCCTCGGTCTCGGCCTGGTAGTACGACCACGCGTACCAGAACGCGAAGAACAGGCCGAGCAGCACGACACCGATGGTGATCAGGGAGCGGCGCCGCTGGCGCTGGTGGGGGTCCACGGCATCCGACGTCTCGCTCATCACACCTCCATCACAACGAGAGGACCCGGGCGTGCAGGGTCGGTCGCTGGTGCAGCGCGGCGCGCAGCGCGCGGTGGAGGCCGTCCTCGAGGTAGAGCGTGCCCTGCCACTCCACGACGTGGGCGAAGAGGTCGCCGTAGAAGGTGGAGTCCTCCGAGAGCAGCATCTGGAGGTCGAGTTCGCGCTTGGTCGTGACGAGCTCGTCGAGGCGCACGAGACGCGGAGGCACCCCGGACCACTGGCGCGTCGTGTACCCGTGGTCTGGGTAGGGGCGATTGTCGCCGACTGCCTTGAAGATCACGGGGTCACTGTATGCCGCGTCGTGCCGCACCGCCCGGTGTAAGTGCCGGACGCGCACTAGATTGGCGCGGTGACCGAGAACGTGAAGACCAGCCAGCTCGACGAGATCCGCGCGGGGTACGCCTTCGACGGCCCGACCCTCGAGTTCGGTGCCGCCGTCATCGACGGGGCCGCGCACCCCGACGCGAAGGTCCGCATCCCGCTGTCGGCGATGAACCGCCACGGTCTCGTCGCCGGCGCCACCGGAACCGGCAAGACCAAGACCCTCCAGCTCATGGCTGAGCAGCTCGTCGAGCAGGGAGTGCCCGTCTTCCTCGCCGACATCAAGGGGGACCTGTCGGGGATGGCGAGCGCGGGTGAACCGGGGGAGCGGATCACCTCACGGTCGGCCGACATCGGCATGGACTGGCAGGCGACGGCCTACCCGGTGGAGTTCTACGCACTCGGTGGGCAGGGCACCGGCATCCCCGTGCGAGCCAGCGTCTCGACGTTCGGGCCGACCCTGCTCTCGAAGGTCATGGGCCTGAACGCCACCCAGGAGTCCAGCCTCGGTCTGGTCTTCCACTACGCCGACACCAAGGGGCTGTGGCTCGACACCATCCCCGACCTGCGGGCCGTCGTCCAGTTCCTCACCAGCCCCGAGGGCAAGGCCGACCTCAAGGAGCTCGGTGGCCTGTCGTCGGTCACGGCCGGGGTGATCCTGCGCGAACTGGTGAACTTCTCCGCCCAGGGCGCCGACGTGTTCTTCGGCCTGCCCGAGTTCGACACCGCAGACCTGCTGCGCACCGCACCTGACGGCCGCGGCCTGATCTCCATGCTCGAGCTGCCGGGGGTGCAGGACCGCCCGCAGCTCTTCTCGACCTTCCTCATGTGGCTGCTCGCCGACCTGTTCCACGACCTGCCCGAGGTCGGGGACCTCGACAAGCCGAAGCTCGTCTTCTTCTTCGACGAGGCGCACCTGCTCTTCAACGGGGCGAGCAAGCAGTTCCTCGACGCGATCCAGCAGACCGTGCGGCTCATCCGGTCCAAGGGGGTCGGCGTGTTCTTCGTGACCCAGTCACCCAAGGACGTGCCGGGCGACGTGCTCGCTCAGCTCGGCAGCCGCGTCCAGCACGCCCTGCGCGCGTTCACCCCGGACGACGCGAAGGCCTTGAAGGCGGCGGTGCGCACGTACCCGAACACCGACTACGACCTCGAGGAGGTCCTGACCTCGCTCGGCACCGGTGAGGCCGTGGTGACCGTCCTCTCGGACAAGGGAGTGCCGACGCCGGTCGCCTGGACCCGGATGCGCGCCCCGGAGTCGCTCATGGCCCCGTCGCCGCCGGCGCTGCTCACCGAGGCCGTCGCCGTGTCGCCGCTGGCCGCCAAGTACTCGACCTACCTCGAGCGCGAGTCGGCCTCGGAGATGCTCGGCAAGGCTGAGATCGCCCGTACCGAGGCCGAGAAGCTCGCCGCGCAGGAGGCCGAGAACGCCAAGGTGCGTGCCGCAGCCGCTGCTGCAGCCGAGAAGGAGCGGCTGGCGGCCGAGAAGGTCGCCGCGCGCGAGGCAGCCAAGGAGGCTGCTGCACAGGAGAAGGCCCGCGCCGCCGAGGAGCGCCGCAAGGCTGCTGAGCCGAACGTGGTCGACAAGGTCGTGAAGTCGAGTGCGTTCAAGTCGATGCTGCGCTCGGCGGGCACGGTCATCGGCCGAGAGATCACCCGGTCGGTGTTCGGGACCAGCCGCCGCCGCTGACCCGCACACACCCCGCGGAGCCGCTTGTCGCGGTGCCGCCGATCCGCTCGTCGCAGATCCTTCCTCCGGTCGCAGATCCGTACTCCGCTCGTGCGCCCTTGCAGCAGCGCCCATCCGGAGCAAGGACGCACATCGGGAGCAAGGATCTGCGACGAGCAGCGCGCAACCCCCGCTGCGGCCGGGTCAGAGGGTCAGGATGGCCTTGGCGTACGCGCACTCGAGGTCGGCGTCGGTGACGGTGCGCACGTACCCCGGGGCGACGGCATACGTCAGTTCCCACGCGTCCTCGAGCCGCCGCACCACCTCGAGGCGGTCACCGAGCAGCTCGCGCAGCTGGTCCTCGCGGGGCAGCCACAGCGCCTGGTCGAGCGTCACCGAGTCCAGCGCCCACTCGGTCGTGCCGTTGAAGCCGAGCAGTGACTGGTCGCGGTAGGTCTGCACCTCGACGGTGAGGTCGCTGATCCAGAACACCTCACCGGTCAGCAGCTCGGCATCGATGACGAACCGGTCGCCGGCGGCGGGCTCCCACAGGACGCCGGCGCCGATGAGGTCACGCGCGAGCTCGACGGTGATCATGGCGACATTGTGGACCACGACCGGATGCCGGCCCACGAGCGATCGTGACCCACGACCGGATGCCGGCCACCCGGCATCCGCGCGCACCTCCTCAGCCGAGCAACCAGACCACGAGCATGATCACGGGCACCGCCCCGGTCGTCGTCACGAGGATGGTGTCGCGCGCCAAGGTGCTCGACCGGTCGTAGCGGGTGGCGTGCACGAAGATGTTCTGCGCCGTCGGCAGGCTCGCGCACACGACGACGGCGAGCAGGGCGTGACCCGACAGCCCGAGCGCATGGTGCGCCACGGCATACGCCACGAGGGGCTGGACGGCGAGCTTGAGCGCGCTCGTCAGGGCGAGCTCACCCGGGGGGACGTCGCCCCCGAACCCCGGCCCCAGGCGCAGCGAGATGCCGTAGGCGAGCAGCATGCCGGGCACTGCCATGGCCCCGATCAGCTCGACCGGGTCGGCCACGAGCGGGTGCAGGCGCCAGCCCGTGATCGACAGGAGGAGCCCCACGAGCGTGCCGATCGTCAGGGGGTTGGTGAACGGCCGCAGCAACACCTCGGACACTGACGGTCGGGTGCCGCGCACGTCGGCGTCGAGGACGGCCAGGGCGAGGGGCTGGAGCACGAGCAGCTGCAGGAGCAGGGTCGGCGCGACCAGTGCCGCGTCCCCGAGCACGTAGGCGGCCACGGGCAGGCCGAGGTTGCCGGCGTTGACGTAGGAGGCCGAGAGGGCGCCGATCACTCGTTCTCCGGCCGATCGGCGCCACCGCCACCGGGCGATCAGCATGTACGTCCCCGCCGGCACGAGCACCGCGACCACCGTCGCGGCCAGCCCGCGCGACAGCACGTCGCTGACATCCGCCTGGGCGACGGTCGTGACGAGCAGCGCGGGGGACGCCACGAAGAACGCGATCCGACTGAGCACCTGCTGCGCCCCGAGGTCGACGACCCCGAGGTGGGCGACCAGCGCGCCGACACCGATGACCGCGACGATCGTCGCGAACCCCAGGATGACGCTCTCCACGGGGCCATCGTCGCCCCGATGCCGATCTGCCCGCCCGAGGGTCCGCGCACCGAACTTCTGCGTCGACCTACCTCGGGGGGTGGGCCAGCCCGCCGCCGATCAGGCGCCGGGGCGCAGCACCGGTCCGAGCGCGTCGAGCACCGACGCGTCCTCGATGGTCCCGGGCACCGTGGGCACCTTGCCGTCGGCCAGCTCGCGCATCGTCTTGCGCAGGATCTTGCCCGAGCGGGTCTTCGGCAGCCCCGCCACGATGTCGACCTGCTTCAGGCTCGCCACGGCGCCGACCTCGTCACGCACCCGCTGCACCAGTTCCTTGCAGATGCGCACACCCTCGTCGCCAGCACCGTCGACGCCACCCTTGAGCACGACGAGACCGCGGGGCACCTGGCCCTTGAAGTCGTCAGCCACGCCGATGACCGCGCACTCGGCGACGGCCGGGTGGCCGGCCAGGGCGGCCTCGATCGAGCCGGTCGACAGCCGGTGTCCGGCGACGTTCAGCACGTCGTCGGTGCGCCCCATGACGTACAGGTAGCCGTCGGCGTCGATCATCCCGCCGTCACCGGTGAGGTAGTACCCCTCGTACACCGAGAGGTAGCCGGCGACGTAGCGCTCGTCGTCCTCCCACAGGGTCGGCAGGGTGCCGGGCGGAAGGGGCAGCTTGATGGCGATCGCGCCCTCGTGGCCGGGCGGCATCGGCTGGCCGGCGTCGTCGAGCACCTGCACGTCGTAGCCGGGCAC
>Ga0073903_10002148_pt1 | contig 10182 bp, 9 predicted proteins | sample KloWWTKNB14_bulk_FD_66665 | JGI IMG/M metagenome (GOLD analysis project Ga0073903, IMG submission 66665) | Active sludge microbial communities from Klosterneuburg, Austria, studying microevolution and ecology of nitrifiers - Klosterneuburg... | ecosystem: Engineered > WWTP > Aerobic digester >... | reverse complement strand
CAGCCCAGTCTCAGTCCAAGGAAAAAGACGGCCTCTACCACCCTCGGGTGGAAGCCAAGGTGCGCGCCGGGGTCGGCAACAATCTGGACGCAGTGACGGACCAGAAGCGCGACACTTCTGCTGGCCTGTACCTGAATTGGAACCTGTTCAATGGCGGATCCGACCGGGCGCGCATACGCCAGTCTGCAAATCTGCTCACCCAATCGGCCGACAGCCGCGACAAGGTTTGTCGGGAAACTCGTCAGACAGCGGCCATTGCTTTCAACGATGTGCGCAAGTTGGGCGAGCAACTGAGCTACCTTGAGCGCCACTCGGCATCGAGCGAGAAGGTGCGCGACGCCTATCGGCAACAGTTCGACATTGGCCAGCGCAGCCTTCTGGACGTGCTGAATGCGGAAACAGAGCTGTATTCGGCGAAGCGGGCAGAAATTGCCGCTCGTCACGATCTGCTGGCAGCAAAGGCTCGCAGCCATGCATCGGCCAGCAGCTTGGTGGCAGCATTGGGGCTGACTCGGGCCGGTAACGCAGAAGACGACATTGCGGAAGGGCGTTATTGGCAATCGGGACAGGAAGGCCCCTCCGATCGCTGCCCCCTCAGTGCCACCGAAGTCGCAGCCACTCCAAAGGGTGAGCTGGACGACCGCGCCCGACGGTTATTGGCCTCGAACGCCACCCCCCTTCCAGTCGCAGCCATAGCCACACCAGCCATTCAGACGGCTCCAGCCAAGGTGGCTCCAGCCATCTCGAAGGTTGATCCTCCGCTGACGACGCCGGTTTCACAACGGCTTCTCGACTGGGCTGCCGCCTGGTCCACCAAGGATGTGACTCGTTATCTGAGCTTCTACGACAGCAGTTTCAAGCCCACTGGAACCACTCGCCAGAAGTGGTTTGCAAATCGGACAAAGCTGCTGAAGAAGGATGGCGCGATCGACCTGAAGATCTCCAACGTTCAACGCCGCACCGTTTCAGCGAACACGGTGGAAACCAGCTTCGATCAGGTTTACACGTCGAAAGACTTCAAGGACAAGACCCAGAAGACCCTGCTGTGGAAGCGCAGCGGCAGCGAGTGGTACATCATCAAGGAAGGCAGTCGCTGAACTGGCAGCGCATCTTGAAACCGCCCCTTGTGGGCGGTTTTCGTTTTGTAGGCCGCCAAACGCGACAACAATCTCGTTCGGCGGAACATGAGCGCATGCGGAAACAACAAAGCCACCTTGCGGTGGCTTCTTGCGCCCGAAAACGGCTTCGTTTGTGGCGGAGAGAGCGGGATTCGAACCCGCGGTGGGCTATTAACCCACACACGCTTTCCAGGCGTGCGACTTAAACCGCTCATCCATCTCTCCGGAGCCCGTGATTGTAGCTCAAGCACCGGCCAAAAAGAAAGCCCACCTTTCGGTGGGCCTTCACTTCGTCTTCGAACAGCATCACCTGTGGGGTGACGCGACTGCGTGAGCAGCCACGATGATCAACGCACCACTGCGATCTGCTCGCGCTTCTCACCCTTGTAGGTGTAGAGCGTCAGAGCGCCGTTCTTGATGTCGCCCTTCTCGTCGAAGGAGATCGTGCCCGTCACACCGTTGTATCCGGATGTCTTGGCCAGCACAGGCAGGTACTTCGCAGGCTCGGAAGAACCCGCCTTCTGCATTGCCGCAACCAGCACATTGACCGAGTCATACACGTACGGTGCGTAGATCTGCACATCTGCGTTGAACTTCGCCTTGAACCGGGCCTTGAAGTCGTCCAAGCCCTTCTTCTGGGCACCCTCGACACCACCCGCCTCCGCGCAAACCACTTGGTTGTCAGCGATCGCGCCCCCAGCCAGCTTGGTCAGCTCACCCGAGCAAATGCCATCACCACCCATGAACTTGGCGTTGATGCCCAACTGCTTGGCCTGACGAATCATCGGTCCGGCAACGGCGTCCATGCCACCAAAGAAGATCACATCCGGCTTCTTCGCCTTCACCGCGGTGAGGATGGCGGTGAAGTCGGTGGCCTTGTCGTTGGTGAATTCACGTGCCACGGTCTTGCCGCCGGCACCTTTGACGCCCTTCTCGAACTCGTCGGCCACACCTTGACCATACGCAGTGCGGTCATCGATCACGGCGATCGATTTGCCCTTGAGCTGATTGACGGCGTACTTGCCCAGCGTTCCACCCAGGTGCACATCATCGGCCACCAGCCGGAACGTGGTCTTGTAGCCTTGGCGGGTGTACTTCGGATTGGTCGCCGAGGGAGAAACCTGGGGCACTCCGGCATCGGAATAGATCTTCGAGGCCGGAATGGAGGTGCCGGAGTTCAAATGACCCACCACGCCGGACACTTTGGAGTCCATCAGCTTCTGGGCGGCGGCCGTGCCTTGCTTCGGATCTGCGGCGTCATCTTCGGCCAGCAGTTCGAACTTCACCTTCTTGCCGCCGATGCTCACGCCCTTGGCATTGAGCTCGTCGATGGCCATGCGGGCGCCGTTCTCATTGTCCTTGCCGAGGTGGGCAATCGCACCGCTGGTCGGGCCCACATGGCCAATCTTGACCACCACCTCCTGGGCAGAAGCCAGTCCGGCCGACAGAAAAGCGACCGCACCGATCACGACATTGAACTTGTGAAGCATGAAAAGGCCTCCAGTTGAGAAGGAAACAGAAGGGAAAACGCAGACTCGTGTCCGATCAACACAAGCCGCGGACATTACCCGAAAACCCACCCACTCTCCAGCATCGCCGAGCGATGCACCCCGGTTTGAAGCGCGGACGTTGCCGGCTCAAGACATACGGGATTCACCTCATTCAGGGCTGGCGTGGGTCCCCCTGAAAACTCTGCCGAGATACACCCGGACGACGGGGATTACCCGAGCCGGGTTTCCACTCAGCGGTTGCGCAACCGGGCCAACTCCTGGGCAACTGCACGCCGCACGATGTCGCGCAGCGTGGCAGCCAACTCACCGCGCATTTCCTCGACGAACTGATCGGCCAGCCGGGACATGGCCGGCCCGAGGGATTCCTTGAGTCGGAACTCGAACATGCGGTCCACCTGGCGCTGCACGTCGGAGAGCACCTGCTGGGTGATCTGCGTTTCGGCCACTGCCAGCCAAGCCTCCACCGGCACGTCGGGTTCGGCCAGCGGCGTGAGCTGCAACGAAGGCTTGCGCGAGTTCGCCTGCACTGACTCACTCGGCCGGGGTGTCCACTCGACCACTTCGGTCAACACCGGCACTTGTGTGGGTTTGATCTGTGCGTTCATCCACAGACTCCCGACACCACACGGAGAGCGGCGCTCACCGGGCCACCTTCACGTCATGGCGTTCGATCGTGAGGCCCAGGGCGCTGTAGTGTTTCCAGCGCAGCCTGGCCTCGCTGCGGCCCGCCTCGTCCAGCCCGACCACTTCGATCAGGCGATCGAAGCCTTCCAGAGCCTGCACAGCGGCCGGCCCCAGGTTCACCAGAACGGCATGGCCCTGCACGGCGCTGGGCAGCTCCAACAACAGCACCGGCGTGTGTCGCAACCGCTTCGGCAGCCCATTCACCGAAGGACCACGCCAGTGCGCCACGAACTCCAGCGGATCAAACACCCACAGCTGCCGATCCAGGGTGGCCAGATCATGGTCGTCCCCGGTCACCACCACACGTGCGCCAGCCCGAGTGGCCTTGCGCAGCAATCGGCAGGTGTAGTCCAGCCGTTGCGGCACATTGAAGTGAAAGGCGACCGCGGTCATTGATGTCAGTTCCCACCCGAAGCCGCGTCAACCGGCCTCGCCGAGCAGCCACTGAGTGAGCAAAGCCACCGGCCGCCCGGTAGCCCCTTTGGCCGCGCCACTCTTCCAGGCCACGCCAGCGATGTCCAGGTGTGCCCAGCGGTAAGCCTTCGTGTAGCGCTTCAGGAACATCGCCGCCGTCACCACCCCGCCCGCGCGGCTGCCGACATTGGCCATGTCTGCAAAGTTGCTCTTCAAGGCTTCGTCGTATTCGTCGTCCAGCGGCAGACGCCAAGCCGGGTCCAGGGCCCGATCACCGGCCTCCTGCAAGGCAATGGCCAGCGTGTCATCCGGACTGAACAGCCCCGCGCGCTGGTGCCCCAGAGCGATGACGCAGGCCCCGGTGAGGGTGGCGATGTCCACCACCGCGGCAGGCTTGAAGCGCTCGGCATAGGTCAGTGCATCGCAGAGGATCAGCCGACCTTCGGCATCGGTGTTGAGCACCTCGATGGTCTGACCCGACAGGCTGGTGACCACGTCACCGGGTTTGGTGGCCCGGCCAGAGGGCAGGTTCTCGCACGCAGGAATGAGGCCGATGAGGTTGAGTTTCGGCTGGAGCTCGCCGATGGCGCGGAACACCCCGAGCACGCTGGCGGCACCGCCCATGTCGTACTTCATCTCGTCCATCTCGGCGGCGGGTTTCAGCGAAATGCCCCCACTGTCGAAGGTGATGCCCTTGCCCACCAGGACCCGAGGGGCCACCTTTTTCGCCGCGCCCTGGTACTGCAGCACGATGAACTGCAGCGGCTCATCGGAACCCTTGGCCACGGCCAGGAAGGCTCCCATGCCCAGCTTCTCGACAGCCTTGCGGTCCAGCACTTCCACCTTGAAGCCAAAGTCGCGTGCCAGTTGGCGTGCCTCGTCGGCCAGATGGGTCGGTGTGAAATGGTTGCCTGGGCGATTGGCGCAATCGCGCGCCAGGTTCACGCCAGCGGCCACGGCCTGAGCTCGCCGTGTCGCGGCACGCAGGCCCGCGGTGTTGGCCTTGTTGCCCAGCAAGGCCAGTTCCTTCCACTCGACCACCGCCGCAGCGCTGGGTTTGGTCAAGCGGTAGCTGTACAGGGCCGACTCCACCGCCACCACGGCGGCATGGGCAGCGTCGTCGCTGAGGTCTTCCTGGCCACCCCAGGCCAGCACCACCTTGGCAAATCCCTGCTGCTTCACCACGGCGACCGCTGAGGCCACGGCGCGCGCAGCATCGCGCGCCGTCGATTGCGCCTCATCGCCGGCCACACCGACCACACAGCGCGCGGCCTTCATACCCGCAGGTCGGTGCAGGTAGAGAGTGCGTCCGGCCTTCAGCGGCAGATCTCCAGCAGCCACCGCCTCGTCGAGCAGGTCGGTCCAACCCTGGCCTTCGGCCCAGGCTTCACGTCGTGCGGGCAACAGCAAGAGCAGCAGATCGGCCTGGATGCTGCAGAGGCCTTCGGGCCCGGCCTGGAGGATGCGTACGTCCATAATTCCCGCTTGGCTTGAAACCGTCTGATGTTATTCGATTCGACTTTGCGCAAGGAGCTGGGGCGCAGCTTCACCGGGACGACAGTGGTGCTGGTCACCATCGTGGTCACGATCATGCTGATCCGCACGCTCGGCATGGCCGCTGGGGGCCGCGTGGGCCCGCAGGACGTGGCTCTGGTGCTCGGTTACGTGATGCTCGGTCATCTGCCCACCCTGCTGAGTTTGTCGCTGTTCATTGCCGTGGTGAGCACCCTGAACCGCCTGCATCGCGACAGCGAGATGGTGATCTGGCTGGCCAGCGGCCAGTCGCTGCGGCAATTCGTGCCGCCGGTGATGCGATTTGCCCTTCCGGTGCTGATGGTGATGGCTGCCCTCACGCTGCTGGTCTGGCCCTGGGCCAACCAGAACATCACGACGCTGCGGGAGCGCTACGAACAGCGCTCGGACCTGTCGCGGGTTTCGCCCGGCCAGTTCCAGACCTCGCGCAACGGCGAGCGGGTGTTCTTCATTGACAAGGACGCGCCGCAGGACGGCAGCGGGCGCAACATCTTCATCCTGGAACAGCGCAGCGACCGCGAATCCCTGACCACCGCCCAGGCCGGTCAGATCACTGCGACCGAAGACGGCGCCCGCCAGCTGCAACTCACCCATGGCGCACGCACCGATCTGGATCTGGACGGACAGACCCGCACGGTCTCCCGCTTCGAGAGCTATGTGGTGCGCATCGGCGACCCCCGCCCGCAGGTTCAGGACAGCCGACCCAACAAGGCGCGCAGCACGCTGGATCTGTGGCGAAACCGCAGCCCCGGCGGGGATGGCGAACTGTCGTACCGCATCGGGATGATCGCCACCGGGCTGCTGCTGCCGCTCATCGGCCTGGGGCTGGCCTCAGGCTCGGTGCGTCGCGCCGGCAGCTGGTCGTTGCTTCAGGCGCTGCTGACCTTCGTGGTCTACTTCAACCTGGTCAGCCTGGTGCAGGCCTGGGTGTCCAACCAGAAGATCGGCCTGATGCTGGCCCTGTTTCAGCTCCACGGCACGGCCGCCCTGGTGGCCGGAGGCCTTCTCTGGCTGCGCAGCCGCGGCGCAGCCCTGGTCTGGCCGCTGCCCCGCCTGCGGCGGCGCTGACAAGATTCCTTGCCCATCAGATCCCATGCGCACGGTCCGTCGCCTGCTGTACCGCGAAGTCCTGGGCGCCACGCTGTTCGTGGCGCTGGCCTTCCTCGGCCTGTTTTTCTTTTTTGATCTGGTCGGTGAGCTCGACGACATCGGCAAGTCCGGCTGGGGCATCGGTCGGGCGCTGCTCAAGTGTGTGCTGCTGCTGCCTGGCCATGTCTACGAGCTGCTGCCGATTGCGGTGCTGATCGGGGCGATCTACGCCCTGTCACGGCTGGCGCAGTCCTCGGAGTACACCATTCTGCGCACCGGTGGCCTGGGGCCTCAGCGGGCGCTGGGGCTGCTGACCAGCCTGGGAATCGGCTTCGTTCTGGTCACTTTCCTGGTGGGTGATTTCGTGGCGCCCTGGTCCGAGCGCGAGGCCACCTTGCTGCAGGCCCAGGCGCGAGGCCGGGTGGATGTCGGGCGCAACGGTGCCTGGCTGCGCGACAGCCAGAAAGCTGCGCAGGGCGAGCGCCGCTTCACCGTTCACCTCGGCGAAATGCGTCCCGACGGCAGCGTGGCGCGCATCCGCATCTACGAGTTCGGCGAAGAGGGCCAGTTGCTGCACCGCACCTCGGCCCCCCAGGCGCGGGTGGCCAGCGATGGCACCTGGACACTGCAGGATGCGGTGGTCAGCCACTGGAACCCCGACAACACCCCCAGGCTGGAGCAGGACCAGCGCCACCCCACGCTGGTCTGGCGCTCCGGACTGACCCCTGCCGTGCTAGCGGCTGCGACGCTGCCGCTGGACACCATGTCCACCGTGGCGCTGTACCGCTACATGAACCACCTGTCCGACCACGAACAGGCGGCGCAGCGCTACGAGATCCAGTTCTGGAAACGCGCCCTTTACCCCTTCGCCTGCCTGGTGATGCTGGCCCTGGCGCTGCCCTTCGCCTACCTGCATGGCCGCAGCGGCGGGGTGAGCCTGAAGGTGTTCGGCGGCATCATGCTGGGCATCAGCTTCGTGCTGCTCAACAACGTCATGGGCCACCTGGGCCTGCTGCGCAACTGGACGCCCTGGGTGGCCGCCAGCATCCCCAGCGCGGTGTACCTGATGCTGTCGCTGGCCGCCTTCAGCTGGCTGGTGCGCTACCGCTGAACCGGGCCGCTGCCCGCCTTCATCTTCTTCCTTCCCGGATCCAACTTCCCACCGAGAGGCCCCGATGCACGGCATCCTGCTCTTCGCCCACGGCGCCCGCGACCCCGCCTGGGCCCGCCCCTTCCATGCCATCGCCCAACGCATGCGTGAGCAGCACAGCGGCGGGCCGGTCGAGCTGGCCTACCTGGAGCTGATGCAACCCCCGTTGGGCACGGCCGTGGACGCCCTGGTGCAGGCCGGCTGCCGCCGCGTGACGGTGGTGCCGGTGTTCCTCGGCGCGGGCGGCCACGTCAAACGGGACCTGCCCGCCCTGCTGGAAGACCTGCGCCAGCGCCACCCCGACCTGGTCCTGAACAGCACCTGCGCCATCGGTGAGTCCGAAGCAGTGATCACCGCCCTGGCGGATGCAGCATACGGACTGGCCCAGCAGGAAAGCCAGGGCGCATGAACCTGCATCAGTTCCGCTTCGTTCAGGAGGCGGCGCGTCGGCGCTTGAACCTGACCGAGACCGCCAAGGCCCTGCACACCTCCCAGCCCGGCATCTCCAAGGCCATCCTGGAGCTCGAGGAGGAACTCGGTGTCGACATCTTCGCCCGCCATGGCAAGCGCCTCAAGCGCATCACCGAACCGGGCGAGCAGGTGCTGCGCAGCATCGAGATCATCATGCGGGAGGTGGCCAACCTGCGCCGCATCGGTCAGGATTACACGCTGCAGGAGGCCGGCACCATCTCGATTGCGGCCACCCACACCCAGGCACGCTACGTCCTGCCCGGGCCGGTGGCGGCGCTGCGCTCGCGCTACCCGAAGGTGTCGGTGAGCCTGCACCAGGGCACTCCGGAGCAGGTGGCGCAGATGATCCTGGACGACGCAGCGGAAGTCGGCATGGCCACCGAGAAGCTGACCCAGTACGACGACCTGGTCACCCTGCCCTGCTACGAATGGCGCCATGTGGCGGTGATGCCGACCGACCACCCGCTGGCGCAGCTGGAGCGCCTCGATCTGGACGACCTGGCTGCCCAGCCCCTGATTTCCTACCACCCCTCCTTCACCGGTCGCTCGCGCATCGATGCGGCCTTCGAGCACCGCGGGCTGGCCCCCCAGTTCGTGCTGGAGGCCATCGACTCCGACGTGATCAAGACCTACGCCCGCCTCGGCCTGGGGGTGGGCATCGTGGCCGAAATGGCGGTGCGCGACGACCCGCTGTTCTCCGTCACCGCCGAGATGTGCGCCCGGCCGGTGGGACATCTGTTCGGCACCAACGTGGCGCGCATCGCCTTCAAACGCGGCGCCTACCTGCGCAACTTTGTCTATGCCTTTGCGCAGCTGCTGTCCGACCGCCTCAGCCGCCACCTGGTGGAACGGGCCATGAGCGGCCACCCGGAAGGTGACGACGCCTGCGGACTTTGAATCCCTGCTTGCCCCGCTGTGATCGAACCCGAAGTCACATCAGGCCCCTTGCTCACTCGACTGCCACTGCCATGACCCAGCCGATGCCGCGCACCCCCGCCGTCACCAGCCGCCTGCCACAGGTGGGCACCACCATCTTCACCGTGATGTCCGCGCTGGCGCAGCAATGCGCAGCGGTCAACCTCGGCCAGGGTTTTCCGGACTTCGATGGCGATGCGCGCCTGAAGGACGCCGTGAAGGCCGCGATGGACGCCGGTCACAACCAATACCCGCCGATGGCCGGTGTTCCGGCCCTGCGGGAGGCCATTGCCGCCAAGATCGAGACGCTGTACGGCCAGCACTACGACCCGGGCCTGGAAATCACCGTCACCGCCGGAGCCACCCAGGCCCTGCTCACTGCCGTGCTGGCCCTGGTGCATCCGGGCGACGAGGTGATCGTGCTGGAGCCTTGCTACGACAGCTACGAACCGGCCATTGCCCTGGCTGGGGCCACTGCGGTGCGGGTGCCGCTCACCCCCGGCAGCTTCCGGCCGGATTTCGAGCGCATCGCCGCGGCCATCACGCCGCGCACCCGGGCGCTGTTCGTCAACACGCCGCACAACCCCAGCGGCACGGTCTGGACACCCGCCGAAATGCAGCGTCTGGCCGAACTGCTGCGGCCCACCAACATCCTGCTGATCGCCGACGAGGTCTACGAGCACATGGTGTACGACGGCGTGGCGCATGCCAGTGCCGCACGCTGGCCAGAACTGGCGGCAAGGGCCGTGGTGATCTCCAGCTTCGGCAAGACCTACCACGTCACAGGATGGAAGGTGGCCTTTGCCGCCGCGCCGGCCTCACTGAGTGCCGAGTTCCGCAAGGTGCATCAATTCAACACCTTCACCGTCAACACCCCCATGCAGCACGGGCTGGCCGCCTACATGGCCGACCCGGTGCCCTACCTGCAGCTGCCGGACTTCTACCAGCGCAAACGCGACCTGTTCCGCGCTGGACTGGCCCCCACCCGGCTGCGCCTGTTGCCTTGCGAAGGCACCTACTTCCAGTGCGTGGACTACAGCGGGCTCGATCCCGCCATCGCCGCCCTGCCGGAGGCGGCCTTCTGCGAATGGCTCACCCGCGAAGTGGGTGTGGCCGCGATCCCGCTGAGCGCCTTCTACTGCGATGGCCGCAACCAGCAGATTGCGCGGCTGTGTTTTGCCAAGAAGGACGAGACGCTGCACGCCGCGCTGGAACGGCTGCGCCGACACCTGGGTTGAGGCCCCCAGGCCGGCACCCACCGGCTCATCGGCCCTCCGCACAAAAACGAACGATCGTT
>Ga0073903_10002147_pt1 | contig 10184 bp, 4 predicted proteins | sample KloWWTKNB14_bulk_FD_66665 | JGI IMG/M metagenome (GOLD analysis project Ga0073903, IMG submission 66665) | Active sludge microbial communities from Klosterneuburg, Austria, studying microevolution and ecology of nitrifiers - Klosterneuburg... | ecosystem: Engineered > WWTP > Aerobic digester >... | reverse complement strand
ACGCGGGAGGCGTCCACCTGCTCCGACGGCACGGCGAAGAGGTGGTCGGCGAAAAGCGGGTCTGACTCGGCGGCTGGCGGCACGGCGGCGCAGCCGGCGAGCGCGAGCGTGGCGACGAGGGCGGCAAGGGGGCGGGGCATGGGCGGTCCTCCACTGGCCCGGCGATTCTGCGCCCGGGCGGGGGGCGGTGGGTTACGAAATCTCCCCACTCCCGCTTGCGGGAGAGGGGCCGGGGGTGAGGGCCTTCAGTCCAGCTTCACCCCCAGCGCCTGCCCGATGAGCGCCTTGTTCTCGCGGCTGTCCCACTCGCGCGCGCCGTAGACCTTGCGCACGACCTTGCCGTCCTTGTCGACGAGCACGGTGAGCGGGATGCGGTTGGCGCCGAGCATGTTCTCGAGCACCAGGTTCTTGTCGAGGTAGTTGTCGAAGGAGACGCCCGCGCCCACCACGAAGGCCTGCGCCTTGTCGGCGTGGTCGTCGGTGGAGATGCCGATGATGTGGAACTGCTTGCCGTTGTGGCGCCGCGCCAGGCGGTCGAGCGAGCCCATCTCGGCGCGGCAGGGCGCGCACCAGCTCGCCCAGACGTTGATCACGAGGGGCTTGCCGCGGAAGTCGGAGAGCTTGCGGTAATCGAGCGTGAGGCCGTAGAGCGGCGCGTCGCGCAGGACGCCGCCCACGGGTACCTCCCCGGGCGTGGCGGCGGCGGCCGGCAACGCGATCGCGAGGACCGCCGCGGCGATCGCCCTCATGCGCAGGGGGAGCGCGCCTACTTGCGCAGCACCGCGTCCTCGATGAGGACGGCGTAGGAGTAGCCGGCGCCGATGTTCACGTCGGTGCGCACCGTGCCCTTGGCGTTGACCACGTCGCCCACGGCCACCGTGTCCTGCGTGGTGGCGATCACGTTGTGCGTGCCGTCGGCGGCCTTGCCGGAGCCGTCCTGCAGGTGCACCCAGTTCTTGCCCATGACGCCCTGGGTGACTTTTACCACCTGCGCATGCACGAGGACGGGCTTGCCCTTGAGGGCCGCCTTGCCGGCGACGACCTCGGCCACGGTGCGGGCGTCGGGGCCGGTGGCCTTGGCGACCTTCTTGACGGGGGCGGTCGCGGCAGCGGCGCCGTGCGGCGTGCTGGCGCCGGCGCCGGGCATGGCGTGGGCGGCCGTGGCCGCGGCCGCGAGGAGGAGGGTGGCGAGCGTGAGGGCGGGCTTCATGGCGGGGGCTCCAGGAGGGGTTTGGGCGCCATCATCGCCGATCGGAGGCCCGGGGGGTTGAGGGGCGTCAAGGGGCCGGGTTGAAGGCGGCGGGCGCCTCGCGCACACTTCCCTACACACCGCCGCAAATCGTCACAAACGCGTACGTGCAGAAGAATGCCAGACAGACCAGGGTCAATAGCGCGCCGACCAAAATACGGGTACGACAGCTTTGGAAACCGGATCAGTACCACGGTTGAATTCGATGAAGGCGGCGTCGCGAAGTCGCGCCTGGTCACGACGAGCTACGAAGCCACGGGTCGCTTCCCGCAGATCGTCACGAACGCGGTGAACCACTCGGAGGTGCGCGTCTACGATCCGCGGTTCGGGACGGTGCAGTCGTCGACGGACGCGAACGGTGTCAGGACGGAGCACCACTACGATGGCTTCGGCCGCAAGTCCGCGACGTCGGTGTTCGATGGCCTCGCGCGCCTGGCGACGCGCACCACCTGGACCCGCGCGGCGGTGACCTCCGCGGGGCCCGAGAGGTTCTACGTGCGGCAGCGGGCATCCGGAGGCGCCGAGTCCACCACCTACTTCGACATGCTCGAGCGGCCCGTGAGAACGGACGTGAAGGCCTTCGACGGCTCGATCGCGACTTCCACGATCGGGTACGACGACCGCGGGCGCAAGGCCGAGATGTGGCGGCCCGTGGCCGCCGACGGATATACCGGTTCGCGGCGGACCCGAATCGGCTACGACAACCTCGACCGGCCTGTCGAAGAGCGCATATTCGACGACGGGGGCAATCCTTACGCGATCACCTCGAGCGGATACGGCGTGGCGATCGAGGTCGACACCAACGCGGGTGGTAACGTGGCGCGCGCCACGCTTTCGACGACGCGCACGGTCGGAGGCATCGCGCGAACCGCGAGGCAATTCCGGAACAGCCAGGGCCAGGTCGTGAAGCTGGAGGACGCGGCCGGCAAGACGAGCGTCCTCGGCTACGACGCATCGGGGAACATGATCTCGTTCACGCCGCCCGGCGCCAGCGCGCCGACGGCCACTTTCGAGTTCGATCGCCGTGGCCACCGCACGAGAATGTCCGACGCCAACATGGGCGTCTGGACTTTCGGCTACAACGGCGCGGGCGATCTCATCCGGCAGGTCGATGCTCGCGGCCTTGCCACGGTGATCGTGCCCGACGCCCTGGGCAGGCCGCGCGTGCGAAAGGAGTACTACGGGGCAGAAGAGGCAGCGGACGCGCGCGAAGCGCGCTGGACCTACGACGATTGCGCCTACGGCAAGGGGAGCCTTTGCAGCGTGACCTCGGGCCATCGCTATCTCTCCACGAAGGTCTACCAGGAGCACCATGGCCGCGACATCGCGTTCGACACTGTTGGCCGGCCGGTGAGAACCGCCTGGCGCCTCTTCGGCGACGAGCGCGTCACCTTCAGCTTCGCCGACGCCAACGGCAGGCCGCGGTTCGTCTCCTATCCACAGACGTTCGGGAACGACAACGCCTACGGGGTGTACACGGAATACAACGCCGCCGGCTACCCGTACCGCGTGATGGACAATGCCGCCTCCCCGCACCTGATGTGGCAGGCGGTCTCGCGCTACGGCGACGGGCAGATCCGCGAGCAGGTGCTTTCCAACGCGCAGGTGACGCACGGCTACGACGTGCTGGGCCGGGTGTCGCGCATCACGGGGCGGCAGGTGTGGAACGGCTCGGGGCCGCTGGTGCAGTCGAGCGCCTTCGCCTGGGACGAGGCGGGCAATCTCGTCTCGCGCGCGGAGAACTCGCTCGGCCAGTCGTGGGCGGAGTGCTTCGAGTACGACCCCCTGGACCGGCTGGTGCGCGTGCGCAAGTCCGCGGCATTGCCGTGCGCCTCGGCTGCGATCACGAAGACCTACGGCTACGGCGACCAGGGCAACCTCGAGACGAAGTCCGACATCGGGGCGCTCGTGTACGGCGATGCCTCGCGCCCCGGTGGCGCCGGCCCGCACGCGGTGCGCTCGGCGGCGGGCTTGCTGTGGGAGTACGACGCCAACGGCAACGCGGTGTGCGCGCGGGTGGGCACGGGGGACTGCGCGAAGCGCTTCGACTACGGGGTGCACAACGTGCCGGCGCGGGTGACCTCCGGGGGGGTGGCCACCGACTTCGTCCAGGACGAGCGCGGGCAGCGCTTCTACCGCCTGGCGCGGCAGGGCGGCATCCTCGGGCCGGTGCTGTCGCAGACCTTCCACGTGGGAGACACCTTCTTCGAGGAGGAGTGGGTCGAGGGGGTGGCGGCCTGGCGGCACTACGTGCACACGCCGGAGGGGGTGGTGGCCATCGCCAAGCGCCACTCCAGCGGGCCTGCGTGGGACTGGCGCTTCTGGCACCGCGACCACTTGGGCAGCCCGGTGCGCGAGACCTGGTGGGACGGCTCGGGGGCGGAAGCGGCGAGCTGGGACGCCTGGGGCAAGCGCCGGCTTGCCGATGCCGCCGACGGCACGCCGGGCAACTTGGTCGCGCTCACCGGCGCGCGCGGCTTCACGGGGCACGAGCACCTGGACGGCCACGGGCTCGTCCACATGAACGGGCGGATGTACGAACCGTCGCTCGGGCGGTTCGTGAACGCCGACCCGCTGGTGCAGGCGCCGCTGGATGCGCGCAGCTGGAACCGCTACAGCTACGTGATGAACAACCCGCTCGCCTACACCGACCCCACGGGGTACAGTTGGTGGACGAAGTGGCGCAGGCCAATACTGGCCATCGCGGCGGCGTGGGCGCTGGGGCCGGGCGGGTTCTTCGGGGAAGGCGGGATCTTCGGTTCCGGCGGCCTCGGGTGGGCATCGGGGACGACGGCGGGCTACACGAGCGCGGCGGCCTCGGGCTTCGCCGCCGGGGGCATCCAGGGCGGCAACCTGCAAAGCGCGGTGCAAGGGGCATTCTTTGGGACGTTGTTCTTCGGTGTCGGGGAGTTCTCGGGGGCACACGCGGCGGCCGGCGCCGGTCGCGACATGACGCTGGGCGAGCGCGCCTTCCAGGTGGCCGGGCACGCGGCCGCCGGCTGCGGACAGAGTGCGGCCGCCGGAGGAAGTTGCCGGGAGGGAGCGACGAGCGCCGGTTTCGCCGCGCTGGCGGGCCCGATGGTCGACGGCGATGCGCTGGGCCAGTTCGCGGCGAGAGCGGCCGTGGGCGGGATCGCCTCACGGCTCGGGGGAGGCAAGTTCGAAAATGGGGCGTATACGGCTGCGTTCGCGTACCTCTTCAATGAGTGCGCCCACACTCGCATGTGTGGCTCGGATCACACGCGCGTTGAAGTCACCGGCAACCGCGTAATTGGATCCTCGGCTCACACCGAGATTCAGATCTCGAGTGGCTACGAGTTCACAGTCATTGAGGGTCAGCCCAACTACGCTTCCGGCAAGCTTGAAGGGAGGAGCAACGGCGCGAACTCGGGAGACGCATTTCGAATTCGGCTTGACCCACCTGTAGGCGAGACTGCATCTTCGTTCGCATCACGCCTGAGGGCGAGCGCATCGCGATATGGAAACGACCTGTGGTACGCGCCGCCTGCCGCCGGAAGCTGGGGTCACTCGCTCATGGACTACGGTTACAACAGCAACAGCTTCGTCAGTGGCGTGCTCCGCGACTCTTACGGCTATGTGCTGCCGCAGATTCCTGCAGCTGCACAGAGAGGCGGATTTCAGGTTCCGGGCTGGTACAAGCCGATCCCCATCCCGCGATGACAGCTCGATCACTCTTCGGGGTGTGGCTTACTGCCGTTGCAGTCCTTTGGTTCTTGTATCCACCTGCTGCAGCCTGGGTTGCGGAACGGGTTCCATACGCCCACCTCCTCCTCGTACCGGCGGCACCGACCCTGCCAATCTTGACCATCGCTGCCGGGAGCGGCCTCCTCCTCGCGAGGGCCGGCCGGGTGTCGCACAAGGGATTCTGGTTGGTGGCTTCTGTCGTGATCGCGGGATTGGCAGCCTGGTGGATGGCAATTTGGCTCTTTTGGGCTCTCGTCGTGATGCGCGGAGGGTTGTGACTGGCGGATGTCCGTGAAGGTCCCCGACGCCGCGACGAGCAGTTTGTTTAGAGCGCGCTCAGCCACGTGTCGTTCGATTTCCTGAACTGCCAGGGTTCGCGAAGATGGACAAGAGGCGGAAATATGCGCTGCTCATCGAGCGCTATCTAGCGTGTCTGAAGCCCGCCGGTTTCGCGCTCGATTCGCAACCAAAGCAGGGGGCGGTCTTCAGAAGAATCGTAGGAGGCGGGCGATGGGCGTTCGTGCTCGTCGACGAATCGTGGGACGGAATCGATGGCGGTCAACTTGTTCCTCGCATGGCGATCACCGCGCCTGCGAGAGCGGTCGTCCCTGGCTACTTGCCATCGAGTGCGGCAGCGACGTTTTCACCTGGAGACCTGGTTCCCGGATTTGGCGCGATTTGCTGGTATGAAGCGAGTTCCTACGCTCAACTCTGCCTTGCGTGCGACGCCGTTTCGTTTCTGGCCGAAAGGTTGGCCTCGCGCATCGACAAGCTGCTTGCGTAGCAACTCCACGGCAGCGCACGCGGCGTGGCGTTCCGGTCGACACGGCGCCCTCGAATCACCCCGGCAGCACGATCCGCGACCCGCCCCCGCCCAGGTCCATCATCAGGCCATTGATCCGGCGCACGAAGGCCGCGGGGTCGTCCAGCGTGCCGCCCTCGGCGAGCATCGCCTGGTCGAAGAGCACGCTCGCCCAGTCGTCGAACTTCGCCTCCTCGTCCTTGAGCCGCAGCACGACCGGGTGCCGGGGGTTGATCTCGAGGATGGGCTTCGACGCCGGCGCCTGCTGGCCCGCGGCCTTGAGCAGCCGCGCGAGGTTCGCGCTCACGTCGTGCTCGTCGGCCACGAGGCAGGCGGGTGAATCCGTGAGGCGGTGCGTCACGCGAACCTCCTTCACGCGCTCGCCCAGGCTCGCCTGGATGCGGTCGGTGAGGCCCTTGAGCTCCCCGGCCTCCTGCTCGATGGCCTTCTTCTCGGCCTCGTCCTCGAGCTTGCCGAGGTCCAGCCCGCCGCGGGCCACGCTCTCCAGCGGCTTGCCGCCGAACTCCGTGAGGTGGCTCACCACCCACTCGTCCACGCGGTCGGAGAGGAGCAGCACCTCGATCCCCTTCTTGCGGAAGACCTCCAGGTGCGGGCTGTTCCTCGCGGCGTTGAAGGTCTCGGCGGTCACGTAGTAGATGGCCTCCTGCCCCTCCTTCATGCGCGAGGCGTAGTCCGCGAGCGAGACCGTCTCCTCCGCCGTGTCGGCGTGGGTGGAAGCGAAGCGCAGCAGCCCCGCGATCTTCTCCTTGTTGGCGAAGTCCTCGCCCACGCCTTCCTTCAGCACGCGGCCGAAGGCCTTCCAGAAGTCCGCGTACTTCGCCTTCTCGTTCTCCGCGAGGCCCTCGAGGAGCGCGAGGACCTTCTTGGTGCAGCCGGCGCGGATGGCCTCGATGTCCTTGGACTCCTGCAGGATCTCGCGCGAGACGTTGAGCGGCAGGTCGGCGGAATCCACCACGCCGCGCACGAAGCGCAGGTACACGGGCAGGAGCTGCTCGGCGTCGTCCATGATGAAGACGCGGCGCACGTAGAGCTTCACGCCGTGGCGGGCGTTGCGGTCCCACAGGTCGAAGGGCGCGCGCGACGGGATGTAGAGGAGCTGCGTGTACTCCTGCCGGCCCTCGACGCGGGCGTGCGCCCAGGCGAGCGGGTCCTCGAAGTCGTGGCCGACGTGCTTGTAGAACTCCCTGTACTCCTCGTCCTTGATGTCGGCCTTGGCCCGCGCCCAGAGGGCGGAGGCCTGGTTCACGGTCTCGGGCTCCGTGCCCTTTTCCATCCTGCCGTCCTTCCACTCCTCCTTCGGCATGCGGATGGGCTGCACGATGTGGTCGGAGTAGCGGCGGATGATGGCGCGGATGCGCGTGCCCTCGAGCAGGTCGTCCTGCCCCTCGCGCAGGTGCAGCGTGATCTCGGTGCCGCGGGCGGGCTTCTCCACCGTCTCCACGGTGAACTCGCCGCTGCCGTCGGATTCCCAGCGCACGCCCTCGGCGGCCGGGCGCCCCGCGCGGCGCGTGAGCACGGTGACCTTGTCGGCCACGATGAACGAGCTGTAGAAGCCCACGCCGAACTGGCCGATGAGGTGGGCGTCCTTCTGCTGGTCGCCGGTGAGGGCGGAGAAGAACTCGCGCGTGCCGCTCTTGGCGATGGTGCCCAGGTTGGCGATGACCTCCTCGCGGCTCATGCCCACGCCGTTGTCGGCCACGGTGAGGGTGCGCGCCTCCTTGTCGTAGTCCACGCGGATGGCGAAGGCGGTGTCGTCCTCGAAGAGCTTCGCGTCCGACAGGGCCTCGAAGCGCAGCTTGTCGCAGGCGTCGGAGGCGTTCGAGATGAGCTCCCGCAGGAAGATCTCGCGGTTGGAGTAGAGCGAGTGGATCATGAGGTGAAGGAGCTGCTTCACCTCGGCCTGGAAGCCGCGGGTCTCGCGGGCGGCGTGGGCGGTGGCGGTGTCGGTCACGGTGGGTTCCCCTTTTTCGGACAGGCTCGGAATGGGGGCGAAATGGGGGTGGCCCGGGGCGGTTTCAAGCCCCCCGGCCGCTGGTGTAAAATGCGGGCTCCAGCGCCGATTTGATTCCTCAGCTTGCGGGCGCTCAACAAATCCAGCTAAAGCGACCGGCCCCGAAGACCCGTCGCCAGAAGCTGACGGGTTTTTTCGTTTGGATGACTGGATTCCCGCCTTCGCGGGAATGACGAGGCCCGCGAGAGCGGGATGACCACCATGGACCAAGCCCTTGCCGCCCGCCCCGCCCGCCTGAAGGGGCTCCACGACGCCCTCGCCACGCGCATCCTCGTGCTGGACGGGGCCATGGGCACCATGGTGCAGCGCTACAAGCTCACCGAGGCCGAGTACCGCGGCGAGCGCTTCGGCGCCCACCCCCACGACCTGTGCGGCAACAACGACCTCCTCACGCTCACCCGCCCGCAGGTCATCCGCGAGATCCACGCGCAGTACCTCGAGGCCGGCGCCGACATCCTCGAGACCAACACCTTCAACTCGACCACGATCTCGCAGGCCGACTACCACCTCGAGCCCATCGTGGCGGAGCTGAACCGCGAGGCCGCGCGCCTCGCCCGCTCGGTGGCCGACGAGTTCACGGCCCGCACGCCCGGAAAGCCCCGCTTCGTGGCCGGCGTGCTGGGCCCCATGAACCGCACGCTCTCGCTTTCGCCGGACGTGAACGACCCCGGCTTCCGCGCCGTGAACTTCGACCAGGTGAAGGACGCCTACCTCGAGGCCGTGGCGGCGCTGGTCGAGGGCGGCGTGGACATCCTGCTGGTCGAGACGATCTTCGACACGCTGAACGCGAAGGCCGCGCTCTTCGCGATCGACGAGTTCTTCGAGCGTTCGGGCGAGCGCCTGCCGGTGATGATCTCGGGCACGATCACGGACGCCTCGGGCCGCACGCTTTCGGGCCAGACGCCGGAAGCCTTCTGGAACTCGGTGCGCCACGCGCGCCCGCTTTCCGTCGGTTTCAACTGCGCCCTGGGCGCGAAGCAGCTTCGCCCGCACGTCGAGGAGATCGCCCGCATCGCCGACTGCCTCGTCTCCGCGCACCCCAACGCGGGCCTGCCCAACGCGATGGCGGAGTACGACGAGCTGCCGGAGGAGACGGCGGCCTTCATCCGCGAGTGGGCCGAGGCCGGCTGGCTCAACATCACCGGCGGCTGCTGCGGAACGACCCCCGCGCACATCAAGGCCATCGCGGAGATCGTCGCGCCCTGCAAGCCGCGCGTCACGCCGAAACCCGAGCCGAAGCTTCGCCTCTCGGGCCTGGAGCCCTGCAACATCGGGGCCGATTCCCTCTTCGTGAACGTGGGCGAGCGCACCAACGTCACGGGCTCGAAGGCCTTCGCGCGGCTCGTCCTCGCCGGCGACTACGCCGAGGCGCTCTCGGTCGCGCGCCAGCAGGTGGAGAACGGCGCGCAGGTGATCGACGTGAACATGGACGAGGCGATGCTCGATTCCGCCGCGGCCATGACGAGGTTCCTGAACCTGGTGGCGGCCGAGCCCGACATCGCCCGCGTGCCCATCATGATCGACAGCTCCAAGTGGAGCGTGATCGAGGCGGGCCTGAAGTGCGTGCAGGGCAAGGCGATCGTGAACTCGATCTCGCTCAAGGAGGGCGAGGCGGAGTTCCTGCGCCACGCGCGGCTGGCGAGGCGCTACGGGGCGGCCGTGATCGTGATGGCCTTCGACGAGAAGGGCCAGGCCGACACCCTCGAGAGGAAGACCTCCATCTGCGAGCGCTGCTACCGCATCCTCGTGGACCAGGTGGGCTTCCCGCCCGAGGACATCATCTTCGACCCCAACATCTTCGCCATCGCCACCGGGATCGAGGAGCACAACCGCTACGGGATGGATTACCTCGAGGCCCTGGCCTGGATCCACCGCCACCTGCCGCACGCCAAGACCTCGGGGGGCGTTTCCAACCTCTCGTTCTCCTTCCGCGGCAACGAGCCGGTGCGGGAGGCCATGCACACGGCCTTCCTCTACCACGCCGCCAAGGCCGGCATGACGATGGGCATCGTGAACGCCGGGCAGCTCGGCGTGTACGCGGAGATCCCGCCGGCGCTGCTGGAGCGCGTCGAGGACGTGATCTTCGACCGCCGGCCGGACGCGACCGAGCGCCTCGTCACCTTCGCCGAGACCTTCAAGGGGCAGAAGAAGGACGCGGCCGAGGACCTCGCGTGGCGCAGCGCCCCCGTCGAGGAGCGGCTCTCGCACGCGCTGGTGAAGGGCATCACGCAGTGGATCGTCGAGGACACGGAGGAGGCGAGGCGGAAATTCCCCCGCCCCATCCAGGTGATCGAGGGCCCGCTCATGGACGGCATGAACGTCGTGGGCGACCTCTTCGGCGCCGGCAAGATGTTCCTGCCGCAGGTGGTGAAGAGCGCGCGCGTGATGAAGCAGGC
>Ga0073903_10002142_pt1 | contig 10197 bp, 8 predicted proteins | sample KloWWTKNB14_bulk_FD_66665 | JGI IMG/M metagenome (GOLD analysis project Ga0073903, IMG submission 66665) | Active sludge microbial communities from Klosterneuburg, Austria, studying microevolution and ecology of nitrifiers - Klosterneuburg... | ecosystem: Engineered > WWTP > Aerobic digester >... | reverse complement strand
CGCGGAGTTCGCCCTGCCGCCCGTAGCGTTGGCCGCGCCCTTTTCCCTGCCGTTCACTGTGACCTTTCCGGCGGCGAGTCCATCTGGTTCGACGCTGCTGGGTTTGCGCGCTTCCGGTTCGGGCGTCTTCACCGCGACCAGCGAGGTCACTGTCTGGAAGCCAATCGCCGCCGCGCCCACCCTCGTGCCGGCCGTCGTGGCCCGTGCGCCGCTCGGCCAGTATCCGGCCTCGCCTGGGATCACCCAAAGCGCGTCGATCACCTATGACCTGACCTTCGAATGGTCCGCGGCCCAGAATGCCTTCAGCTATCAGTTGGAGATTGCCACCGATGCGGGTTTCTCGAGTGTGGTCCTGTCGCGAACAACCCAGGCGACGCTTGAAAACATACGGGCGGGTTTGCTTCCATTGACCCACTACTTGTGGCGTGTGCGCGCCGACAATGCGTGTGGTTCAGTGCAGTCGGCAAGCGGCTCGTTCAGGACGCCGACCTTTTTGTGGCTGCCGATCGTCAGCCGCTGATTGGATCAGTTCACCGCTGTTAGGCGGATTGCGCTTCCGTCGGCGCCGAGCCACGCCTGCACGATGCCGGATTCGTCGCGCCATGCCTGACCGGTGAGCGGCGCATGAGCCTCCAGACCCTCTGGAAAATCACAGGCCAACCCAAAACCTTCGAGCGCGCGCGGACCAAAGTGGGTGGCCTGCGTTTCACGTCCCAGACGCGTGATACTCAGCATCCCGGCCCTGGGGGCAAAACTGAGTGTGTCCATCCATACGACGTCGATCTGAGGGTTGTCGTTGGGCGGCAGCCCGTGGAGCAGGGCGGTCATGGCGAATCCAGACTGGAAGCCGAGCGCTGTCGGCGTCTGCCAGGCGCGCTCGACGCGCCGGACGTCGCTCCCGTTTTGCCAGCAGAACGAGGCGAACTCGGCGCCATCGCGCATGGCCCAACTCACCCGCGCCTCCCGCTTTCCGGTCGAAGCGTGGACGGCGAGCACGTCGGGCTCCCATCCGCCGCTCGACGTCAGTCGCAGCGTCCAGGTCAGCGCGTCGCGGCGCGGTTCCGCAAACGGCGCGGGCCGGGTGTTTTCATTGTCAAACTGAATGTAGCCCGCACCGAGGCTGATGAATTGCCAGCGCTCGTCGCAGACCAGGGATTGGGCCGGGTCGAAGTGGGCGTATATGCCCTTGCGATTGCGAAAAACCGGGTTAGGATTGGGCTTCAACATGATGGGGCTCCTTCCTGATCGTGTGTCATCGCGGCCATACTGTAAATGAACTTGATAATCACCGGCATTCTTACGCTGATCACGCTCAGCGCGTTTTCCTCCCTCTTTGTCATGGCGGAGTACAGCCTGGTCGCGTCGCGGCGCACCCGGCTGACCGAGATGGCGGCGATGGGTCGCCCCGGTGCCCGCATTGTTCTGACGGCGCAGGCGGACATTGAGCGTTTTCTGGCGGGTGTGCAGATTGGCATCACGGTTATTTCGATCGCGATCGGTATTTTGGCTGAGCCCGGTATTTCCGCCGCGATACGGCAAGGCCTGGCTTCCGTTCTACTGGGTGTGCCCGAAAGTGTGATCGGCTTTGCGGGCGGCGCCGCGGGTCTGCTTCTGGCCACCTACCTGAATATCGTGCTCGGCGAGATGATCCCGCGGGCCATCGCGCTCCGCGCCGTCGAGGCCGTGGCGTGTGTCGTGGTTCCACCCCTGTATGCCGTCAATCAGCTCCTCCGGCCGTTCATCTGGCTGCTGAACGCATCCACGCGTTTCATCCTGCGCATTTTCAATATCAGGATGAGCAGTCATGCTTCTAGGTTGTACTCGGCGACCGAGCTTGAAATGCTGGTCGAGGAGAGTCAGAAGGGCGGCACACTGGAATCGGGGGCCGGCGAGATGATCAGCAAGGTTTTCAGTTTTGGCGATCTGCTGGCGCGCGAAGTCATGGTCCCGCGTACCGAGATGATCTGTGTCGACGTCGAGTCGTCGCTGCATGAGGTCGCCCACGCCCTGGCCACCCATCCGTATGACCGCTTTCCGGTCTATGAGGACAGCATCGACCGCATCATCGGCATCCTGCACGCCAAAGACATGATCCGGGCGCTGTTGCCGAACACGCGCCCTGTTACGCCGCGCCAGCTCATGCGCGAGCCGTTCTTTGTCCCGGACTCACAGCGGGCCGACGAGCTGCTCATCCAGCTTCGCGGCCGGCATGAGTATCTGGCGGTTGTCCTCGATGAGTATGGCGGCACGGCCGGGCTGGTGACGCTCAACGACCTGGTGTCGCGGATCGTTGGCGAACTGAGCGACAACGCCGAATCCATGCCCGACATTCAGCCGCATGCGGATGGCAGCGCCATGCTGAACGGGCTCACCACCATCGGCGATGTCAACGAGGCATTTGGTCTGATCCTGCTGGATGCGAACTACGACACGATTGGCGGCTACGTCATGGGCCAGCTTGGGCGGGTGGCCCGGGTTGGGGATACCGTCAACCCGCCCGGAGCTTCGGTCAGTTTCAAGGTCGAGGAGATGGACAAGCTGCGCGTGGCGCGCGTGAAACTCATTCGTAATTGATGTTGGGAGAGATGTCCCCGGCTCCGCCGGGGACATCTCTCCCAACACACTACCTGCCGAGGGCCGCGTCCAGCGCCTCGCCAAGGCTGCGGGCCTGAATCAGGACGAGATTGGCTGGCGGGTTCTCGATCGGCCGCGAGGTTTTTGGCAGCAGGCAGCGCTGGAAGCCGAGTTTGGCCGCCTCGTTGAGCCGGGCGCTGAGCTGTCCAACGGTTCTAAGCTCGCCACTCAGGCCGATCTCGCCGATGATGGCCAGATCGGGCGGGACGGCGATCCCCTTGGCCGCGCTGGCGATGGCGACCGCGGCCGCCAGATCGGCGGCCGGCTCGTCGATGCTCATCCCGCCGACCACATTGACAAAGACGTCCTGATCGTGCAGCCGGATGCCGACCCGCTTGGCCAGCACGGCGATCAGGATAAAGAGCCGGTTGTAGTCGAAGCCGTTGGCGGTCCGGCGCGGCATCGGATTCTGGGTGGCCGACGCCAGGGCCTGGACCTCGACAAGCAGTGGTCGGGTGCCCTCCATCGTCACCGCGACGGCGCTGCCGGGCGCGTTCATCATCCGCTCGGCCAGGAAGGCTTCGGACGGGTTCAGCACCTCTTTCATCCCGCTGCCGGCCATCTCGAAGACGCCGACCTCGCTGGTAGCCCCAAAGCGGTTCTTGATCGAGCGCAGCAGGCGAAAGGCGTGGAAGCGGTCGCCTTCGAGTTGGAGCACGGTGTCAACGATGTGCTCCAGCACCTTGGGCCCGGCGATCGAGCCTTCCTTGGTGACGTGGCCGACGATAAAGACGGCCGTGCCAAGCGACTTGGCCATGGCCTGCAGGCGCGACGCGCATTCGCGCACCTGGGTGACCGTCCCGGCGCTCGACGAAAGCGAGTCGAGATACATGGTCTGGATCGAGTCGATGATGGCAAGTTTGGGTCGCATGCTATCGATGGCGCCGATAACGTCGTCGAGGTTGGTGTCGGTGAGCAGATACAACTCACTGTCGCCGACGCCCAGTCGCTCCGCCCGCATTTTGAGCTGGTGGGCGCTCTCCTCACCGCTGACGTAGAGGGTCGGCCCCACCTTCTGGGCCGTGAGAACGGCGGCCTGCATGAGCAGGGTGCTCTTGCCGATGCCGGGGTCGCCGCCGACCAGGACGAGCGAGCCGGGCACGATCCCGCCCCCGAGCACCCGGGCGAATTCGCCGATGTCAAGCGGCAGGCGGGGCAGGGCATCGGCCCGGATGTCGGAGAGCTTCTGCGGCTGGGTGAAGCCAACTCGGGCTGGCCCCTGGCGGCCGGCCGGCCGCTCCTCGATCACCTCTTCGTTCAGGGTGTTCCACTCATTGCAGTCCGGGCACTTGCCCGACCACTTGGCGAAGTCGTGGGCGCAGTTCGAGCACACGTAGCGGGTGCGCAGTTTGGGGGAGGGGGCTTGGCGGGGTGGCATATAGAACAAATATTCTACACCCGAAGGGATTGTCCAGATGGGGCCCACCTTCAAGGTGGGCCCCATCTAGTGCGGCCCCACTGCTAGAATCTCGTCTCTATGAGGTGGACGACATACCTATTCGGCGCGCTGGCCGTGTTGGCGCTGGCAGCTTGCGGTGGCGGCCCGGCGATCAGCAACGTTGAGGTCAGGCCGGCCGTCATCAGCCCGAATGCCGACGGTAAGGAAGACCTGGCCCGGATCGCCTACCGAGTCGATCAGGCCGTCCAACTCAGCATCTATCTTCTCGATGGCGCGGGGAAACGCTATTCGCTTGTCGATCAGGAAACCCGCGCGCCGCGACCCGTCGCCTATGAACGTCTGTTCAACGGCATCGTGGACGGCAGAATGCTGGCCAACGGCGACTACACGGTGGTCTTCGAGACCACAGGGGCCGGCGCGCCGATCGCCCGGCGCCTGCCGCTCAAGATCGTCAACGCAGATCCCTCCCCGCCCAAGATTCTCGACTTCACGGTCGCCCCGACCGCAATCACCCCCAATCGGGATGGCGTCGGCGACCGGGCTTACATCAATGTCGTCACCAGCAAAAAGGCCAGGCTCGGGGTGTATGTCACGGGCCCAAATGGTTTCCGCCAAGATGTGCCCCGGCGCGAGGGCTATGTGTTGCGCCCCTCTTCCGACGGTGAGAGCGAGCCCGGGCGGTATGCCTATGAATACGACGGAGGCATTGACCTGGGCGCGGATCCGCCCCCGGCCGGCAGATATGTGCTGAACATCGAACTGCAGGATGCGATCGGCCAGCGCGACATCTTGACTGCGGGCCTCACCCTCAGCGACAGCGGCCGGCCGCAGGCCGAGATCGCGGTGCAGCCCGATGGCCAGGGCGTGGAGTGGTCGCGCCGCGGGCCGCAGACGGTGCTGGCCCTGGGGGACACGCTGTATTTCACGACCACGGTCCGCAATACCGGGCTGGTCCCCATCCGCACCGGCGGACCCTTTGATGCCGCCGAATGCTATGCCATGGATCAGAACCGATTCAGCAAGGGCTTCTCGCAGGAATCGGGCGCGTTCCGAATCGGCATCGACTTTGAATCGAACACCGGGATGGACCACCCCTGGCGCTGGGGGGTGGGGGCGCTGACCGATTTGCGGACCGTCGACTACGAAGGCGGCAAGTTGTATTACCTCGACCCGGGTAAACAGGTCGTCGTGCGCGGGTGCGTCAAGCTGACGCGCATCCCGGTCCGCAACCCGTTCTATGTGTGGGCGTCGCTGATCCAGGAAGACGTCGAGATTGCGACGATCAACAACCGGGTCTCGCCGTTGCTGATTACCCTGGTCAAACCATAGACGCGTAACAAAACCGATTTCCAGAGGCGATGTCCCCGCCGTGGCAGGGGACATCGCCTCTGGAACAGGTTCTGTTTGTGACTCTTGGAGGTCAACCCATGTGCGGACGCTATGTGCTGTCGATCCTGCCGGATGCGCTGGTCGAGATGTTTGGTCTTGGCCGGCTCGAGACTCCCGAAACCGAGGCTGAACTGGGGCTGCCGCGCTACAACATCGCGCCGACTCAGACCGTCGCGGTGACGTTGAGCGAGTCTCCTGACGCGCTCTCAGCCGTCAAGTGGGGGCTGATCCCGTCCTGGGCCAAGGACGCCTCGATCGGATCGCAGTTGATCAACGCCCGGGGCGAGAGTATCGCCGAGAAGCCGGCATTTCGGGCCGCCTTCAAGCGCCGGCGCTGCGTGGTGTATGCCAGCGGCTTCTACGAATGGCGCAAGGACGACCCAACGGGAAAGGTCAAGACACCGCTCTATATCCGGCTCAAGTCGGCTGAAGCCTTTGCCATGGCGGGATTGTGGGAAGTGTGGAAGTCGCCCGAGGGCGCGCTGCGCCGAACGTGCACGATCGTGACGACGGAGCCAAACGAATTGCTGTCCAGCGTGCACAACCGCATGCCGGTCATCCTGCCCGCCGAGGCCCGGGCGATCTGGCTGGACGCCGAAGCGCCGCTGGATGCGGTCGGTTCGCTCGTGCGATCATACTCGGCTGCTGACATGCGCTTCCATGAGGTCTCGCGCCGGGTCAACACCCCGCGAAACGAAGATCCGACGCTCATTGTCGAAGCGGGCGCGTCCACCCTGCTTTGACGTATTCCCCTTTCTTGCAGGAGAACGGGAGAAGGGGAGGGTTCATTTCTCCCGTTCTCCCCTTCTCCTGTAAAACGGTTGGATAGGCTCTGGCGCGTCTGCGATCAGCCGTTGACGGCGTCGAGCATCGCCCGAAGGTAGCCCGTGGCATACGCCCGGCCGCGGTGGCCGTACGGCGTATCGTTCACCAGGTGCGGCACATGGTCATCAATGATGAAGCCGTTGAAGCCGGTGTCCTTCAAAGCCCGCATGACATGCAGGATATTGCTGTTGCCCTCGTCGATGAAGCACTCGGTGAATTCGTCGCCGCCGCCCTGCACGTCGCGCATGTGGACGTAAAAGATGCGCTTGCCGAAGTGCTGGATGGCGTCGATGACGCCGGCCCCGCTGCGCATCTCACTCCAACAGCCGTGGCAGAAGTCCAGCCCGTGCATCGGGCTGGCGTGGGTGTCCATCGCCCGTTTGAAGTTCTCGAAGTTGCGGAACAGGCGCGGCACGCCGCCCAGCTTGGGCACGGGCGGGTCATCCGGATGCAAGGCCAGCCGCACCCCGTACTCCTCGGCCACCGGCAGCAGGCGCTCGAGGTACCAGTCGTAGTTGGCCCACATCTCGTCCTCGTGATACTCGCGGTCATACGAGAGCGGCGCTTTGGCGGCCAGTTCCATCTTGAAGGAGTTTGAGATGGCCCCGCCGCGGACAGGGGTATCCCAACCGGTGCGCCACACGCCGGTGGCGATGAAGTGATAGCCGAAAATCGGGATGCCGGCCCGGCCCAGATTGCGGACCGTTTCCTGCATGTTCGCGAGCTGCTGCTCGCGGCCGTCCTGCCCGAGCATGATCTTGTTGTAGAAGCGGACCGGCACGTTTTCGATGCAGATCAGGCGCAGCCCGCGTTCCTCGGCCCGGCTGCGGAGTTTCAGCAGATCCTGGAACTCGAGCCGGCCCGTGTCGGGCAATCCGGGCGGCAGGTTGTACAGATTCATCTGCACGTCGGCCAGCCCGAGTTGGGCGGCAAACGTCAGAAACTCATCCGTCAGTTCGTTGACCTGGCCGATGGCGATGCGCATGGGGAGTGAATTGATGTCGTTCATTGTGCTTATCCTACGGAGAGATCTCCCGGATCGATATGCCCGGCTTCGCCGGGCATATCGATCCGGGGACCGCTGTCAAGTGTTCTAGGCCTTGACGCCACCCGCGCCGAGGCCCTGTACGACAAATCGCTGGGCGATGAAATACAGGATCATGATGGGCAGGGCGGAGACGATCGATGCTGCCATGATCAGACCCATTCGCACGGTATCTCCCGTGATCAGATACGACACTGCGACGGGGACGGTGCGCAAGGCCGGATCCGTGATGAAGATCAGGCTGAGGAGCAATTCGTTCCATGCGCCGGTGAAGGTGAAGACAGAGCAGGCGATCAGCCCCGGCACGGATAGCGGCAGGACCACTCGGAAGAAGGCGCCGAGCCGGGTGCAGCCGTCGACCATGGCCTGCTCGTCGTAGTCAACCGGGATGCCCCGGAAGTAGCCCATCAACAGCCAGGTGCTGAGTGGCGCGGAGAACGTCAGATACACGAAGATCAGGCCCTGATGGGTATTGGAGATCCCGAGCTGGGCGACGATGACGGCCAGCGGAATAAACAAGAGCGAGGAGGGCGTGAGATACGAGAACATGATCAGTCGCCCCGCCCAGTTCCGGAACTTGTAGCGCAGCCGAACCAGGCTATAGGCGGCCAAAGCGCTGATGAAGACCGAGACGAGGGTGGTGGCGCTGGCCACGATCAGGCTGTTTCGAATGGCATCCAGGAACTTCCAGGTGCCGACCAACTGCTCATAGTTGATCAGGGTCGGGTTCACCGGTAGCAGCGACGGCAGCCGGTAGATGTCGCGCACTGTCTTGAGCGACGTAATGGCCATGAAGTAGACCGGAAAGAGGATGAACAGCGCGAGCGCTGCCAGCGATCCGTAGGCGATGATCTTCTGGATGAGGGAGAGTCGAGTTGCCATTTAGTCCTCTTTCAGCAGCAGGTTAACGACCACAAAGGCCAGAATGGCGAATATCGGCAGCATGGAAACGGACACCGCCGACGCTTCGCCCAGCCGCAGGGTCTGAAGTCCGTAATAGGCCAGGACCGGGAAGGTCATCGTGGCGTTGCTGGGTCCGCCGCCCGTCATCAGCCAAACATTCTCAAAGCTGTTTGTTGTCCAGATCGTGCTGAGCAAGGTGACGACCAGGATGACATGCTGGATGCTCGGCAGGGTGATGTGGCGAAAGCGCTTCCACGCGCTGGCGCCATCGATTGCCGCCGCCTCGTACAGCTCGGGCGAGATATTCTGCATGGCTGCCAGGAACGAGATCACCCAGAACGGGAAGCCGCGCCAGAACGATGCAATGATGACGCTGGGCATGGCCAATTCGCGCGAGCTGAGGAAATCCAACTGGGTGCCAAACACGTCAATGAGGATCATGTTGAAGGCCCCGGCCTGGGTCGGGTCAAACATGTATTTCCACAGCAGGTAGGCGACAAACGCCGGCATCGCCCACGGGAGCAGGGTCAGGCCTCGAAATACGGTGCGCCCGCGGATCGCCTGGTTCAGCACCGACGCGATTCCGAGCCCAAGCACGAGTTTCATGCTTTGCAGAACAAAGACCATCACCAGCGTGTTGCGCACGCTTTCTTGAAAACCCTGTGTGCCAAAGATGTATCTGAAGTTGTCAAATCCGACGAAGTTGACAACTTGCGCGCCCACCGTCCGGTCGGTGAAGGAAATGTAGACGGCGAAGATGAATGGGTAGACCACCAGGGTCATCAGACAGATGAGCACCGGCGCGACCAACCCCATACCCAGCGCGGCATCGGTCTTCCCGAGCGAAAAGCGCGGAGCCTTGAGGCCGGCTAGACTCCGACTCGATGTGGACTGGGCCATCTCATTCCCTCCAGGTCATGCGGCTGCGAATCGCCGCGCAATCGCACGGTGTCACCGTCATTCCCGCGTTCGCGGGAATGACGGAATAGTGTTGCTGCGCCCACGATTGCAGAGCGGGACGGCGATAACAATCGCCGTCCCGCTCTGCGCTAATGCACGTTTTGCGGCCTACTTGTACTTGTCGTAGATCGCCTGGCAGGCGGCCTGGGTTTCCTTGATCGCGTCCTCGACGCTCTTCTTGTCCACCACGACCTTCTGCACCATCTTCGGGGTCAGGAAGTTGGTGTTGTATTCGGCCAGGGCCAGGTTATCCGTGTCGGGGAAGTTGGCTGGCGTGCCGTTCAGGGCCAGATCGAGCAGCCCGGCGTGCAGCACGCTCTCCTTGAAGATCGGCGCGTTCATGCCGTTCTTCAGGACCGGGCCGTAGATCGCCTTGCCGTAGTAGTCGGACAGGTACTTGTCGTCCGACATGAAGGCCAACAGATCCTTGGCCAGGTCCTTGACCTTGCTGCTGGCCGAGATGGCCCGGAAGTTCAGGCCAGTGGGAGCCGTGCGCAGCTTGGGTCCACCCGGCAGAGCCGAGTACTTGCTGCCCTTGGCCAGCTCAGGATCGGCCTTCAGGATGTTGAGATAGACCGAGCCGGGGTTGGCGATAAAGACGGCCTGACCGGACTGATAGGCGTTGTTGTCGCCCGCGCCGTCCCAGGTCGTCGCACCGGGCGGGAACAGACCCGCCGCGAAGGCATCGGTCACCCACTTCATGTATTCACGGGTCTCCGGGCTGTCAATGGTGCACTTCTTGCCGGCATCGTCGGCGATGCGTCCGCCGTAGCCGCGCAGCACTTCATTCTGCACGTTGGCGTCGCCGACATTGCTCAGGGCGAAGCCCATCGAGAACAGCTTGGGCGGCGCATTGGCCTTCTTGGCCTGCTCAAGCAGTTCGGCCCAGGTCTTGGGCGCGTCCTTGTAGCCGGCCTTGCTCAGCACGTCATCCCGGCGATTGAGCAGGTTGCCGCTCTGGCCGAACGGAATGCCGTAGAGCTTGCCCCCGAAGTCTTTCGGGTTGGATCCCTTGTTGGTCGAATCCAGCCAGCCGCCATGG
>Ga0073903_10002138_pt1 | contig 10200 bp, 8 predicted proteins | sample KloWWTKNB14_bulk_FD_66665 | JGI IMG/M metagenome (GOLD analysis project Ga0073903, IMG submission 66665) | Active sludge microbial communities from Klosterneuburg, Austria, studying microevolution and ecology of nitrifiers - Klosterneuburg... | ecosystem: Engineered > WWTP > Aerobic digester >... | reverse complement strand
GCTCGCCCGCCGCGAAGGCGCCGATCTTTCCCTCAAGAGCCCGGCGCGCGCGCTGGATTCCAAGTGCAAGCTGGAGCAGAAGCCCGGCCAGCACGGCGCAACCGCCCGCAAGGGCAAGCTGTCCGACTACGCCACCCAGCTGCGTGAAAAGCAGAAGGTCAAGCGTATCTACGGCTTGCTGGAGCGTCAGTTCCGCAACTACTACAAGAAAGCCGCGACCAAGAAGGGCAATACCGGCGAGAACCTCCTGCAGATGCTGGAAACTCGTCTGGATAACGTCATCTACCGCATGGGCTTTGCCGTCACCCGGCCGGCCGCGCGCCAGCTGGTCAGCCATCGTGGCGTCACCGTCAATGGCAAGCCGGTCAATCTGCCGTCCTATGCCGTCAAGGCGGGCGACGCGATTGCGCTGTCCGAAAAGGCGCAGAAGCAAATGCGCGTCAAGGAATCGCTGACCGTTGCCGAGCAGATGAACTTGTCGCCATCTTGGGTCGAAGTGGATTCGGCCAAGTTTGCCGGCGTGTTCAAGGCTGTGCCGGATCGTGCCGATCTGCCCAGCGACATCAACGAAGCGCTGATCGTCGAGCTGTACTCGAAGTAAGCCATTGCCACCGACCAGCGCCGAGCGCGCTGGTCTGCAGGAGACACCACGAATGACGGTTACCGCCACCCAAGTCCTGCGCCCGCGCGGGCCGCAGATCGAGCGCATTACCGACCATCGCGCCAAAGTCGTGATCGAGCCCTTAGAGCGCGGTTACGGCCATACGCTGGGCAATGCCCTGCGTCGCGTGCTGCTGTCTTCGATTCCTGGCTTCGCAATTACCGAAGTCGAAATCGACGGCGTGCTGCATGAGTACACCACGGTCGAAGGTTTGCAGGAAGATGTGCTTGAAGTGTTGTTGAACCTCAAGGACGTTGCCCTTCGCATGCACAACGGCGACACCGACACCCTCGAGCTGAAGAAGCAGGGTCCGGGCGTTGTCACCGCAGGCGATATCAAGACCACGCACAACGTCGAGGTGCTGAACCCCGATCATGTGATTGCAACCCTGACCAAAGATGTTGCGCTGAACATGCGCCTGACGATCTCGCGTGGTTTTGGCTATCAGCCGGCCGCAGCGCGTCGTCGCCCGGATGAAGAGGCCCGCACCATCGGCCGTTTGATGCTGGATGCGTCGTTCTCACCGGTGCGCCGCGTGGCGTATGCGGTGGAGGCCGCACGCGTTGAGCAGCGTACCGATCTGGACAAGCTGGTGCTGGATATCGAAACCGATGGCACCATTGATGCCGAGGAGGCGGTGCGTACTGCGGCCGATATCCTCACTGATCAGCTGTCGGTGTTCGGTGATTTCACCCATCGCGAACGCGGTGCCAAGCAAACCGCCACCACCGGTGTTGATCCGCTGTTGCTGCGCCCGATCGACGACCTTGAATTGACCGTGCGTTCGGCCAATTGCCTGAAGGCCGAGAGCATCTACTACATCGGTGATCTGATCCAGAAGACCGAAGTGGAGCTGCTCAAGACCCCGAATCTGGGCAAGAAGTCGCTCACCGAAATCAAGGAAGTGCTGGCCCAGCGTGGCCTGTCACTTGGCATGAAGCTGGAAAACTGGCCGCCGGCCGGTGCTGCAGCGCACGGCATGTTGGGGTGAATTGTCGCGTATGCGAACTGCCTTAATGGCAGTTCGCGCGGTGATGAACGCCCGAGCGCCATGTTCGAGGGTCGGGGATGCATGCGCGGCGTGAGCCGCGGGCCCGACTCTTTTTTTGCAGTGGTTGTAATACCACCGACGGGCTCAAGCCCGCGGTCTGCCAGTCCATGGAATGGACTGGTTCGGGCCAACCGCAGCCCATGATTGCAACGCCGGGATGGCGACAACGATGTCCAAAGCCATACATTTCGATAAGGAAACATTCCCATGCGTCACCAGAAATCCGGTCGTAAATTCAGCCGCACCAGCGCCCATCGCGGCGCGATGTTCCAGAACATGGCGGCTTCGCTGATCAAGAACGAACTCATCCGCACCACCCTGCCGAAAGCCAAGGAACTGCGCCGCGTTGCCGAGCCGCTGATCACCCTGGCCAAGGTTGACGGCGTGGCCAATCGCCGCCTTGCCTTTGCGCGTTTGCGTGACAAGGAAGCGGTGGGTACGTTGTTCACCGTGCTCGGCCCGCGCTATGCGCAGCGTCCGGGTGGCTACCTGCGTATCCTTAAGTGCGGTTTCCGCGCCGGTGACAATGCGCCGATGGCCTATGTCGAGTTGGTGGATCGCCCGCAAGCCGCTGAATAATCCAGCAGTGCAGCGAGTATTGAAAGATCCCGGGAAACCGGGGTTTTTCGTTTTTGCGCAATCTGGATCATAATTGCGAAGATTGATCAAAGGCGCAGGCATGAATCCGTTTCGTTGGTCGTTTCGCGCGCAATTCCTGCTGGGCTTTGCCAGCTGCGCCGCATTGCTGGGCTATGCGTTGTTCGTGCAGTTCAAGCTCGGCATCGAACCTTGCCCATTCTGTATCTTCCAGCGCATCTGCTTTGCCGCGCTTGGCATCGTGTTCCTGCTGGGCGCCATGCATGCGCCGCGCGCGCCGGGTGCGCGCAAATGGTGGGGCGTGCTGGCGTTCGCCGCCGCCGCCGCCGGCATGGGCGTGGCGGGCCGGCATTCATGGGTGCAGCTGCATCCGCCGGAGCTGCCGACTTGCACGCCGGGCTGGAACTTTCTGGTCGAACAGAATTCGTGGCTGGGTGTGGTGCGCAAGGTACTGCTTGCCAACGGTGACTGCAGCAGCATCGACTGGCAGTTCCTCGGTCTGTCGATGCCGATGTGGGCATTTGTCTGGTTTTTTGCGTTGGGATTGGGCGCGCTATATGCCGGTTTCAAACATCGGCATTCCAGTTTGTTCCGCAAGTAACGGTTGCGAACGCAGCAGCTGGGCAGGATGATGCAATGCAACAGACTGCCTTTGCATCCCCATGTCCAATATTCACGCCGCTGTAGCGTCTCCAACCTCTCAAGCGATCACCCGCGCTACTGATGCGTGGACGCCCGCCAGCTGGCGGGATCGCCCGGCGTTGCAACTGCCCACCTACCCGGATTCGGCTGCGCTGTCGGCTGCACAGGACGAGCTGCGTTCGCTACCGCCACTGGTGACCTCACGCGAAATCCTTGCGCTTAAACAGCAATTGGCCGAGGCGCAGGAAGGCAAGCGCTTCTTGCTGCAAGGTGGTGATTGCGCGGAAACGTTTGCCGAATGCAATTCTGAGGTCATTACCAACCGGCTCAAGGTGCTGTTGCAAATGAGTTTGGTGCTGGTGCATGGACTGAAAGTGCCGGTGGTGCGGGTAGGCCGGTTTGCCGGTCAGTACGCCAAGCCGCGTTCGGCCGATAGTGAGACCCGCGACGGCGTCACCTTGCCCAGTTATCGCGGCGATATCGTCAATGGCCCGGACTTCACTGCACAGGCGCGGGTGCCGGATCCGCGTCGCATGATCAAGGCGCATGCGCGCTCGGCGATGACGATGAACTTCGTGCGTTCGCTGATCGACGGCGGTTTCGCCGACTTGCATCACCCCGAATATTGGGGCTTGGGTTGGGTGGGGCAATCGCCGCATGCCGCCGACTATCAAAATATGGTGGCCGGCATCGGCGATGCCGTGCGCTTCATGGAAACATTGGCCGGACGCAAGATGCAGAGTCTCAACCGGGTGGATTTTTTCACCTCGCATGAAGCGTTGTTGCTGCCCTACGAAGAAGCCCAAACCCGGCAGGTGCCGCGTGCGGATGGCTGGTTCAATCTGGCCACGCATTTCCCTTGGATCGGAATGCGCACCGCAGCATTGGAAGGCGCGCATATTGAATATTTCCGTGGCATCTCCAATCCGGTCGCGGTGAAAGTGGGGCCGTCGGTCACACCGGATCAATTGCTGCGGGTGATTGATGCGCTGAATCCGAATGATGAACCCGGACGGTTGGGCCTGATCCATCGCATGGGTGCTGGCCAGATTGCCGGCAAGCTGCCGGCGTTGTTGACGGCCGTGCAGCGCGAAGGTCGCCGCGTGTTGTGGATTTGTGATGCGATGCATGGCAACACCGAGTCCACCAGCAATGGCTACAAGACGCGCCGGTTTGAAACCATCCGTAGCGAAATCGAGCAAGCGTTCGATATCCACCAGGCCGCAGGCACCCGGTTGGGTGGCGTTCATTTGGAAATGACCGGCGAAAATGTCACCGAGTGCCTGGGCGGCGCGCGCGATCTTACCGAACTGGATTTGCAGCGGGCATACCGCACCACCGTGGATCCGCGCCTGAACTACGAGCAGGCGCTGGAGATTGCGATGTTGATCGTGAAAAAGCGCGGCGCGATTGCGGCTTGATGCAACCGCCCGCAATCAGTTGCGGGCGGATTGCGCGACGGTGGGCAAAAACTGCGGCGGCTTGCGCGCATGCGTGACTTGTTCGAAGGCATACCCCAGTTCGATCAAGCGTGGCTCGCTCCACGCTGTGCCCATGAAAACGATACCGACCGGCAGGCCCTGCACTTGGCCCATCGGTACGGTCAGGCTGGGGTAGCGTGCGGCCGCGGCAGGGCCGTAACCCGCACCGCTGAACTTGTCACCATTGACCAGATCGATGGGCCATGCAGTGGTCATCGCAGGGGCGACCAGAGCATCCAGCTGTTGTGCTTTCAGGGCGGCATCAATGCCTTCAGGGCCGGCCAAGCGCCGGGTTTTATCGCGGGCATTGATGTACGCGGTTTCGTTCAGCGCACCCTTGGCCTGCGATTGCTCGAATAACTCTTGCGCAAAATAGGGCATCTCGGTGTTGGCGTGTTGCTGGTTGTAGGCAATCAGTTCAGCAAGCGAGTGGATGGGGGTGGCGTTGCGCGCCAGATAGGTGTTGAGCCCGGGTTTGAACTCGTATTTCAGCACCTCGGATTCGGCATCATCCCATTGCCCCAGGGTCGGGATCTGTGCATCCACCACAGTCGCACCGGCGGCTTTGAGAGCGGCGATTGCATGCTCCATCACCGCATCGGTGGCGGGCTCAAATCCCATCAGTTTACGCACGACACCAATGCGTGCACCCTTCAGGGCTTCCGCGTTCAAATGGCTGATGTAATCAATTGGAGCCCGCGTGGGGCGCTCATTGGAGGCCGCATCGCTGGTGTCGGGTCCATCGAGTGCCGTCAATAACGCCGCAGCATCCGCCACGCTGCGTGTCATCGGGCCGGCGGTGTCCTGCGAGAAGGAAATCGGGATGATGCCGTCACGGCTTATCAACCCCACCGTGGGTTTGATGCCCACCAGCCCGGCCACTGCGGCAGGGCAAATGATGCTGCCGTCGGTTTCAGTGCCGATACCCAGCGTGGCCAAATTGGCGGCAATCGCACTGCCGGTGCCTGCACTGGAGCCGCACGGGCTACGATCGAGTACATAAGGGTTTTTGGTTTGTCCGCCGCGCCCGCTCCAGCCGGAACTGGAATGGGTGGAACGGAAATTGGCCCATTCCGACAGATTGGTTTTGCCAAGAATCACCGCACCCGCCGCGCGCAATTTGCGCACCAAATAGGCATCGTTTTTCGGGTGGTGATTGGCCAGTGCCAGCGAGCCCGCGGAGTTGGCCATCGGGAAGGCGTCGATATTGTCTTTCAGCAATACCGGGATGCCATGCAGCGGGCCGCGCACTTTGCCCGCTTTGCGCTCGGCATCCAGGCGGTCGGCCTCTTTCAAGGCATCGGGGTTGCGTTCGATTACGGCATTGAGGTGGGGGCCTGCAGAATCAATTGCCGCGATGCGATCCAGATAGGCCTGCACCAGCGCATGGCTGGTCAATGCGCCTGCACTCATCTTGCGTTGCAGGTCGAGTACGGTGGCCTCTTCGAGTGCGGATGCGGGCAGCGTGTTGGCTGCCGTTGCCATGTTCGAAGTTGCTGGGGATTGGGTCTCTGGCTGACAGGCACTCAACAGCACGACAACAGCAAGGGCAAGCGGTAGGTAACGCATCGAGCAACTCCCAAAGGCGATGGGTAAGTCTGCCCCGGCACGCGTGTGGTGTGCAAATGCAGGGAGATGCGGGATGCGTCAGCGGCGGCGCTTGAGTAAGTCGCGCGCCAGCACCCACAATACGGCGACATTGATGGCCACCACCACCAATGACAACCAGCCCGGATGCTTGAACAGGGCAAACACATCGAATGGCAAGTAGAGCGAAACGGTGACGCAGCCCAGCCACGATGCCCATGCCTTGGCGCGCCACAGGCCCCAGCCTTCCAGAATGTGCATGGCCCCGTACAGCGTCGCAATCAGTGCTGCCAGATGGATGCCACCGGGGTTGATGGCACCGATCAGCCACGCGATGACGCCGTGATGCGGATCGAGTTGGAAGCGGACAATCAGCTCATGCACCCAGCGTTGCAGCGGGGCCGGGCCGATCAATTCCAGGCCACTGGCAGCCAGCAGTGCCAGCGCGCCTTTCACCGCTTCAACCAGTGCAATGATGTGCAAACCCGGATGCGCATGCGGATCCGGGTTGTAGTGATGCGGTTGACTCATGCCGGGTTCATGCCTGCGCACGCGGATGCGGTGCGCAGACAATGGGGGCAGGTCGGCGCCAGATCAAGCCGCCAAGCACGCCACCGGGTACGCACAGGCTCACGCAGAGCGGCTGGCGCGCTTGCGATCGTTCTCGGTCAGGTGCTTCTTGCGCAGACGGATTTCCTTGGGGGTGATTTCCACCAACTCATCGTCGTCGATGAAGTCCAGTGCCTGTTCCAGGGTGAACTTGGTGGCAGGGGTCAGCTGAATGGCATCGTCCTTGCCGGAGGCGCGCATATTGGTCAGCGGCTTGGTCTTGATTGCATTGACGGTCAAGTCATTGTCCTTGCTGTGGATGCCGACCAGCTGGCCTTCATACACTTGATCGCCTTCGGCAGCGAACAACTTGCCGCGCTCTTGCAGCGGACCGAGCGAATAGGCCGGGGTAGCACCCGGTGCATTGGCGATCATCACCCCGTTCAGGCGCTTGGCAATCGGGCCGGTTTCTTTCGGGCCGTAGTGGTCGAACACATGGAACAGCAGGCCGGAGCCTTGGGTCAGGGTCTTGAATTCGTTCTGGAAGCCGATCAAGCCGCGCGCCGGGATTTCATAGTCGAGGCGCACGCGACCCTTGCCATCGGGCTCCATGTTCTTCAATTGGGCCTTGCGGGTACCGAGCTTTTCCATCACGCCGCCCTGATGCACTTCTTCCACGTCCACCACCAATTGCTCGATGGGTTCCATCAGCTGGCCGTCGATTTCCTTGATGATGACTTCCGGACGCGATACCGCCAACTCAAAGCCTTCGCGGCGCATGTTTTCGATCAGCACCGACAGGTGCAATTCGCCGCGGCCGCTGACCAGGAACTTGTCGGCATCTTCCAGTTGTTCGACCTTCAGCGCCACGTTGTGCACGGTCTCGCGCTCCAGCCGGTCTTTCAGCTGGCGGCTGGTCAGGAACTTGCCACCCGACAGGTCTTTGCTGCCAGCGAACGGCGAGTTGTTGACCTGGAAGGTCATCGAGATGGTGGGCTCGTCCACGGTCAGCGCGGGCAGCGCTTCCGGTGCATCAATGGCGCACACGGTGTCGGAAATGGTCAGCTCGGAAATACCGGAAATGGCCACGATATCGCCAGCTTCCGCACTGTCTTGTTCGATGCGCTCAAGGCCCATGAAGCCCAGCACTTGCAGCACTTTGCCTTGGCGCTTCTTGCCTTCACGGTCGATCACGGTGACCGGCATGTTCTTCTTCAAGGTGCCGCGCTGGATGCGCCCGATGCCGATCACGCCCACGAAATTGTTGTAGTCCAGCTGCGAAATGCGCATCTGGAACGGGCCGTCGGCCTCGACCTCCGGTGCCGGCACGTGCTGCATGATCGCTTCGTACAGCGGGGTCATGTCGCCTTCGCGCGCGGCATCGTCCAGGCTGGCATAGCCATGCAGGGCCGAGGCGTACACGATCGGGAAGTCCAGCTGCTCATTGGTGGCGCCGAGCTTGTCGAACAGATCGAACACCTGGTCGATCACCCAGTCCGGACGTGCGCCGGGGCGGTCGATCTTGTTGACCACCACAATCGGCTTGAAGCCCATTGCAAAGGCTTTCTGGGTGACGAAGCGGGTTTGCGGCATCGGGCCGTCCATCGCATCGACCAGGATCAGTACCGAATCCACCATCGACAGCACGCGCTCCACTTCGCCGCCGAAGTCGGCATGGCCGGGGGTGTCGACGATGTTGATGCGGTTGCCCTGCCAGGTGATGGCAGTGTTCTTGGCCAGGATGGTGATGCCGCGTTCCTTTTCCTGATCGTTGCTGTCCATCACGCGCTCGGCCAGCACCGTGCGTTCGTTCAGGGTGCCGGACTGCTTCAGCAAGCAGTCAACGAGGGTGGTCTTGCCATGGTCAACGTGGGCGACGATGGCGATATTGCGGAGGCGTTCGACGGACATTTGCTTTGGGGCTCGTTGAAGCCGCACCGCTACCAAATGGGCAGGCAGGGCGCGGGTTGAAATGAGGGGAGCCGGCTATTATATCGGGTTCACGCGCCCATCCGGGCATCTGGAGATGAACAAAATGAGTCTGATCGCCAATTTCGACACCGACCGCGGCACCATCAAGGTCGAGCTGGCCGCCGACAAGGCCCCGCTGACGGTCGCCAATTTCGTCAATTTGGCCCAGCGCGGCTTTTATGACGGACTGAATTTCCATCGCGTCATCAATGATTTCATGGTGCAGGGCGGCTGCCCGGAAGGCAGCGGCCGTGGCGGCCCCGGCTACCGTTTCGAGGATGAAACCAGCAACGGGCTGGGCCATGAGCGCGGCGTGTTGTCGATGGCCAATGCCGGCCCCGGCACCAATGGCAGCCAGTTCTTCATCACCCACGTGCCCTGCGGCTGGCTGGACGGCAAGCACACCGTGTTTGGCAAGGTGACCGAGGGCATGGACGTGGTGGATGCGGTCAAGCAAGGCGACAAGATCAAGTCGATCACGATCGAAGGCGATGCAGTTGCGGTGCTGGCCGCCAAGGCCGATCGCGTGGCGGAGTGGAACAAGATTCTGGCCGCTTGATCTGGCGCATCATCACCCGCTGATGGGGGCATTTGCCTCCATCGCGGGTGAAATCGGTTTGCGAAATTGGCTTGCGCGGCGGCAAGATTGCTGCAGGACAGCATGCTAGAATCCGAAGGCTTTAATCTGATGTCCCCGCCGCAGATACGCGGCCCCCAACGAGGTCCCCCACGATGCCTCAGCTCGCCAGGCGCATGAGTCGCGCCAAGCCCAGCGTCATCATGCAGGTTGCAGAAAAGGCCAAGCGGCTGAAGGCCGAAGGCCGCGACATCATCAGCTTCTCCATCGGCGTGCCGAACTTCCTGCCCGGCCCGCACGTGTACGAAGCCGCGCGCCAGGCGGTGGAGAAGGACAGCGGCCAGTACGGCAGCAACCGCGGCCCTGATGCGCTGCTGGACGCGCTGCTGCAGCACGTCGAGCAGATCGGCCTGACCGGCTACACCCGCGCCAACTGCGCCACCGGCATCGGCGCCAAGCACGTGATCTACAACCTGGCCGAAGCGCTGCTGGACGAGGGCGATACCATCGCCTTCCCGGCGCCGTACTGGACCAGCTACGTCGACATCGCCGAGATCGTCAACGCGAAGATCCAGCTGCTGCCGTGCCCGGCCAGCCAGAACTACAAGCTGACCCCGCAGCAGCTCGACGAGGCCCTGGCTTCGAAGCCGAAGGTGTTCCTGTTCAACAACCCGTCCAATCCGACGGGCATGGTGTACACGAAGGACGAGGTGGTCGCGCTGGCCGACGTGCTGGTGAAGCACCCGGACACCTGGATCATCGCCGACGACATCTACAACCGCATGCTGTTCGACGGGCTGGAGTACTACAACTTCGTGCTCGCCCGCCCAGAGTTGCGCGACCGCGTGATCTTCCTCGACTCGCTGTCCAAGACCTACGGCATGCCGGGCTGGCGCCTGGGCTTCATGGTCGGGCCGGAGGCGGTGGCCAAGGCGCTGGTGACGCTCAACTCCAACCACATCACCAACGTGCCGGAAGTGGTCAATGCCGCCGGCATCGCCGCGCTGACCGGCCCGCAGGACGTGCCCGAGCAGAAGCGCGTGGAGTTCCAGGCCAAGCGCGACCAGGTCATGGCGGTGATGGA
>Ga0073903_10002134_pt1 | contig 10215 bp, 6 predicted proteins | sample KloWWTKNB14_bulk_FD_66665 | JGI IMG/M metagenome (GOLD analysis project Ga0073903, IMG submission 66665) | Active sludge microbial communities from Klosterneuburg, Austria, studying microevolution and ecology of nitrifiers - Klosterneuburg... | ecosystem: Engineered > WWTP > Aerobic digester >... | reverse complement strand
CCTGGTCGGTGACAATCCCGAGCATGGCCCCGGATTCGCTGGCGACCAGCGCCGCCGTCGCCTTGCGCTCAGTCATCATCCGGGCGAGTTGTCCAACGGAGGTGTCCAATGCAACAACCAGCGCGTCCCGCCCAAGCGTGGTGATGGGCTCGTGCAGAAAGAGCAGCGACGCCTGCAGCTTGTCTATCAGCGTATCCCGCCCGGCCGCCTGGCGGCGGGCGGACGTGACATCCTGCAGCAGCCCGTCGATATAGGCTGGGTGGCGCAGGGCATTGCGGACCAAGGCGGCTGAGAGCGAGAGGAAGCGGGCGTTGCCATCGGGAGCCTCGATCCGCAGGATGTGATCGCGCAGCTCGCCCTCGGCGAGCAGCCCCTGAAACACGCGCTCGTAGTCACCCGGGTCGGCAAAGCAGTCGGCCAGAGCGGGCTGGGAGCCTTCGCCGTCCAGCGGCGGCGGCAGCAGCGCCCGCCCGGCCGGGTTGATACGGATGAAGACTCCCCGCCGGGCGGCCCGAGCCCGGAATATGCCAACCGGCGCCGCTTCGGCCGCGGGCGCCAGCCCCTCGTCGCCGACCGCGGTTGGGCGCCGGGCGATGTCCCTGGCCAGCAGAATGAATCCCGGCTGTCCGTCAAAGGCGATCGGGTTGAGGGTCAGAATGCACTCGGCCAGACCGCCGTCCCGCCGGGTCAGGCAACCCTCGATCGACTCGCCCAACGCGGAAGAATCACCCAATCTGCCGTCCAGGACCGCCCATAGCCCGGCGTTGCCGGCCTCGCGCGGCAGCACATCCGCCAGCTCCAGAAATTCGAGTTGAGGGGCGGTGTAGCCCAGCATGCCCAGGAAGGTGGGATTGGCATACCGGCAGCGGTCGTTCAGCACAAGCAGGGTGCCCTCGGTGGTCGCTTCGATCAGGGCCTGATACCGCGCGGTCGACTTGCCCAGGCTGTCGACGACCTCCTGGCGCTCCTTCTCCACCCGCAGGCTCTGCTGCAGCACGAACAGGAGCAGCAGAACGATCGCGCCAAAGCTCGCCAGAGACGCGTTGATCAGGCTTTGCTCGATGCGGGCGATCTCCTGGCGCACGTCGTCGGTATAGAGGCCAGTCCCGATGATCCACCCCCACGGCGCGAAGCCCTTGACATACGATTCTTTCGGCTCGAGGCGCCCCGGGTCGTCGTTCCACTGCCAGACGTAGTCGATGTAGCCCTGCCCATCGCGCCGGACCAGGGCGGCAAACTCGACAAAGATCGCGACCCCGCGCGGGTCTCTGAAACTGGACAGATCCTGGCCATTCAAGTCTGTGCGATACGGGTGCATCAGCATGCGCGGCTGGGTGTCCTGTATCCAGAAGTAGTCCTTGCCCGCAGGACCGTAGCGCAGGGCCTGGACGACGGCCGTCGCGGCGGCCTGGGCCTGTTCGCGGGTGAGCGTGCCGTTTTGAGCGTCGCGCTCGTATGAAGCCAGGATGCTCCAGGCGGAGTTGGTCAGTTCGCGGATGAGCTCGCGCTTGCGTTCGAGCAGGGTGCGTTCGAAGGAAGGCAGGATCAGCCCCCAGAAGGCCGCCAGGAACAGACCCATCGCGACCAGGGTCGGGAGCGCGATCCGCAGAACATACGAGCGGCGCCGGAACCGATGGGGCTCTCCCGTTGGGCGAGATGACCCTGGCCCGCCGGCGGCTGCCGGCGCGCCCGCGGAGGGGCTGTCCGCAAACGCAGGTCCGCCAAACATCACCGCCCGAAAACGGTTCCAGTCTTCGCGCGGCATGGCGATGCCAAGCGGCTGGCCTGCCTGGCCATTGCCACTGTGAAAATCGGTCCCGGCGCACACCAGCAGGTCGTGTTTTCGGGCGAGCTCGCGCAGGCCGGTTTGTTCAGCCTCCGAAAACTGGGCGTAGAGGGCCTCGATCCCGTCCAGCCCCTGCGCTTTCAGGTCCGCGACCAGCCCGTCGAGCCGGGCCGGGTCGGATTCAAAATGCAGCGGATGGGCCAGGAAGGCGCGCCCGCCCGCGCGGTGGACGAGGGCGATGGCCTCGCCGATCTCGAGCCGTCCATCCGGGGCGGCGCTGGTCGCGGGCGGGGCACCGTCGGCCTGGCGGCTGCTGCCGGCTCGGCGCAGCGACCCGGCGATGCTGTGCACCTCGAGGTTGCGCGCCTGGCGCAATGAAAGCAAGGTGGCGGCCATCTCCGGATGCTCGGGGTCGAATCCGTAGCCCAGCAGGTGCGCCTCGCGGCCAACGTGCTGGGTGGTCAGCTCGACCCCGGTCAGACTGGCGATCCCGCGCTTCCGGAGCGCCTCCTGAAAGCGGGTTAGTCCCTCGATCGTGTCGTGGTCGGTCAGGGCCGCATAACGCACGCCCGCCGCATCCAAACCCGCCGCCAGCGCCTCGGGGGTCTGTTCACCATCACTGAAGAGGGTGTGGGTGTGGAAGTTGACCAGGACGGCGTCACCCATATTTCTTGACAGGGCCGGGCGCGAAGTTGTGGCCGCCCGGCCCTCGGCGGCTGGACTATGCCATGGCCAGCGCGCGCTTTGGCGTCAGCAGCGAGACCACGATCAAAGTGACAAAGCTCAACGGAATCGAGATGATGCCCGGGTTGTTGAGCGGGATCGGCGCGTCGAGCGGGTTCAACCCGTACAGCGTATACAGCTCGGGCGAGAACGCGATCAACCCGAGCGACGAGACGATGCCAACGATGATCGAGGCGGCGATGCCTTTGGCCGTGGTCCGCTTCCAAAACAGCAGCATCAGGATGGCCGGCAGGTTGGCCGAGGCCGCCACCGCAAAGGCCAGCCCGACCAGGAAGGTGACATTGATGCCCTTGAACAGGATCCCGAGCACAATCGCGATCCCGCCGATGACAAAGGCCGAGATCTTGCCGGCGTTAACCTTCTGGCGATCATCCATCTTGATCTTGAAGAAGCGGTCGAACAGGTCGTGGGCGATGGCGCCCGAGGCGGCCACGATCAGCCCGCTGACCGTGCCCAGAATCGTCGCAAAGGCGATGGCCGAGATCACCGCGAAGAGCAGCTCGCCGAAGGAGCGGGCCAGGAGCGGGGCCGACATATTGCTGTCGGCCGGGTTGATTACCCCGCTGGTCATGGCGCCCAGACCCATGTAGAGGGTGAGGATGTAGAAGGCGCCGATCGCGGCGATGGCGACGATCGTGGACTTGCGCGCGCTGGCCGAGTTGGGCACCGTGTAGTAACGGATGAGGATATGCGGTAATGCGGCTGTGCCGAGGAACAGAGCCAGCATCAGCGACAGGAAGTCCAGGCGCTCCAGCGGCGTGCCTTCAACCTTGAACTTGAGGCCGGGGCGCATGATCCGGTCGCCCGAGACCACTTCGGGATAGTAGGCGGTCACCTTGTCGCCGTTGCCGTCGGTGAAATTGGCGGTCTTCCAGGTGCGCACCGCGGTGTCCTTGTCGGTGATGACCGACAGGAATTCGAGCGGCGAGGGCAAGCTGCCGGTCGAGACATCGCTCTGGCCCTTGATCTTCTCCAGGTTGCCCACCTGGCGCAGTTGGTTGGTCGGCGAGGCCGGCGCGCCGTTGATCCATGGGCCGTCCTTTCGGGTGACAACCGATTGGTTCTCCTTGAGGGTGATGACCCCGGCGTTGTCGGCCACCGACCACCAGCTTTCCTTGCCATCCCGGGCGAGCTTGACCATGACCGGGGCGCCCTTGACCGTTTTCTGTTCCACAACCCGCCAGGCCGGATCGGAGACGCTGATGCTGTCGCCGGATTTTGCCGCCGCCAGCTCCGAGTACTTGTAGAACGGCACGGTGCCGCCCTGATCGGGCTGGGTGGTGAACCCGCGCAGCACGACCGCGCCCACCAGGATGGCCGAGAAGATGATCAGCAGGCCGCCCTTGAGGAACTGGACATAGGTCGTCGAGGCCATGCCCGCGGTGGCGACGATGGTGATGACGATCGCGCCGACCATCACCACCCCCCAGGCGTGCGGGATGCCAAGCAGGGGCTCAACCAGCACCCCCGCGCCGACCATCTGCGGGATGAGATAGCAGATCGAGACGACCAGGGTGCTGATCGCGGCGAACAGCTTGATCCCGCGCGAGTTGTAGTTGGCGTCCACCGCATCGGTGAAGGTGTATTTGCCCAGGCGCTTGAGCGGCTCAGCCACCACGAACAACGCCACAATCCAACCCGCAAGATAGCCGATGGAGTAAAGGAAGCCGTCGTAGCCGGCCGTGGCGATCAAGCCGCAGATGCCGAGAAAGGACGCGGCCGAGAGGTAGTCGCCGGCAAAGGCGATGCCATTCACGCCCCAGTGGATTTTGCCGCCGGCGGCGTAGTAGCCGCTGGCGGTCTTGGCTTTGTTGCCCAGATAGAGCGACAGGCCGACGACAAAGACGACAAACAAGAGAAAGACAATGATTGCCATGAGGTTACGCCTTTGTCGACGCGGATCCGGCGCCCGCGGCTTTGTCGGCCTGGGCGTACTCCGCCTCCTTCTTGAGGCACATCGCGTTGTAGAGCAGGGCTTCGAGCAGGGCCACGATGATCAGGGTGAAGCCATACACGGTCGCCAGGTTCAGCCCGGCAAAGACGATCGTCGCCATCGTCGGCGGGCTGAGCAGATTGATTGCCACAAACGCGGCATAGAAGAGGGAATAGAGGACGAACATCAGGATGCCGAGGCGCATCTTGTAGGGTCCCGCAGGATCCTTCGCCGCGGGGGTCGCGGGTTCATGCAGCATGAGGAAGCTCCTTTGCGTAAGCCGAATGACCTATTCTATTCCGGTGTTTTTCCGCGCCGGGAATTCTGTCGAGAGCGATATCCCCTGGCAAAGCCAGGGGATATCGCTCTCGACAACTACCGCATGCTCAGCGCCACAAACTGGGCGATCTTGATCCCGTCGATGGCGGCCGACAGAATGCCCCCGGCGTAGCCCGCGCCCTCGCCGCCCGGATACAGTCCGGCCGTGTTCACGCTCTGGCCGTCGTCCTTCCGGGTGATCCGAATCGGCGATGAGGTACGGGTCTCGACCCCGGTCAAGAGCGCGTCATCCATCGCAAAACCGGCGATCTGCCGATCAAAGACGGGCAGCGCCTCGCGGATGGCGGCGATGGCATAGTCGGGCAGACAGGCGCTTAGGTCGGCCGGATGCACCCCGGGCGTATAGGACGGGATCACGCTGCCCAGCTCGGTCGACGGGCGGCCGGCCAGGAAATCCCCGACCCGCTGGCCGGGCGCTTCATACGTTCCGCCGCCCAACGCAAAGGCGCGCGCCTCCAACTCCCGCTGCAGGTCCATCCCGGCCAGCGGCCCACCCGGGAAGTCATCGACCGTCAGGCCGACCACGATCGCGCTATTGGCGTTGCGCTCGCGGCGCGAGTATTGGCTCATCCCGTTGGTCACAATCCGCCCCGGCTCCGAGGCCGCCGCGACCACCGTGCCGCCCGGGCACATGCAGAAGCTGTATACCGAGCGCCCGTTGGCGCAGTGATGGACCAGTTTGTAGTCGGCCGCGCCCAGAATCTCGTTCCCCACCTGCGGGCCGAAACGGGCCCGATCGATCAGCGATTGGGGGTGCTCGATCCGAAACCCGATCGAGAAGGGTTTGGGCTCGATGTGGACGCCTCGCTCGAGCAGCATCTGGAAGGTGTCCCGGGCGCTGTGGCCGACCGCCAGCACGATGTGCCCGGATGCGAGACGCTCGCCGCCGGCCAGCACGACCCCCCGCGCCCGGCCGTCCTCGATGAGGAGGTCGTCGACCCGCGATTGGAAGCGGAACTCGCCGCCCAGAGCCTCAATCTCGGTCCGCATGCGCTGCACAACGGCCACCAGCCTAAGCGTGCCGATATGCGGCTTGCTGACATACAGGATCTCGGGCGGCGCGCCGGCCTTGACGAACTCGGTCAGCACCTTGCGCCCGTAATATTCCGGGTCGCCGACGCGGGTGTACAGCTTGCCGTCGGAAAAGGTGCCGGCCCCGCCCTCGCCAAATTGGACATTCGACTCCGGGTCGAGCACGCCCTTGCGCCAGAAATTGAAGGTGTCGACGGTCCGCTCGCGCACGGCTTTGCCGCGCTCGAGCAGGATCGGGCGAAAGCCCATTTGAGCCAGGACCAGCCCGGCAAACAGCCCGCACGGCCCGGTCCCGATGATGATCGGGCGCTCGGTCAGCCCGGCTGGCGCGCGCGCGACGGGGTGATAGCCCATGTCCGGGGCGGCCCGCACATGCGGGTCCTTGTTGAAGCGTTTGAGAAGCTGCGCCTCGTGGGCGGTCTCGACATCCAAGGTGTAGACCAGGGTAATGGCGTTCTTTTTTCGGGCGTCGTAGCTGCGCTTGTAAATGGTGTAGCCGATCAGCTCGCTGGCGTTGAGGCGCAGCGCCTTGAGGATGGCGGTCTTGAGCGCCTCCTCAGCGTGATCGAGCGGGAGCTTGATGTCGGTCAGGCGGAGCATGGGAGGGTTTTTCCGGAAGCAAGATGGCCGGCGGAGCCGGCCATCTTGCTTCCGGACACTGTTCCGGGCTTAATGCCCGATTAACTCCGCGAACTTTTTCAGATCGATGTTCCCGCCCGAGACGATGGCGACGATTGGGCCCGGGCCGGCCTTGCCGGTCAAGGCGGCCGCGAGCGGCAGGGCCCCCGCGCCTTCCGAGATGATGCGGGCCTTCTCGGCCATCAGGCGCATGGCCTGCTTGACCTGCTCCAGGCTGACCACGATGCAGCCATCGAGCACGGGCCGCATGCGCTCCCACATGCGCGGGAAAACGCTCTGTCCGCCGGCGCCATCGACAAAGCTGGGCTTCCAGTCTTTGAACACCTGGGCGGAGCCGGCCGCCAACGACAGCGCCGTGGGCGCGGCGGTCTCGGGCTCGGCCCCCCAAACCTTGATGGCCGGGTTGAGGGCCTTGAGCGCCGTGCCAACGCCCGTCACCAACCCGCCTCCGCCAATGCCGGCGATAACGGCGGCCGTGTCTGGCGCGTCCTCGAAGATCTCGAGGCCCATGGTCGCGTGCCCGGCGATGAAGTTGTGATCGTCGAAGGGATGCACAAAGGTTCCTTCGACCCCGGCGTAGGCGCGCTCCTCGAGCGCCTTCCAGGCGACGTCGTAGGGCACGAGCACCAGCCGCGCGCCCAGGGCCCGCATCCGGTCGAGTTTTGAGGTCGGCGCGGTCTCGATCGCCACCACCGTGCACGGCACGCGGGCCTGGCGGGCGGCATAGGCGACGCCCTGCCCGGCATTGCCCGCGCTGATCGTCCATACCCCCTTCTGGCGCTCGGCCTCGGACAGCATGGCGACAGCATTGGCCGCGCCGCGCAGCTTGTAAGCGTTGATCGGCTGGAGATTCTCGAGCTTGAGGCGAATATCCGGGAAGTCCGGCCCGAGCTCGAGGCGGACCAGGGGTGTGCGTATGATCGTCTTCGCGATCCGGGCGCGCGCCTCGCGGATTTCGTCCAATGTGATCGGGCGGACGGGTTCGGGGGAGGTGGGCATTGGCGCGATTGTATCCGCCGGCGCGGAAATGACTGGCGGGCGAACGGGATCTATCCGCAGATTACGCCGATTTCCGCCGATTGGGTGTTTGCGACAGATGGCGCCAATACAAAAAGGCATCTGCGCGAATCGGCGAAATCTGCGGATAGATCCCCGCGGCCTGCGGAGTCTTGCGCGGAGGGCGCCGCACTGTATTCAGAGCCAGCGACGGCGGCGGAACATCAACAACATGCCGACTGCGGTGGTGATGCACACCCCCCAGAAGGCCGGATAGGCCCAGGGCTGATCAAGTTCGGGGAAAAAGTGGAAGTTCATCCCATACACCCCGGCCAGAAACGTCAGGGGGATGAAGATCGTGCCGATCAGGGTCAGCACCTTCATGATCTCGTTCATTCGATTCGAGACCGAGGACATATACGTTTCGATCAGGTCACTGGCGATCTCGCGATAGGTCTCAATGAGATCGATGATCTGAATCACATGATCGTAGAGGTCCCGCAGATAAACCCGGGTCGTATCGCTGACGCATTCGTGCGGTTCGCGCTGGAGCCCAGAGACAACCTCGCGCATCGGCCAAACCACCCAGCGCAAGAGCAGGAGATCGCGCTTGTATTGGTGGATCTGGCCGAGCAATTCGGGCTGGGAGCGCTCTAGGATCAGCGCCTCCAGTTCCTCCGCGCGCTCGCTGAACGCCTCCAGGATCGGGAAACAGTGGTCGATGAGGGCGTCCAGCAATGAGTAGGCCAGAAAACTCGCGTCGCTCTTGCGCAGGCGCGAGCCTTTCAGCTTGATGCGTTGCCGGAGCGGATCCCACTCCGTGCTTCGGGTCGCCTGAAAAGTCAGGACCGTGCTGTGCCCCAGGAAGATGGAGACCTGCTCGTTGCGCAGGCGCCCTTCCACGAGATCCATCGCCTGCGTGACGATGAACAAGCGGGCCTGGTGCTCGCTTTCTTCGCCGCCGTACGGTTCAACTTTTGGCCGTTGGCCTTCGTGGAGCATGTCCTCGATGGAGAGGGGGTGCAGATCGTATTTTCGGGCCAGCGTCTGGATGGCCTGGGTGTCAGCCAGCCCATCCACGTTGATCCAGCGCACCCTGGCCCAAGCGGGCCGATGCCGGCTGGTGAAGTCGTCGAGGTTATTGATCTCCTGAACCGAGACCTGATCTGGGCAGTAGTCGATGCAGGTGACGCGCGCGGAGCCCGCGCCGCCGGGAAGACTGCCGATGTCGTCGTGCTCGATGCCTGGCGCGGCGCCGACGCTCTGAACGTGACTGTCAAGTTCCTGCATCGCATCACCCTCCTGTCGATCTCAGCCCGCGAAACCTTCCCCTATTGTGCCCCCATTCGTAGCTACTCAGGCCAGGCCCCAATCTGCGCTAATCTGCGTTAATCTGCGGATGAATCCAGGTCCAAGCCCGCTCGACCGGTCACTGCTTAAGCGGGTTTTGTCCGCAGATTGACGCAGATTAGCGCAGATTGGGTAGTTGTTTATGGCTATCGGCACGTTGCGCGGCGCTTGACCTGAGCAGTTACCCCTATTCGCCAAAGAAGCCACGCCGGCGGGCGTCCTCCAGCCGGGGTAGCAGGTAGTCCCACAACGCTGGACAGCCCGCCTGGATAGGCGGGGCAATCTTGCCCACGACCCGCGCGTAGCTGATTCCGTTCTCGCGCCAGCTTCCCCCGTTGTTGGCCAGGTTGAGCAACACTGGCATGGCCCGGTCGGCGGCATTGGCAAAGCGGGCCTCGGGTGTCTCGGCCGCCTCGAACTCCTGCCACAAGTCCAGATACAGCGCGGCCTGCGTCTTGGGCAACAATCCGAAGATGCGCTTCACGGCGGCCAGCTCTTCGGACTTGCGCTCCGCCCAGCCCCCTTCGGCGAAGAAGATCGTGTCGCCGGTGTCGATCTCGCCGATGTCATGCACGAGCAGCATCAGGATCACTCGATTGATGTCGATGGGCGCCGCGGCATAGCCCGAAAGCGAGGCCGCCAGCAGCGCGATCTGCCAACTGTGCTCGGCCGAATTCTCATACCGATCAAGTCCGAGCGGGCGGGTCTTGCGCGTTACGCCCTTGAGCTTGTCGATCTCGAGGATGAAGTCGATGATCTGTTGCATGGCTGGCATTGTCGTTCAACCGGTCAACCTTTGAGGTTGATCGGTTAACACCGTGCCGCAACGAGATCGCCCATCTGGGTGGTGCTCAGCGCGCCGCCAAGGTCGCGGGTGCGGTTGGCCGGGTCGGCCAGCACGGCCTCGACCGCGTCGTTGATGCGTTTTGCGGCGGCTTTCGTCTCGGGATGATCGAGCCAGTCCAGCATCAGCGCCAACGACAGGATCGTCGCAATGGGATTGGCGATGCCCTTGCCGGCGATGTCGGGCGCGGTGCCATGCGAGGGCTGGAACACCGCGCAGCCCTCACCGATGTCGGCCGAGGGCGCCATCCCCATCCCGCCGATCAGCCCGGCCGCCAGGTCGGACAGGATGTCGCCAAACATGTTCTCGGTGACGATCACGTCAAACGTATGCGGGCGCTGGACGAGATACAGCGCCATCGCGTCGACATACACCCGTTCGGTCTCGACATCGGGGTAATGCCGCGCAACGGAATCGAAGACCTCGCGGAAGAAGACCATCGAGGGCAGCACATTCGCCTTGTCGACCAGGGTGACCTTGCGGTGGCGCCTGCGCGCCTCGCGAAAGGCGGCCTGGCAGATCCGCTCGGCGCCGCGCCGGGTAATCAGCAGC
>Ga0073903_10002132_pt1 | contig 10215 bp, 6 predicted proteins | sample KloWWTKNB14_bulk_FD_66665 | JGI IMG/M metagenome (GOLD analysis project Ga0073903, IMG submission 66665) | Active sludge microbial communities from Klosterneuburg, Austria, studying microevolution and ecology of nitrifiers - Klosterneuburg... | ecosystem: Engineered > WWTP > Aerobic digester >... | reverse complement strand
TTTTACTGCCGGCAAACGTCGTGTCAGCTCTTTCCAGTTCTTATCTTTAGCAAATACTTTTCTGAATATGGACAATGATTTGTTTAACTCCTTATTATTGGCAAGAGTAACGGCTGTCCAGTATTGCATTTCCAGGTTGCCGGGCATCATCTTCATGGCTGCATTATATTCATTCATCGCAACTGCCATGTCATTCTTTTCCACAGCCAGGTCTCCTTTATTCATTTGCTCATAAGCAATACTGATAGTATATAACCGTCGAAGTTCTTTCACTGGCTCTTTATGATCATCGACTCTTAAATCCACTGTTCTTTCATCCCAGGGCCTGCCAGCCGAACTGCCGGGAACAATCAATAACGCAGCCGACTGCTGACCACGGATATCCCCTCCGGCCCCTTGCGCTGCTTCCAATGCTAAAAGCATTCTTTCACCCAATGGCTTACCAGTACTTTTCTCAAATGCTTCTTTCATAGCAACCGGCACTTTATTTCCCAGCATCATATTCGACTGTACAGAAAACTGACTTCCCTTTACATGTGAAGCATATTGTATACAACCACTGCCTGTATGGGTTGCTACATTACCTTTATTATCAACAATAGCGACCTGCCTGACTTCTCTGCCCTCATCATCTGCCAATAAAGAATCTAATGCCTGTTGGGCAGTCAGACCACTTTTAACTAACGCAAGTCCTCTTGGTCCGAATGATTTGTTTACAAAAGACTGGGTAGCTACAGCCCCAACCCCTGCCTCCGCCCAACTTACAGCCGTTCCTACAGAAAACCAATGACTCTGCACTGCCACTGCCATCTCTCCTGTAACAGAATCCCTTGCTACTATAGAATAGGTATGCACCAGCGGTCCATTTGTTTTATAAACCTGGGCATTTACAGAAAGTAAAAAAAATGACAGGACGACTAACAGGCTTTGCTTTTTCATAACAACTATTTTAAAGTACCTTGATCAGAAAAATACAATCTTAAATAAGGAATTTAGAATAACACAAAAGGTAAAAAAGCCCTGCAAATCAACAATACTAAATTTTATTACAGGTTATCCATTATTGGTAATTCGACATGAAACGTAGTCCCCTTTCCCTGCGATGTTTCAAACCAGATATTTCCCTTCGCTTGTTCCACTATTCCTTTGCACATAGCCAGACCCAACCCTGTGCCAGATGATTTGGTAGTAAAGTTGGGAACGAATATTCTTTCCTGCATTTCAGGATCAATACCTTCACCATTATCCTTTATACTGATACGCAATATATTCTCCTGCCTGCTTTCGTTTACTTCAATAAGACAAAATGAATTTCCATTGCAGGCTTCCACGGCGTTTGCAAACAGGTTAGTAAAAAGACGGTTCATCTGGGTCTTATCTGCCTGAACAAATACCTTGTCTTTAAGTGGTCTCCATACAAATCTTACGTTTTCATCTGATCCGTACAATTCCCTCAGGGAACCGATAACGTCATGCAGATCGAATGTACTTACATTAGTATTGCCAATATTGGCGAACTGCGAGAAATCTGCTGCAATTTTCGATAAATGATCTATCTGCTCTACCAGTGTATTTGCAACGTTGGCAGATAATTCCTTTACATTAGGCTGGTTATTATTTATTGCTTTTTGGAGGTACTGGATACTAAGCTTCATCGGCGTCAGCGGGTTTTTAATTTCATGTGCCACCTGCCTCGCCATTTCACGCCAGGCTCCTTGCCTTTCACTTTTAGCCAGGGCTGCGGCACTTTCACCCAGTTTAGCAACCATTTTATTATACTCATGCACCAGTTCGCCAATTTCGTCATTACGGCTCCAGCTGATTTTTTCATTCACCTTACCAAGATTCACTTCCTTCATTTTATCACTTATCAATGAAAAAGAATCGGTGATCCGGTTTGTTATAAACATTGCAATTAAACCTGCAATCAGGAAGATAAAAGCATTCAGGTTGATGATGGTTACTAAAAAATTAGATATCTCCTTTTCCAGTTCAGGTTGTGAAGTAAAATACGGGATATTGATATAGGCATATGCCTGGCCATCTGCATCACGAACCGGGCTGTACATACTGTAATACGAGAAATTACCAACCCTTTCAGTCTGCAGGTGCTGCACTTTACGAAGTTTGTCAAGGTAGTAATAGGCAACTGGATCTATCTTTTTACTCAACACCCCTTTGGTATACACATTCGCCTCTGAAGAAACCTGCAGATTTCCTGACAGGTCATATACATTCACATCTACTCCATGAATTTCTGACACTTCATCCACAAGGCCTTGCAGACCGGTATTTGAGACCGAGTCATAAATTTTGATCACATCATCAAATGTATTATGATCAGCCATTTTCTTTTCCATTTCATTCACCATTATCTTCATCGTCCGGCTTAGTTTCTCACTGTTATTTTCTTTATAGCGGTTAATGAAGAAGGAGATAGTAGCAGCCCCAATGACCAAAAAAGAAAAAATACTGATGAATATGATAGTACTATGTACCTGTCTGCGGATATTAAATTGAAATAGCCTGCGGATACCTGCCCAATTGGTTCCAATTTTCAAAACAAGTGATACCAGTTTTACAAAAGCCACCATAAACAGGAAAGAACAGAAAATATAAGAGAACAAAGTAATGGCCTGGATAAAAGTCTCCTTTTTCCGGGCTATTACTACCACTTTATCATTACCCGATCTATGCCAGAGTTCATCAAAATCTCCGTTTGTTCTTTGCAGAAACTCCTCCTTTGGAACTTCCACATCGATAAGCCATATAGGAAAAGGATAATTACCCGGTGGAGACATAAGGCGGCGACCAGCATAAACTGCAATAGAATAAATGGGCGAACTCTCCGGATCTGATTTTTTGAACTGCCTGAAAAGCTCCGGAAACAATGCTTCATTACTGAAGTTTTTAGGATTAGAAACAATAAAGAAAGAACCGATCTTTTTATTTGCCGTATCCCTTACCTCCCGCCGGGTTATGTAATTAAACTTGTCATAAGAAGTCTCATAATAAAATAATCCCTCAATTTGTGTAGGATTTGATTGTACGGAAAGAATTGTATTCAATGACTCATACGAAGTTGCATCTTCATTATAGAGGGGCCTGTTATATTCATCATATACATAAAGCCGGGTATCATATTTATTCAGATAACCCCTGTAATTATCAGTAACGATACTGTCCCGGAACTCTTTACCATTTTCGGGATCACTGAAACGATTGAAATTCTCGCGGAGAAAATCATTATCAAGATACTGAATAGCTATACTCATCAGCATCTCGCTTGATTTATCCGTTTGCACAGAAAGTACATCTGCCATCCGTTTTCTTTTTTCCCACTCCACTTTCTTATTCTCTGAGAGCATGATAACGGCAACAGAAACCGAGAAAATAAATAACCAGGAAAGCATTCCCCCGATATTGATACGAATACGTTTAAAGATGATACCCTGGCGATGTATCAGCCAAGTGTAAATAAGCAACCATAGTAATACGGGCAGATAAAAAAGCACTTCAGGATTGCCCGAACGGAAGGTCAGGTAAACTAATCCGGTAAACCCAATTGAGAAATAAATAAAATAATTTCTTCCCGCAAACAAAGGGAAAATAAACCGGAACAATAACTGCGAAAGATAATAATAGGACAATGAAAGACAGGCCAGTACAACAAAACCGGCTACTGTATACCAGTCCAGGCTGAAAAAGTTAGTGACGTCAAACGATATTTTTGAATCAGAGACAAGACTCCGTACCACATTAGCCAGCACAAATGATGAGTAAATGAGCGTACACAGGGCCAATAAACCCAATAACCAACGCAATTTTAACGATAACCCTGATACCGGATTCTCAATATACCGGAGCTTCGACCATGCAAATAATACAACCCAGCATAACAGTAACGCATTAATAAGCAGATCTCCCAACGAACGCTGAACCGAATCTGCACCATAAATAACCGGGTTAAATATTTCAAACTGACGCAGGTTTAATAAGGAAGGAAAAAAATAGGAGACAAGCCGGAGACTTAGTAAAAAAAAGACCAATAAAGCAATTGATTTCCACGGGCCATATTTTTTTGAAGTGGACTCTGCTGCCAGGTGAATAAAAAGGAATAAAAATATCAATGCCCCAAAACGCAGGAAAAGGGTCAATAAATCATTAAACGGTACGGCCCCTGAAACTTTCTTATCCAGGTAAAATAGTGTTTTACCTGAAAAAGTTTTCACCGGAAACTCGGTAACAGCGTCACTGATACGTACCCATCTGGCGGCTGTATTACTATAAGTAAATTTCTGTGGAAGATAATCCGTTTCAATAAAAAACTCAGACCAGACCGGGATCATTGCAAAGGCCAGCGTTCCGGCCGAATTACCATCTGACCCGAGGCTTTTCTTAATTATATAATAATACCCATTGGATAACTGGGTAAAATATTCTCCGTCTTCTGCTGAAAGCATTTCCGGAGGGGGGACAATCAACTGATCACTCCAGAATTTCATGGTCACATCATAGAACTCATTTACGGAGTATAGAAAGATACCATAGTTTCTGGCCGACAAATTAGTCAGCTCATTTAAAGATTCTTTTTTATTGAGTAACCTTCTGATTAAGGCGGTATCAGTTAACAGGTCGGTAAAATCCTTCTGTTGATTGCGGATAAATGTTTCTGCAAGTCCTGCCTCCCTTGTAACAGAAGTGCGGCTGGAATAAAGTTTATTAAAAACAAAAGAAAGGGTAAAGAACAGGACTGCGAGTACTAGGAAACTGAACTTACTCCAAAATATATTTTTTAGTTGTGGCTTCACTTATTGGGCCGCTGTTGTTTGATGGTGTTCCAGATGGCATCCATTTCAGTCAGGGTCATGTCATTCAGATTTTTCCCTTGTTGAATAGCTTGTTGTTCCATTTGTGTAAACCGGTAGATGAATTTCTTGTTTGTTCTTTCCAGTGCATTTTCGGCATCTACCTGCAAAAACCGTGCATAGTTTATAAGAGAGAATAGTACATCTCCCAATTCATCCTCAACATCCTTTTGGAGTTTTTCAATATCCCCGCCCATTTTATTCGCCTCACGACTCACTACGGCAGATTTGAGCTCCTGCAACTCCTCTTCAACTTTTTCCCAAACCTGCTCTTTATTATCCCATTCAAAACCCACCTGTTTGGCCTTCTCCTGCAAACGCATGGCCTTTACTGTTGCTGGTAATGATTGCGGCACCCCGCTTAGAACTGATTTCTTACCCTCCTTTAATTTAAGCTTTTCCCAGTTTCTTTTTACATCCTCCTCATTTTCCACTTTTACATCGCCATATATATGCGGATGCCTTGCAACCAGTTTTTCACAAATACCAGTAATCACTTCATGAAGTTCAAATTGTTGTTGTTCGGTCCCGATTTTTGCATAAAAAACAATATGAAGTAACAAATCTCCCAATTCTTCTTTTACTCCCTTCCAATCTTCCTCCGTAATGGCATCAGCCAGTTCATATGTTTCCTCAATGGTCATTTGCCGGAGTGATTGAATAGTTTGTTTTTTATCCCAAGGACATTTTTCCCGCAGGTCATCCATTATTTCAACTAACCTCGTAAATGCATTTTCATTTTTTGTCGGCATAAGTATAGTTATATTTCGAAAACTGAAAACAGTATAAAGGCAGCAAATAATACAACCAGCATAATAATTCCGGATACATTCAATAATAAGAATTTAAAAAAGGTTTTCATATGCCTTTGGCCATAAAATCGCTTCATCGAGATATATAAATATACTCCCCCTGAAAGGAATAGCAAGCCGGTAAGTGCATCAAAAACTTCCAGGCCCGTTACTGTGCTGAGTTTATCCAAACCAAAAACGAATAATAAAAGGATAAAGCTGAAAATATAGTGATATATACTAAAAATGGCATGATCAGCATAGTAAAAATTTTTTCGGCGGATATACAGCAATTTTAAGATCAGTGCAAACAAAGGAAGTGAAGCAAATAACAGGTAAGGAAGTTTGTGCAAAAAAGTATTTCCCAATGTATTAAATCCTTTCCCCGGGTCGCTCCGGTACTTCTCTTTTAACTTCAGGTTCTTTCGCTGAATAGTTCTTTGCAGCCAGCCATCCCTTTCCACAGCAGGAATCGCTTTTTGTATTGAATCATACTCTTTCAGGTTGGTATATTTTTTACCACTCAGGTTGATAAACTCAATATCATCCCAATATTTTATCATATCCTCCCCGGTCAGTACTTTAGAGGTATCCTTTAACACTTGCAGCGCCTCCTTCCACATCTCACTTGCAGTATCTTTCAACAATTCCTGCTCTCCACGTTTTAAATAGTTAGCCCTTTGCTCTCTTGTCAGTTCAGTAGCGAGATTTATTTTAACCACATCACCGCCTTTAAAAAAACCAAAAAAGATCAAAAAGAATACAGCAGAAGTAAAAACATATTTTTTGACCGGATTCAGGTAGCTGGCTCTCCTTCCCTTTATATATGCCTGCGGTAAAAAACCAGGCCGCAGCAGCAGGAATTTCATCGAATCAAAAAACTTACTGTCGAAATGGGTGATATCATATAAGAAATGCTTTACCATATGCCAGAATGTTTCATGCGGAACCACATTTTCCTGGCCGCAATTCTGACAATAATTCCCTTGTACGGTTGTTCCACAGTTCAGGCAGTCTTTATCTTTTCGCTGAGGAATGTGAGACACTGTAAATTTTTCTTAAAAATAAGTACAAAAAATACAGGGAACCATTCTTTTTCGTTACTGAACAATTAAGGTAACTTTGAACAGTAAAAACCATATCACGACATGAAAATCCTTCTATTACCCGTTACTCTCCTAACCTCTTTGGCCCTGCAGGCACAGTATTACTATAACGATATAATTGGCACACAGGAAACTAACAACCTGATGAAAAGCTATGTAGCGAATAAAGTAAAAACGGTTAGTGCCACCGGGTATGATAACCGGGGTGTGAAAGCAACCGATTTTTCAGAATTCCAGGAAGTAAAGGAAAACGGCAGGGTCCTAAAAAACTCATCTATTAACAATTTCAATAAAACAGTTGTTTATTCCAGGTTTGACGAAAAGGGCCGTGTGATAAATATTACTGATTCATCAACAGCTATTCAGAGCAGCACGACTTATACCTATGATGCAACTGGAAGAGTTAGCCAGATACTGAATGTCGTAAAAGATTCTGCCAGCGACTTTGATCATTCCGAAACACATCAATGGTTTTACTCGGCATCCGGAAAACCTGAAAAGATGTGGCGTATCCTGAATAATACAGGAGCTGAAAATACCATTGACAGTCTTGAAGTACGTTTTATAACTGACGAAGATGGAAATACAGCTGAAGAAAAAACCTACAAAAAAGGGGTGGAAACCAGCTACCTCTATTACTATTATGATGACAGGAATCGTTTACTGGATATTGTCCGCTACAATACCAGGCTCAGGAAACTGATGCCGGACATCATGTTTGAGTATGATGAAAAAGATAATATAGCCCAGAAAACGACCACTACTTCCAGCTTTCACCTTGGCTACCTGATCTGGCGCTATATCTATGATGAAAAAGGTCTTAAAACCAAGGAAGTGCTTTTCAACAACGACAAGCAGATCACCGGGAAAATTGAGTTCACTTATACTTTCGGTCAATAAAAATAATAGAGCCGGCTGACGCGGCTCATAGATAAACCTGCGGGATTATCGTTATTTAGCAGGCAAAGGCGAGGGCATGTTGCCGGGCCGGTTTGTGCATATGAACAACGCAAACCCGATATTAATCAATTGGCGAAAAGAGCAAAAAGTATTTGACGAGAATCTTTCTTTGCTCCGAAAAAAACTGGATAAGGAAGCTATTCATGACCTCAGAGTGGCTATTAAAAAACTCCGGGCTTACCTTGAACTATATTCCCAATTAAAAAAAGTGACTGATCCGGTTGAAGCCGGACAGCCAGGGTTACTGGATAAAACAGAAGAACTGTTTGATACTATTGGCCGGCAACGGGATGTAGAAATCTGCCTGGAGGTATTGACGTATTTTAAAGAGGAAATAAATTATTCCTACCCGCAACTCACTCTTTATTTGCAAGCCGTTTTAAAAATTACAAAAGCATGGTCCAACCAGGAAATTCATCGTTACAAGAATAAAGAGACAAAAAAAATTGCATTCGTATTGAAACAAGACAATGAAATCGAAAATACCGGGGAGTTGAACCAAAATATACAATCTATTATCAGGCACTCTGCCGGGGAGACAAAATCACAATTCAAAAAACCTCACCTGCTTCGCAAAAACCTGAAATCAGTTTACTACTGGATCAACATAGTAAATGACAATAGTGAATATCACCCGGAATTATTACATAATATTCTTGATGACCTGGGTAGCTGGCAGGATAAAGAAATTGCGTTGCAAAGAATAAAGCATTTCAGGAAAGATTACCTGCCCAAATCTTTTGAGGAGTATAACAAGCTGAAAGAACTGGAAAAGTATATTGATGAAAAGAAAAGGATGCTGATAAAAGCAGCCTTAAACAAAACGAGGAAATGGATTAAGACGATACCTTTATCATAAAAAAAGCGAAGCAAGTGCTTCGCTTTGTGCCCGAGACTGGATTCGAACCAGCACACCGTTTCCGGCGCCACCACCTCAAGGTGGTGCGTCTACCAATTTCGCCACCCGGGCATCCCTTTATCAATAATTCGGGATTAAGGACTGCAAATGTAAGCTGTTTATTTTTTCAGAACAATTCTGAACGTAGTTCCTTTTCCCAATTCTGAGTGTTTTACAAAAATCTCTCCTTTATGATAATGCTTAATGATACGCCGGGAAAGACTTAAGCCAAGCCCCCATCCTCTTTTTTTTGTAGTAAACCCCGGCTTGAACACCCTTGCCGTATTTTGTTTACTGATCCCTTTGCCGGTATCTGTAATATCAATATGAACCGATTTTGCATCTTCATGAATATCTACTGTGATGGCCCCCTTCCCTTCCATAGCGTCCAGCGCATTCTTCAATAAATTTTCAATCACCCAATCAAACAAAGGAGCCGACACCCGGCTTACTATTTGTTGCTGCCCATGAGCATTTACAGTAAATGTGATCTTACCGGCAGCTCTTTTTCGCATGTAATCCACCATATTATTGATCTGGCTCACCAGGTTGGTTTCTTCCAGGTGCGGAGTACTGCCGATTTTACCAAACCTGTCAGATACTAAACGCAGCCTGTCTACGTCCTTTTCCAGCTCTTGTGCTATTTTTTCATTTCCGGGTTTTTCTTTCAGCATCTCCACCCAGCCTTCCAGCGAAGAAACAGGAGTTCCCAACTGGTGAGCAGTTTCCTTTGCCATACCTGCCCATACCTGGTTTTGAACAGAACGATAGCTACTTCGTAATGACAACAATGTAATTGCTATAAATAGTGCTACAATGCATAACTGAACTATCGGGTAATAACGGACCTCATTCAATAATTTGGATTCACCATAATAATACCTGTTGCGGATTGAAGGGTTTTGCGGGTCCGTCCATTCAACAGCCTTATTCTGAGACTTAAATTGCCGGAGCTTTTGCTCAACATAGTTACTATTCTTTGCTACCTGTGCTGAATCCAGGTTAATATAGTTAGTGATGCTGTCTTTTTCATTGGTTTCAATAATGGGTATCGATTTATTTTCTGTAACTATTCTTGAGGCAAAAGTGATATCAGCATTAATAGGCGCATTGATAAGGAATTTCCCCGCTTCTACCCATTGCTCCACTTTTTGCCGCTCTTCCCTGGCTATTTTTTTAGCCAGGTATTGTGAATAAAAGATAGTACCGCTTACAATAATAATGGCAACCAAAGCAAGCAATGTTCTCCAGTTTAAAATTTGCCTAAACATGTTTCGAATTTAACGAGGATAAACCGGCTTCCCTTATTTTTGAATAAATATTTTCACTCCCTTGAACCCCTTACCTAAAGTAGCCATAGTAATACTGAACTGGAACGGACAAAAATACCTTGAACAGTTTTTACCTTTTGTTGTAGCCACCCATTATGCCAATTTTGAAGTGATTGTGGCCGACAATGGATCTGCAGACAGCTCGGTTGACTTTCTCCAAAAAAATTATCCCGGGATCCGTATCATTTGCTTTAAAAAGAACTATGGTTTTGCAAAAGGTTATAATGAAGCATTGAAACTGGTGAAATCAGATTACTATGT
>Ga0073903_10002129_pt1 | contig 10221 bp, 8 predicted proteins | sample KloWWTKNB14_bulk_FD_66665 | JGI IMG/M metagenome (GOLD analysis project Ga0073903, IMG submission 66665) | Active sludge microbial communities from Klosterneuburg, Austria, studying microevolution and ecology of nitrifiers - Klosterneuburg... | ecosystem: Engineered > WWTP > Aerobic digester >... | reverse complement strand
AGGGTGACCGCAACCTCGCCGCTGCCGCCGTCAAGACGATGCAACTCGATGCGTTGGGCAGCGGAATCCGTCGTTGCGGCAAACGAAGGCACGACCGTGCACAGCGCGATGACCACGAACCAGACTCTTGCTGCCGCGCGTCGTATGGACATGCCGTGGACCTCCTCGTGTTTCCTGGATGCCGGGGCATGCATCCTTCATGCGACCCCGGCAATGGCCGGATCACTGCGGCCAATCTTGCGCGCAATGAAATCGACGCTGGTGATGCACAGTCGCTCCGGAGGAATGCCGGCGAACTGCGCATGCACCGGGGTGGACGCAAGCTGTTGCATGCGCAGCTCGCTGGGTTTCGCGGTGTTCAGCAGGATCTGGAAGCCCAGATCTTCGGCGCGTTCGACGAACACATGGGCGCGCATACGGTTCTGGTAGAGGAATGCATTGTTCCAGCGCGTCCACTGCGCATCGGAGTAACGCAGATAGTGCAGCTGATGAATGCTGCGGTCGACATAGGCGTAGTGGTCGCCACAGTTGACGGAATGAAACATAACGCCGTTCGCATCGAGAATGCGCAGGGCTTCGACATACATGGCATCGATGACATCCGGCGGCACGTGTTCGAGCACGCTGTTGGAGAAGATGCAGTCAAACTGGTTCTCCGCAAATCCGGTGCGGGTCGCGTCCATGGGCGCGTGGTACTCGACCACGCCATAGGTTGCCGCCGCTAGGTTGCCTGAGGTGGTCAATTTTTCCAGCATGCGGGCGTGCCGCGCACGGATTTCTTCAACGTCGCCATCGACCGCCTTGGCAATTTGCGTTACGCATTGACCGAGTCGCTGCGCGCAAGCGAGCAGCAGCTTTGGCCGCATGTGCCGATTCAGATCCACGCTGACAACGCGCATGGCGCCGGCCAGGTAGCAGGCCAGCGGAAAAGTCGGATACCAACCGCTGCCGATTTCAAACAGGCGTTGCCCGCTGATGGGAATGCCGGACTCGGCGAGTCGCGCCACCATGATTTCCCAGTCGGACACCTTGATGTCGAATTCACGGTTGAAATCGCGCAACCCGCCAAACCGGCGTTGCAACTGGAAATGCAGTTCGTCTCCGCCCGGCATCCAGCCGAGCACCTTCTGCAGAGTGCCTTTCAGTTTCCAGTGCATGCTTTCAATCCACGTCGGGTTGTCTGACTGCGCGCATGATCAGGGTGCGCCGGCATCAAGTTCGACCAGGAACTCCTGGCCTGAGCCGCGCACGTCAATGCGCCATCCCGAGCGGAACTCCGCCTTGTCGAGGCTTGCGAACTCCAAGCTGCCGATCACGGCATCTTCGGGTTTGAGCACCTTGATGTGCAACTTGCCGGCGCGCGCTTCATGTCCTTCCAGCACCGGTTTGACCGGGACGTTGATCTGGAAGATGGCCTGCGTGTCTGCGCTGGTTGCGAAGGTGTCGTGAACGGTCAGCGTGCGCCCCTTGAACTCGATGCTGCGTTGCCAGGACTTGACCCCGGCGCCCGCTGCATAGGCAGGGCTCAAATCCGCAGTGGCCTGGAATTCGCCGCTTTGCGGGTTGGCAGGAATGACCTTCATGCTCGATGTGCTGGGCTCGCGTTGGCGGATGATGGTTCCATTGCGCTCGAAGCGCAGCACATTGTGCACCTCGGTTCCCTGCTGGATACCGCTGTGGGTCCAGATGTTCTCGGTAACCGCCAACCAGTCGCCCGCAAACAAGGTGAAGCCACCTTGATCCTGGTGCGCATGGCTTTCCACGTACGGGCCGGCATTGAATCCGACCCAGACGGCATCGCGATTCCAGTCGCTGCGGGCAAATACATGCCCGGTTCCCTTGGCCTCGTAGAGGCGGGATTGCGGCGGCTGGCCGCCGGTCCCGGCAGGCAGCAGGTCATGGCGCAGGTTGAAGCCGGAGGTCATCTCGGGAATCGAGATGGAATGCAGCCACCACGATGCGATGTCGCGTACTTCCTCGTTCTTGCTGAGTGCGCGCGCTTCAAGAACGAGGCGTCGGTGGTAGTCGTAGATCTCGGGAACCGATACCCGTGATTGATCGCCAATCGGTGCGAAGCGGTCGAGCGTCGGCATGGTCGCGTGCACCCAAAAGCGGATGCTGTCGTCCACATGGCTGTTGGCATTGGCGAGGTCTTCCCCGGTTGAATCACGCCATACGCGATAGATTGCAAACAGACGCATGTGTGCCGCGCCATAGCCGGTTCCTTCCAGGCTGCCACCACCCACCAGCTTGCCGAAGTAGGCGGTCAAAGCTGGCAGCTTCTTCTCGCGCAGGAACTTGAGCCACGTTTCATTGTTGCTGGCCAGCGCCCAGAACATGGTGGCTTCGACAAAGCTGTAGTAGTAGTTGTTGCCGGGATTGTCGATGGACCAGCCGGTCCATTCAAAAGCACGCTCACCCCACTTTGCCGCCTTCGGGTTCCAGATGTTGTGGATGGTCTGTTCGGCGTACGTCGACCACTGCGCGCGCTGCGCATCGCTGATCAGCGTGCGGCAGACCTCCCAGGTCAGGCCAAGGTCGCTGATCATCGGGCCGGCTTCGAGGTAGGAATCGCCGGCCACCGCCGGTCGTTGACCCTGGGCAATACGCGCGTCGGCATCATCCACCTGGGTTTGAACCAGGCGTATGGCCAACGTGCAATATTTCTCCTTGGGACTGAGTTGGTAAAGGGTCGCTGCATCGGTTGCCGAGAAGCCGTAGCCGGGGCTTCCATTGGCCGCGGCATCCACATAGTCGCGAAAGCGCTTGAAGGCCGTGGACTTCAAATCCACGCCGGAGGTGTCGATCTTCAACGCGGCTTGCGCCGGCATGCAGACAACTGCCGCGAGGACAATTGCAGCGGCCAAAGCGCGACGCAACGCGAATGAACTGTTCATGCAGGATTCCCTCGAGGTGCGTGGGGTGAAGGAGCTGTCGCTCGCAAGGTCTGGGTGCTTCATTTCCCGCTGCGCGGATCAGGTGGTTGCCGCCGATGTGCTGCGGGCGGCCAGCTTGCGCTCCCAGTCGAGCGCCGTGCGCACGATGAAATCGAGTTCGTCGTGTTGCGGTTTCCAGTCCAGCACCGCCTTCAGGCGCTGCGAGCGCGCAATCAACGCAGGAGGATCACCGGCACGTCGCGGCTCGAAAACGATGTTGAGTTTGCGGCCGCTGACCCGTTCCACCGAGTCGATGACCTCACGCACGCTGTAACCATGGCCGTAGCCGCAGTTGAGGGTCGTCGACTCGCCGCCGCGACGAAGATAGTCGAGCGCCTGCAGATGGGCGGAGGCAAGATCCACCACATGGATGTAGTCACGGATGCAGGTGCCGTCGGCGGTATCGTAGTCGGTGCCGAACACACACAGGCGTTCGCGCTTGCCCACCGCATGCTCGCAGGCAACCTTGATGAGCAGGGTGGCATTCAAGGTGGACTGGCCGATGCGACCGCCGGGATCGCAACCTGCCACGTTGAAATAGCGCAGGATCACGTGGCGCATGGACGTGGCCGCGCACAGATCCCTGAGCATGTGCTCGCTCATCAACTTGGACATGCCATAGGGATTGATGGGCGCGGTTGCCGTCAGCTCGTCCGCTTCGCCGGCTGCGGGCATGCCATAGACGGCGGCAGTGGATGAGAACACGAACTCGCGGACGCCATTGGCGCTGCACGCTGCCAGCAGTGATCGCGTGGAGCAGGTGTTGTTGCCGTAATACTTCAGCGGATCGCGCACCGATTCCGGCACGATGGTGTGTGCGGCGAAATGCAGAACGGTTTCAATGCCGCGCTCGCGCAGCAGGGTGTCCATGACCTGGCGATCACCGACGTCCGCCTCGATGAGTTCGACTCCGCGCAATGCTTCACGAAAGCCGGTGCTCAGGTTGTCGACAACGACGACCTCGGCGCCGCGCTCGGTGAGTTGCAAGACCACGTGACTGCCGATGTAGCCGGCCCCGCCGGTAACCAGGATGGGTTTCATCAATTCCTCGAGTCGATGACGGATTGCGTCGGCTCAGCGTGTGTAGGTGAATCGCAGGTAGACGGAGTTCTCGTCATAGGAATCGGCAGCCGCGCTCGAGTGGCGCTCGTTGCGGGCCAGGTCCGCGCGCCAGCTCAAATGCCGGGTCATGCGCTGGGTGAGGTAGACGCCGTAACGGTAATTGCGGTCGGTGAGGTCGGATTCGTTGAACTCGCGCCGCGTCGCTTCGGCGTTGACGCCAAGGGTCAGGGTCGGCCGCAGCAGATAGCCGAGATTGAGGCCGGCACCCAGCTCATCGCGATCATTGGCCAATGCGGGTGCGGCTTCTTCATAGCGGTACGTGCCATAGCGCAGCAGCGCCGCCAGATTCAGACGGGTGCCTTGCAACTGGTAGGTGCCGCTGATCCGTCGCTCGCGAAAGACATCCGGTGTGATGGCGGTTCCGCCGACATCGACACCACCGAATCCGGCGTCGAAATCAGCCGTGCCGGTGGCAATACTGCTGGCCGCATCGGTGTAGCGGTCGGCGACGGCAATGCCGAAAGTGCTGCTGGCGCTGACGCGCCAGTCGATACCCAGCTGCGCAAGCGGGCCGGATGAATTTCCACCGCGCTCGAAATCGAGGTGTGAGTATCCAAGCGAGGCGTTCAAATCCAGTTGCGAGAGCGCCTGGGTATAGCTGACGTACGCAGACATGTTGTTGTAGTCGCGGGCCAGCAGGTCATCGTCGAAATCAACCTGCTGGTACTCGATGTTGCCACCGAGCTTCTGCGTGCTGCTGAGGTCAAACAGGCCACGCAGCGCGGCGGAATATCGACGGGAGTCGAAAGCCCCGTTCTCCTCGGCTTGGCTGTCGCTGAAGCGCAGCTCTGCCTGGCCCAGCAGGGTCGGGGTGATGCGGAAGCGGAATGTCGGACCCGTGCTGAAGACATTGGTCTGCTGCAGGTTGCCGGGAACGTCCGGGTCGCGCAGGCTGACCGGGTACAGGCCGAGATTGTCGTTGAAATACCAGTTCAGGCGTTCCGGCAGCAGGGTCCAGTTGACCAGGCCGTTGAGGTTGCCGCGAAACTCATTGCCGAAGGTGTCGTCGAGATAGTCCCGGTACTCGAGCACGCCGCTGATTTCAGCCAGCACCGATGAACTTGATTCGCTGATGCTGAAGTTGAGATGCGGAATCAGTACGGTTTCGCTGACCTGGTTGTCCGCGGTATAGGCGATGTTGTCGCTGTGCAGGACGCCCAGTTCAAGGGCGTAGTCCAGACGCACGGCGAGCGCATCCTGACAGCTTGCCGCCGACATGAGCAGGGCGAGGTTTCTGGCGGTCTTGCGCATGACAATCCCCTCCGCTGATGGCAAATCAAGGAATTTCGTTGATCACGACACCTGCAAGCTTGGCTGGATCGAAGCCTGCCACATGCTTGTTGATGGCGCTGGGCGTATCGCGGCCGCTGCCGGTCACCAGCACCACGAAATCGACCAGATCGGACAGGATGCGCGCATCCGGTGATCCCTTGACCGCAGGTCCGTCCAGGAACAGGTAGCGATCCGGATAGCGACTGCGCAGGGAATCGATGAGTGCGCGCATGCGGAATGAAGAGAAATACTCGCCGCCCATCTCGCGCTTGTGCCCGCTGGGAATCAGCCGCAGGCGCGGAATGCCGGTGTGGCAAAGGATCTTTTCCACGCCCAGCGAAGGATGTTCCAGGTAGTCGATCAATCCGCCATCCGGCGCCTCGACGTCGAGTTCCTTGTGCTGGGATGGATTGCGCAGGTTGCAGTCGATCAGCAGCGCAGTCTTGGCCTCGTCGAATGCAAAAGCCGCGGCAAGATTGCGCGCGACGAAGCTGCCGCCCGAGCGCGGGCTGATGGGCGCCACCATCACGATGAAATTGTGGTCGCCGCCGCGCGCCAGCAGGCTGGTGCGGATTTCACGGAATGCATCGGCATGTTTGCGCGCCGATTCCTCCGGATGGATCATGCGCCGATCTTCGAGGGCGCGTCGGGTCAGCGCGTAGGGCTCGACGATTCGTGCGATCGAGCGCGACGTGCTGGCGCGGCGTGCGATATCGCCGGCGGCGGCGCCGAAGGCGGCACCCACGTGATCAGGCGGTTGGCTCGCGTCCTGTGGATTGCTCATGTGAGTTTCACAACCTTGAACCAATAGACTAGGGCATAGGCCCCAAGCACCGCAGCCACCACGGCAAACGCAAAAGCGACACGCGCGCGGTTGCGTATGCGCTCGCCCGCCGTCGGATAGGTGGGAATGGTGGCAAGCGCAACGAGGCCGGTGGTCCGCTCCAGCTGACGTGCGCTGCGCACGCGTGGATCAAACTGGACCAAGGCAAACAGCAATGCAAATGGAGCGAGGATGCCGGCACCCAGCCCGCCTGCGGCAAAATGCAACAAGCGCAATCCCGACGGGCGCAAGGGCAGGATGGCCGGATCCTGGATGCGGAACGTGAGGCCGCGTTGTTCTTCGTCGAGCACCATCGATACGCGCGCATTTTCGCGGCGCCTGAGCAGATCCTGGTAGATGTCGCGATTGACTTCATAGTCGCGCGTCAGTTCGGCCAATGCGCCTTCGGAGGCGGCAATGCGCCGGCTGCGATCAAGCTCGTCATTCAACATGCCTTCGCTGGCACTCATGCGCGTCTGGGTTGCGGCGATTTCGCGGCGCAGGTCGGCAAGGCGTGTTCTCAGTTCCTGGTACAGCGGATTGAACTGCGTATTGCCGAACGGTGATTGCGTCTGCCCGCTGGCCACGGCCGTGCTGCGGCGATCCTGTTCATCCTTGAGCTGGCGCTGGATGTCCTGCATCTGCATGCGCGTGCGCACGACATCCGGGTACTGCTCGGTGTAGGTGAGCAAGAGGCGGTCGAGCTGGTTCTGCAGTTCGATCAGCTGCGCACGGTAAAGTCCCTCACGGGTCTGCACCGCGGTGACCTCGGATTCACCGGACAGCTGCGCAACCAGCGCACTTTCGCGCGAACGTTGCTCCATGAGATTGGTGCGGGCCTGCTCGACCTGGGTACGCAAGGCGCTGATTCTGGCGTTGGCATCCGCGGCGCTGCCAGCCTGGGCATCGGCGTTCTCGGAGCGGTACTTGAGCAGGCCTTCTTCCGCGGACGTCAGCTTCTTGTGGTAATCGGACACCTGGTTGTCGATGAACTCGAAAGCCTCGCGACTCTCGCGTTCCTTGGTGGCGCGACTTTCCTCGATGAACAACTCGGCAAGGTGCTTGGTGACGGAAAACGTGCGCTGCGGGTCGGAATCGCGGTAGGTGATCTGCACCAGTTCAGGGCGCGGGCTGGTCACCTGGGTGGCATCCTTGATGCGCTCCATGATGCGTTCCTGCTCGACGGGCGAGGGTTGCGACTCCATCCAGCCTCCGGCCTGCATGGCTTCGGTCAGCACCTTGCGGCTGAACACCACCTGGCGCGCCAAGCCCGCGCGATCAGTCACTCCGGTGGGTACCGCACGACCTTCCAGCAGGGGGGCGATGATGTCGCTGCTCTGGGCCAGGATGGTCGTGGAGGCCACGTAGGATTTCGGCCAGAGTAGGCCGGCTGTCAGCGCGGCTATGGCGATGATGGCAAAGATGAAGGTCAAGATCAGGCCATGCCGGCGTCCCTCCTTGAGGAACATGGGCAGCATGTCGATCAGCGGTGGCGGTGAAGTGTCGATCATGGAATTGCTTTGGGAGATCCCTTGGTGGTTCGTGTTGCTCAAAAGGTTCGCTCGGGAACCGTGATGACGTCGCCGGGTTGGACCGGATAGTTGGTGTCCAGTTCGCCCTTCTGCAGGATGCGGTCCAGGCGTACGGCGAAGGCGCGCGTTGAGTCGCCTTCCTTGCGATACAACTCGGTGCGGTCGGCAGCGGCAAACTCGTTGGTGCCGCCGGCGGCAAGTACGGCATCAAGCACGGTCATGCCTTGACGATACGGCACCGAAATCGGTGTGCGCACGGCGCCAGTCACGCGCACGCGGGCGAGGTATTCATGGCTGCGCAACTGGTCGATGATCACCGTGACCTGCGGGTTGCGCACGAACTTCTCGAGCGCGGTCTTGATCTCGGCGGCCACTTCCTCGGGGGTGCGCCCACCAGCCACGACATCACCGACCAGGGGTACGGAAATGCGTCCATCCGGACGCACGGGCACGGTGACGTTCAAGTCCGGGTTTTGCCAGACCGCCACGCGAACCACGTCATCGACGCCAATGCGGTAGGCCTCCACGGCCTGCGCTTCCGGGTTCACGGTGGGTGCGGAGCCCGGCCTGGGGCCGCTGGCGCAGGCTGCCAACATCAGAAATGCGAGCAAAAACAGGAACTTGCTAACCAGATTCATGGTGCTCAACTCCGTGGTCCGATGCAAACTGTGAAACCTATCACATTTTTCCCCTTGCTCGACGGCCCAGAAGGCGGCTGAAGCAGCCCGACGGGGCGGCGGGTACGGGGTTCAGCAGTGGCCCCGCAGGTCGATCTTCAGCCGACCACTAGACGCGGTAATAGTCCCGATACCAATCCACGAACCGAGCCACGCCCTGCTCGACCGAGGTGGCGGGGGCGTAACCGGTGTCGCGCGCAAGCTCCTCGACATCGGCGCAGGTATCCGGAACGTCGCCGGGTTGCAGCGGCAACAGGATCTTCTCGGCCTTGCGCCCCAGGCACTCTTCGATGACTTCGATGTAGCGCGACAGCTCCACCGGCTGGTGGTTGCCGATGTTGTAGACCCGATAGGGTGCCGACGAGGTCGCAGTAGCGGGATGCACCGGATCAAACGCCGGGTCCGGTTGGGCCACCCGATCAAGGGTGCGCATCACGCCTTCGACAATGTCATCGACATAAGTGAAATCGCGGGTGTGCTTGCCGTGGTTGAATACTTCGATCGGCTCGCCGGCGAGGATCTTGCGGGTGAACAGGAACAGCGCCATGTCCGGCCGGCCCCACGGACCGTAAACAGTGAAAAAGCGCAGGCCCGTGGTCGGCAGGGCGAACAGGTGGCTGTAGGTATGCGCCATCAGTTCATTGGCTTTCTTGGTGGCCGCATACAGGCTGACCGGGTGGTCGACCGGGTCCTGCACCGAGAACGGCAGCTTGCGGTTGGCGCCGTAGACCGAACTTGAAGACGCATAGACCAGATGTTCGACACCGCCGTGGCGGCAGGCTTCAAGGATGTTGGTGAAGCCGACGATGTTGCTGTCGATGTAGGCGTGCGGATTTTCCAGCGAGTAGCGAACACCGGCCTGTGCGGCCAGGTTGACCACGCGCTGCGGCTTGAATTCCGAGAACGCGCTTTCCAGCGCAGCCCGATCCTCCAGCGATGCCTTGACAAAACGGAAGCCCGGCTGCGGACTCAGGCGAGCCAGCCGCGCCTGCTTGAGGGTCGGGTCGTAATAGTCATTGAGGTTGTCGAAGCCAAGCACCTGATCGCCACGTGCGAGCAGGCGGGCACTCAAGGCAGAGCCTATGAATCCTGCGGCTCCTGTCACCAATACGCGCATGAATGCATTTCCTCAGAGACGGTCATCAACACATTCGCGTGGCAGCGCCTGCTTCACATCGAAGACGATGCAGCCTGGCTTGCCGAGTGCACGGATTCGCTCGCCACCCATTTCAACGAACTGCCGGTGGGCAACGGCCAGCACGATGGCGTCGTACTTGCCGGTTTCGAGGGTGTCGATGAGATCGAGGCCATACTCGTGTCTGGCCTCCTCGGCGCTGACCCACGGATCGTAAACCTCGACATTGGCGTGGAAACTGCGGAACTCGCCGACCACATCGACCACGCGCGTGTTGCGAAGGTCCGGACAGTTCTCCTTGAAGGCGAGTCCAAGCACGAGCACGTTGGCATTGGCGGCGTGCATGCGGCGCTGGATCATCAGCTTGATCACGCGCTGCGCCACGTGCGCACCCATGCCGTCGTTGATGCGCCGCCCGGACAGGATCACCTCCGGGTGATAGCCGATCTGCTGCGCCTTGTGGGTGAGGTAATACGGATCCACGCCGATGCAGTGCCCGCCGACGAGGCCCGGCCGGAACGGCAGGAAGTTCCATTTGGTGCCAGCCGCTGCCAGCACCTCGCTGGTGTCGATGCCGAGCCGGTGGAAGATCAAGGCAAGCTCGTTGGTCAGGGCGATGTTGAGGTCGCGCTGCGTGTTCTCGATGACCTTGGCCGCTTCGGCGACACGAATGCTGGATGCCTTGTGCGTGCCTGCGGTGATCACCCTGCGGTAAAGCGCGTCG
>Ga0073903_10002119_pt1 | contig 10259 bp, 9 predicted proteins | sample KloWWTKNB14_bulk_FD_66665 | JGI IMG/M metagenome (GOLD analysis project Ga0073903, IMG submission 66665) | Active sludge microbial communities from Klosterneuburg, Austria, studying microevolution and ecology of nitrifiers - Klosterneuburg... | ecosystem: Engineered > WWTP > Aerobic digester >... | reverse complement strand
CGGTGAAAATCCCGTCGGCGGAGCGACGGGCGTACAGTACACCCGTCGCTCCGCCGACGGGAAGTTGAGCTGAACGAAGTATGCGTCAGACAAAACTCACTCGGACTGACCAGATCCCGTTGCTAAATTACCGGCCCGCTGTTGTCGGCGGAGCAGGGCGGCTTCGATGAAGCCTTTGAACAGCGGGTGAGCGTTGTGCGGCTGGGATTTGAACTCCGGGTGGTATTGCACCGCGACAAACCACGGGTGCTGAGCCAGTTCGATAATTTCCACCAGGGCTCCGTTTGGACTCGTCCCGGCGACGATCATCCCGGCGTCGGTAAAGTCCTTGCGATAGTCTGGATTGAACTCATAGCGATGGCGGTGGCGTTCGCTGATTTCCGGCACGTGATAGGCGGCTTCGGATCGTGTTCCGGGAGTGAGTACACACGGTTGAGCGCCCAGACGCATCGTGCCTCCCTTGTAGCGAATTCCCTTTTGTCCTTCGAGCAGGCAAATTACGGGATGCTGGGTGTCACTTGAGAATTCGCTGCTGTTGGCGTCTTCCAGTCCCAGCACGTTGCGAGCGAACTCGATGACCGCGCACTGCATGCCGAGGCAGATCCCAAAGAACGGGATTTCGAATTCGCGTGCAAACTGAATGGCCTGAATCTTGCCTTCAATGCCCCGCATCCCGAATCCACCAGGAATGAGAAGCCCATCCACTCCCTTGAGCAGCAGTTCGGGTTCTTGACGTTCCAGTTCCTCGGCTTCGATGCGCTTGACATTGATCTGTGTGGAATGGGCAAAACCGGCGTGATCGAGCGATTCATAAATCGATTTGTACGCATCGCGGTGTTCGATGTATTTACCCACAACGGCGATGGTGACTTCATTCTGCGGGTTGCGAATGCGATGGACCAGTTCGCGGTAGTCGTCCATCTTCAGCGGGCCGGCGTTGAGGTGCAGCTTCTCGCAAATCAAATCGTCGAGACCGTGTTCAATCAGACCGATCGGTACTTCATAGATGGAGAACTCTTTGTCAACTTCCTCGATAACGGCCTTTTTTTCCACGTTGCAGAAGAGCGCGATTTTGTCGGTGTGTTCGCGGCCAATTTGTCGTTCGGTCCGCACAATCAGGATGTCAGGCTGAATCCCGATTTGACGAAGCTGCTGCACGCTGTGCTGTGTCGGCTTGGTCTTGGATTCACGGGCCGCCTTCAGATAGGGCACCAGGGTGAGGTGAATGAACATGACGTTTTCTTTGCCGATGTCCAGCGGAATCTGGCGAATGGCTTCCAGAAACGGCAGACCCTCGATGTCACCCACCGTGCCGCCAAGTTCTGTGATCACAACATCGACGTCCGGGGTCGCCAGACTCAGGATGGATGCCTTGATTTCGTCCGTGATATGCGGCACGACCTGAACTGTGCAGCCGAGATACTCGCCACGACGTTCTTTTTCGATGACGGACAGATAGATCTGGCCGGTGGTGTAATTCGAGTGTCGATTCAGCGTGCCAGACGTGAAGCGTTCGTAGTGGCCGAGGTCCAGGTCGGTTTCGGAACCGTCATCCAGAACGTAGACCTCGCCGTGCTGATAGGGGCTCATCGTGCCCGGATCGACGTTGAGATATGGGTCCAGCTTCTGCATCCGGACTTTGAGTCCTCGGCGTTCCAGCAGCATCCCGATCGACGCGGAGGTCAGGCCTTTTCCCAGTGAACTAACGACGCCGCCTGTGACAAAGATGTGCCGACTCATATTGGACCTGCGTTCCCGAATGCTTTGAAAGTTTCAGGAGGTGTGTCTTACAGCACCGAACGAATGGCCTCAATGGAGCACGGCTTCATTCTCGCTGAACCGCGAGAATTGGCCGTCCGTTCCTGGAATTCTTCGTCCTTGTGCTACAGAGCATCGGAGAAAACCAGCGTTTTTACGGCGTCGAATTTTGCTGACTTTGCAACAACGTGGTCGAAAGTTGAACTTTGAGGGGCATCGGTGCTGAACTCTCGTGGCAGTCTGGTGAAAATCGGGGGACTCTGCATCGTCATCGTTGATTCTCGTTCCGAGGCTCCAGCCTCGGAACGCGCTGCCAGGAGGCTCCGCCTCCCGTGTGGCACGGAGGAGGCAGAGCCTCCGGAGCAGTGTGTTCCAGGGCTGGAGCCCTGGAACAAAACATACATCCGCATTTCGAAGTACTTCAAGATTGTGAGCATCGAATATCATGACAAGTTCGATTTTTGATTTGACCGGCGACGTGGCCGTCGTCCTGGGTGGCACCGGAGTCCTTGGTGGTGGCATGGCATCAGCCTTGGCAACTGCGGGGGCGAAAGTCGCGGTCGTGGGACGCAGTGAAGAACGCGGGATGGCTCGCGTAAAACAGATCGAAGCGGCGGGAGGCACCGCCATCTTTCAGTCCGCAGATGCTCTTGATCCGAAGTCACTGACGGAAGCGCGGGATGCGATTATCACAAAACTCGGATCGGTCAGCATTCTGGTGGCAGCAGCCGGGGGCAATCGTCCGGATGCCACTCTGCCGCCCGGCAGCGACTTTTGCAAACTTTCGCGCGAGGGATGGAACGGCGTGTTTGATTTGAATCTGGTCGGCGGTGCCTTGTTGCCAGCTCAGGTGTTTGGCGAAACCATGCTGGCTCAAAAGAAGGGCAGTATCATTAACATCGCGTCCATGGCGGGCATGATTCCTCTCTCTCGAGTGATCGCATACTCAGCCGCAAAGGCCGCTGTGATCAATCTCACGAAATTTCTTGCACGTGAATGGGCGACGAGCGGAGTGCGCGTAAACGCGATCAGCCCCGGCTTTTTTCCCGCCGATCAAAACCGAGCATTACTGTTCAAAGACGATGGCTCATACACAGAACGCGGAGGCCAAATCATTGGGCATACTCCGATGGCGAGATTCGGTAATGCTCAGGAACTGGATGGAGCTGTTGTCTGGCTGGCGTCGCAAAAGGCGTCGTCGTTTGTGACGGGGCAGAATATCGTTGTGGACGGCGGATTTTCATCGACCACGATCTAAGGTCGTTCGTGGAATAACTGTCAGACTTGAAATGAGCGACAAGGCGCTAGCCCAATGGCACTTACTTTGTGTTCGTAGTCCCGCCTTCAGGCGGAAGTCTGCGCAGTGGTCCCTGCGAATTCCGCCTGAAGGCGGGACTACAAACGAGCAACATAGACAAAGTAGACGTCACTCTTCGAGTGACGTGGGCCGAAAAACGCGGTCCTTGGCATTCATCACTCGGAGAGTGATGGCTACTTTAATCGCAAAGTAAGTGCCATTGGGCTAGCGCCTTGCCGCTCACTTCGTATCGGACAGTTATTTCTCAAGCGATCCTTAGTAGGCCCAGTTGACCCCGACGTTGAACGTGTTCTGATAGAACGTATTTCGCTCGGTATGATAGTGCAGGAATTCTCCAGAGATGGGACTGGAGTTGTAGACGATCGAATCATTCGGATCAGCCACCTGACCAATCACCAGCAGGGTCCAGCCGAGACTCAGCTTTGCATCTTCCAACTGCCACATGTTCCTCAGCACAGGAACCCGGTTGAAGATCGGGATCTGGGCATTTAACGACTGCTCCAGCAGCGGTGACATGTGAGTACTTGTGGCGTTGTCGCTGAAGGCGTTGAGTGTCGGTCCCTGATAAGTGCTGGTATCGTACATGCGTGAAAAGACGTTGTTTCCTGTGATTGGGTCCGGGACAACTTCCACGCCCATGAAATTGCCGATATTGTCGCCGCTCATCTTGAGTCGTTCGGTATTGAACATCGCGGCCAAACGTGTCGAGCCAGTAATCTGAATGCCTTTTTTACTGCCCAACTCATACTGAAATCCGATTTCCGGGCCAGCCAGATTGCTCACGACCTGGCTGTTGATGTACGAGTACACGATTCCATCACTGGTATTCGTCGGAAGCGTATAAGTTTGTGCTGTAACGGTCGTTGGTGTTTTTCCATCGGCCGGACTGAATGTCTTGGCATTGACGGGAATATCCGCGTCTCCAATGGCGGTGTATCCGAGCAGCGTTGATTCGCCGTAGAAATTGAATGTTTCATCAATCCGGAAATATCTGCCTCCGACAGTCGGCCGAACCTTGATGTTGTCCTTTTCGTAAACCGGACTGAACGCCCATGCGGCATTTGCGCCGCCCGTGTTCATGCTTTGCTTGAGGATGAATTGCAGATCGTACGGAGCTGTTTCGCCGTTGAAAACGATGGGAGTGTTTCCGCTGGTCGTTGGGATGCCATACAAATTGACAAGGGTTCTGTCGAGAACGTCAAAGGTCGTTCCAAGTGCCCCGTAGCTCACGTTATCCGCAGAGTCAAAGACGACCCCCGGTGCCAGAATATCGTTCTTTAGAATATCCATGTCCGTGCGGCCACCCAGACTGAATGGCTGACTGTCACCGAGGGGATTACGCTGGAAACGCAGTGCTTCAGCAGTGTCCATATGACCCACTAACGCTCGTTCCCGGGCATCAAAGGTGGCCGTATCCTGAAACTGATATCCACCGCTGTACAGGAACCCGGAACCGTCCGGATTCCAGAATCCGCCGGACAATCGAATCCCGTTTGTCTTCAACTGCGGAATGGCCGATGCTTTGACAGCGTCGAAATAATTAAAGTATTCCAGCCCCGGAGTGATGCCATCACTTGCCGGATCATTCTGCTGAAAATAGGTCTGCACATCATCTGCGCCCACCAGTCCGCTCATCTTTCGGTTGTAGGTTCTGGTAAAGTCCAGATTCACGAAAGACTCGCGAGGCTTGTTAAACGGCCCAAAACCGCTCATCGAATTCTGGAACCAGGTTCCGTCCCGCTGATAGGTCTGCTCATACATCCCCTGAAACGGCGACTGATACGGGTACATCCCATACGAGCCCGGGACTTGCTGAGGACCCGGCATGGGCATCGCGCCATATGGCATTGGTGGTCCATATGGCATTGGTGGTCCACCCTGAGCCAGGACAGTTCGTTCGCTCGCCAGCATCAAAATGACGGGAATGAACGCTTTGAGTGAATGCCGAATCCGCATTGATCCATCCTTGGAGAAGTTGCAGCTCTGCACTGCCTTCGCTGGTGCTCACCGACCTTTTGCACACAACTCGGCTGGCAAACGCCAACAAACTTTGCGCATCGGGACGGTCTTATCGGAAGTATCGGTCAGGCAATTTGTGAAACTGTAGGGTTTGTTCCGGATGTACCAGTTTTCCGGTCGGACCGTCCTGCGGCAGATTCTGCCGCGCATGAAAAAGGGAGTCCTTCGAACGAAGGACTCCCGGCATATACTTAAAGACACTTAGCGTCTTACTGCGGTAACGACTATATTCAGCAGTGCCGAATTACGGAGCTGCGTCTTTTACTGCATCCTTGGCACCTTCGATAGCGGCCCCAGCTTTTTCGCCCGCTTCTTCAATCGCAGCGCCAGCCTTCTCACCCGCTTCTTCAATCGCAGCGCCGGCCTTTTCGCCCATATCATCAACAGCGGCCCCTGCCTTTTCTCCAACCCCTTTCGCAGCGTCTTCGGATTTCTCCAATGCTCCTGGGGCAGCCGCTGGCGGTTTCACCGACGTTTCTTCACTGCAGCCGATTTGAGCAAACAGCAGGCCGCCCATCATCAATCCCATCCACGTTTTTTTCATCAACAATCTCCAATACATTTGCGGTCTGAATTGAAATGCGACAAGTTCACCGTCAAACCAGCGAAGAACATGGCTCACCAATTTATCAGTGCAGAACAGAAAAACACGCCGGTGCCATGTGCATCTGCCGGTTTTCTGGCAGATGGAAGCAATTGAAAGGATGGCAGGAACTGGAAGATTCGGCGATTGAGGCGAATTCTGAGCGTTAGTGATGTCCCGAATGAATGGCATTCCAGCGAAGCCAGTGATCAGCCAGGACAATTGCCACCATGGCTTCTCCCATGGGAACGAATCGAGGCAGCAGGCAGGGATCGTGACGGCCTTTAGTGCGAATCGTTGTTGGTTCCCCATCACGAGTGACCGTTTGCTGTTCTTTCGCCAGGCTGCTCGTGGGCTTAATCGCTGCACGCAGCACAATCGGCATCCCAGAGCTAATTCCGCCCAGCATTCCTCCATGGCGATTTGAGCGGGTTGAGATGCGGGTCCCGGAATCCAAACGTTCCGCCACGAAAATATCGTTATTCTGGCTGCCTCGTAATTCGGCACAGCCAAAACCGATGCCGTATTCAACCCCCAGAACCGCTGGCAGACTAAAGAGTGCTTTCGCCAGATCCGCTTTGAGCTTGTCGAAGACCGGCTCCCCGAGACCCGCCGGGATGTTCGTCGCGACGATCTCCGAAATACCGCCGATCGAGTCTGTATCTCGCCGGACTTCATCGATCAGCGCCACCATTTTCGCCGCCGCTTCGTAATCAGGACATCGCACAAAATTCGGTGAGCCGTCCGGCAGCGTTTCGACCTGTTGCAGAGTCACCAGTTCCGGATTAGGAATATTGGCGCGAATGGATCCTACCTGAGACACATAGCCGATTACCTGACCGCCGAACTCCTGAGCGATGAGTTTTTTCGCGATCGCTCCCGCCGCGACTCGCACGTTAGTTTCCCGCGCGCTGCTTCGCCCACCACCTCGGTAATCGCGAAAACCATAGCGAGCGTCAAACGTGTAATCCGCATGACCCGGCCGGTACTTGTCTTTGATGTCTGAATAGTCGCCGCTGCGCTGATCGGCATTGCGAATCAGGATCGCGATACTGGTTCCGGTGGTCCGGCCCTCAAACACGCCCGACAGAATCTCAGGTTCGTCGTCTTCCTGACGCTGCGTCACTAGGGGACTTTGCCCCGGTCGCCGTCGTCGCAGATCTGTTCGCAAGTCATCGACCGACAACGGGATGCCGGGCGGTACGCCATCGACGATGACGACGTTGCCCGGTCCGTGACTTTCGCCAGCGGTCGTGATGCGAAAACTATGGCCGAAAGTATTGCCTGGCATAATCAATTTTTGATTTTTGATTTGAGATTTTTGATTTGAGATTTTTTACAACGTTATCAGTTGCTTCATTTCTCGCACGGCGCGTTCAAAGCCCACGAGCACGGATTGAGCCACGATGGAATGGCCGATATTGAGTTCATGCACTCCCTGAATCTCGGCAATCCTTCGGACATTGCGATACGTCAGACCGTGGCCCATGTTCAGCTGTAAACCCTGCGATATTGCGAACTGTCCCGCTTCACGCAATTTATCAAATTCGAGGTCGATGTTTTTCGGAGTCCGCGCGTCGGCGTACGCCCCGGTGTGCAGTTCGATGGCCTCCACTTTGAGACTTTTTGCGACTTCGATGTGTGACAGATTCGGCGTAATAAACAGACTCACTGCAATTCCAGCACCTTGCAACTGATTGGTGCATTGCTGGATTCGCTTCAAGTGAGTCGTCACGTCCAGTCCCCCCTCCGTCGTCACTTCTTCCCGGCGTTCAGGAACGAGAGTGACCTGGTCCGGCAGGATTCGCAGAGCGATCTTCATGATTTCGTCTGATACGGCCATTTCCAGATTCATGCGAACGCGGGAAATCTCCCGCACCAGCGTCACATCGCGATCCTGGATATGACGCCGATCCTCGCGCAGATGAACGGTAATCGAGTCCGCTCCCCCGATTTCTGCGAGGACAACGGCGTGAATCGGATCAGGCTCATTTGTCTGTCGAGCCTGCCTGACTGTGGCAACGTGGTCGATATTGACGCCCAGCAATGGCATGAAAACGCTCCAGTAATAATTCTGCTATTCGTTGCTGCAACCCGGCAATTCTTTCAGCACGAGTCCGCAGATCGCAAATATCTTAGATAGCCAGCGTGCGTCTGTCGCCCGTCGCGACGCAGGGGCGGTGAATTCTCGCAGGCGAATTCGCGGCAAAGAGGGCAGCGGCTGGCTGAAATCGCGTGTACAATGGACCGTTTCCGACACTCCCGCTCCTGAACTAGAGACGCGAAGCCACGTCCGTGCCGCCATCGACTCCCCAAATGGAATCCGCACTGCCAGTCATCGAACTGTCGATTCAACCACTCCGCCCGATTCTGGATTTGAGTGGCGAGGAGTTAGTCGCCTGGCTGGCATCCGTCGGGCAGCCGAAGTTTCGAGCGGGGCAGATTCGCCGCTGGCTGGTCGAACGGCGGATCCAGTCGTTCGAGCAAATGAGCGATCTGCCCGCGAAACTCAGGACACAACTGACCGGCGAGTTTCGATTTTCGCCATTTGACATCGTCCGCCACCAAGTCGCAAAAGACGCGACGGAGAAGCTGCTGCTCAGGCTGCACGATGGCGAACTTGTGGAATGTGTCCTGATGCGTGATCCCGATCGCCGCACCGTCTGCATCAGCACTCAGGTTGGCTGCGCGATGGGCTGTGTGTTCTGTGCCAGCGGCCTGCTTGGCGTGAAACGCAATCTGACACCGACGGAAATCATCGAACAGGTGCTCGTGCTGCATCGCATGATGAAGGACGATGAACACATCACCAACGTCGTCGTGATGGGTATCGGCGAACCACTGGCCAACTATCACAGTCTGATGGATTCGCTGCGGTTCCTCACGGCGAAGGACGGCTTTGGACTTGGCGCGAGACGGATTACAGTCTCGACGGTTGGGCTGCCGGATAAGATCCGTGAGCTTGCTCAATCAGGACAGCAGTACAATCTCGCCGTTTCGCTGCACGCGCCGAATGACGCATTGCGGACGGAAATTGTTCCGGTCAACAAGAGTATTGGAATCCAGGAAATCCTGCTGGCGGCAGACGACTACTTCGAAATGACGGGTCGGCGGATTTCGTACGAGTACGTGCTCATGTCCGGCATCAACGACCATCCGCAACATGCCGAGGAACTGGCGTCACTGCTGCGAGGCCGCAACGCTCACGTGAATCTGATTCCAATGAATGGCGTATCCGAACTTGTGATGACGGCACCCCGCGATCCTGAGACGCAGCAGTTTCTGGAAATCCTCGAACATCGCGGCATCACGGCCACGGTACGAAAGCGCAAAGGTGCCGACATCGATGCAGCGTGCGGACAACTGCGACTGAATCGCGAAAATAGCGCGACAGGATCCGCCACGTGAAACTTCGCAGACTGCCGGAAGATTTTCGAGTCGAGGAATTGACCAGCATTGCAGCCAGCAACGGTGCGTTTGCGCTGTATCGACTGACCAAAACATCGATTGGAACACCGGAAGCCATCAGCGCTATCGTGGAACGCTGGAAAGTGCAGCGGAAGCGAATCAGTTACGGTGGCCTCAAAGACCGTCACGCCATCACGACCCAGCATTTGACGATTCACAACGGTCCCAGGAAGGCGTTGCGGCAGAATTCACTGGAACTGGAGTACCTGGGCCAGGTCAGCAAACCATTTACTCCGGCAGACTTTCACGGCAACCGATTTCAGCTCGTCCTGCGCGACATGCAAGACGCCGAGATTCAGCGCGCCGAAGCCGCCGTGTCGCAGGTTCAGCAGACAGGATTACCCAACTATTTTGACGACCAGCGATTTGGATCACTTGGCGTTTCCGGTGACTGGATCGCTCGGGCATGGTGCCTGAGCGACTGGGAACGCGCCCTGTGGCTGGCTCTCGCCGATCCGCATGTGAATGATTCGTCATCGGAAAAGAAACAGAAACAGATCCTGCGTGAAATGTGGGGACAGTGGCCCGAATGCCAGCAGAGTCTGGACCGTTCGCATCGCCGCAGCATTGTGACGTATCTGTCCGACAAGGCCAAAGTCGGACGCGATCCAGACTTCAGGGGCGCTCTCGCGAGAGTCAGCGTTGATCTTCGAGGACTGTATCTGTCGGCTTATCAGTCAGCGCTCTGGAATCGCTGGCTGACGCGATTCATTGAGGCGCATTGTGAACCGGCAAGTCTTGCTGCGTTCGAGCTGTTAAGCGGTCGTTGCGCCTTTCCACTCAGCCAGACCGACGACGCGGAATGGATGAACATGGAACTGCAGCTTCCCTGCGCCCGCATCGAACGCCCGGACGGAGAACTCGGTGATCTGCTGGATGCGGTGTTGCAGGAAGAAAAAATTGAACTCCGCGAGTTGCGAGTCAAGTACCCTCGCGACAGCTTCTTCTCGAAGGGAATGCGTCGAGCCGTTATCTGTCCCAACGGTCTGACCTGTTCCGTCGAAGGTGACGAATTACACGATCGCCGCCGCAAGCTCACGCTGTCGTTCGACCTGCCTCGCGGCAGCTACGCGACGATTCTGGTGAAACGGCTGACGGAAGTCGGTTAGGATC
>Ga0073903_10002108_pt1 | contig 10280 bp, 14 predicted proteins | sample KloWWTKNB14_bulk_FD_66665 | JGI IMG/M metagenome (GOLD analysis project Ga0073903, IMG submission 66665) | Active sludge microbial communities from Klosterneuburg, Austria, studying microevolution and ecology of nitrifiers - Klosterneuburg... | ecosystem: Engineered > WWTP > Aerobic digester >... | reverse complement strand
GCGTCGATCGGCACACCGTTGGGCTCGTCGTACTCGTCGGCCATCATCGGGCACTGCTTCGCGGGGGTGCAGAAGCGGCTGTTCGGGTGGCTGGAGGGCACTCCGGACTCGGGGGTCCAGTCGTTGCCCTTCCAGTCGGTGAGGTGCGCCGGCTTCTCGGGGGTCATGTCCTCCCACCACACGTCGCCGTCGTCGGTGAGGGCGACGTTGGTGAAGATCGAGTTGCCCTTCTCCACGGTTCGCATCGCGTTGGGGTTGGTGTGCTCACCGGTGCCGGGGGCGACGCCGAACAGGCCGAACTCGGGGTTGACGGCGTAGAGGCGGCCGTCGGGGCCGAAGCGCATCCAGGCGATGTCGTCGCCGACCATCTCGGCGGTCCAGCCCTCGAGAGTGGGGTCGATCATCGCGAGGTTGGTCTTGCCGCAGGCGCTCGGGAAGGCACCGGCGATGTAGTGCTTGGAGCCGGTGGGGGAGACGAGCTTGAGGATGAGCATGTGCTCTGCCATCCAGCCGTCGTCACGGGCCATGGCCGAGGCGATGCGCAGGGCGTAGCACTTCTTGCCGAGCAGGGCGTTGCCGCCGTAGCCCGAGCCGTAGGACCAGATCTCGCGGGTCTCCGGGAAGTGGGCGATGTACTTGGTGTCGCTGCACGGCCACGCGACGTCGCTGACGCCCTCGGTGAGCGGGAAGCCGACCGAGTGCAGGCCCTTGACGACGGAGGCGTCCGGATTGGCCTCGATGGCGGCGAGCACGTTGGCGCCGATGCGGGCCATGATCTTCATCGACACGACGACGTAGGCGGAGTCGGTGATCTCGACACCGAACATCGGCACGTCGGCCTCGATGTGACCCATGACGAACGGGATGACGTACATCGTGCGACCGGTCATGCACCCCTTGTAGAGGTCGCCCATGATCGCCTTCATGTCGGCGGGGGACTTCCAGTTGTTCGTGAAGCCCGCGTCGCGCTCGTCCTCGGAGCAGATGAAGGTGCGGTCCTCGACGCGCGCCACGTCGGACGGGTCGGATGCCGCGTGGAAGCTGTTGGGCTTCTTGTCGGGATTCAGTCGGGTGAAGGTGCCGGACTCCACGAGCAGCGTGGTCAGGGCGTCCCACTCCTCGTCGGAGCCGTCGACCCAGTGGATCGAGTCCGGGGTCGTGAGCGCAGCGACCTCGTCGACCCAGGCTTGGAGGCCTGCGTGACTGGTCCCTGTCGTGTGCTCTGCCTGCGTGGTCATGGTGGTCCTTCCGCCGGTCCTGCTCACTGGTGGCCACCCCGCTGCGCGAACTCGCGAGCCCGCCTGACGCGGTGGCTCGGCGCCCGCCGCTGGGAGCCTGTTCCCCCACCGTAGGCCGGGGTACTTGCAGGTAACCACCGTGGAAGCGCTTGCACCTTATGAGGCTCCTCACAAGCGATGGGGGCCACTGAAAACTCTTGCAAGGGCACTGAAAGAGCAGGTCACCGTGGTGGTTCGGGTGCTGGGAGTGCCATGCGATGGCGGATGCCGTGGCGCGGCATCCAACCGTCCGACGCGGTCGTTGGCCCTCAATTTCTCGGTGTGCGGGACGCTCCGGTAGTGTTCTCTCTCGTTGCGTTCCGACGTGACGCTGCGCCCGTAGCTCAACGGATAGAGCATCTGACTACGGATCAGAAGGTTAGGGGTTCGAATCCCTTCGGGCGCGCTCTGTGTTGAGACAGACGACGGGCCCCCGACCAGCGGAGACGCTGCCGGGGGCTTACTCGTGCCCGGCATCCGGACAGTGCGTGATGGGGGTCTGGGCCCCAAATGGGCCCCAAAATTCGCGCCGGGGGACTCGGGTCGCCTGGGGTGACACTGGGGTCGTGAGGACAACGATTTGGGTCGGATGTGGCCACGGGGCGCCCGTTCGGGGCCTTTGGGGGTCATGGACACCACACCGCACCCACAGCCCACCCTCCTGCTCAACCTCAACGAGGTCGCGACCCAGCTGCGCTGGACGCGCCGCAGCGTCGAGCGCCAGATCTCCGACCGCCGGCTGCGCACGGTTCACCTCGGCCGCTCCGTGCGGGTCGAGCGGGCCGAGCTCGACCGGTTCGTCGCGTCGATGCGCGACGCCGATGCGGGGTAGGCCGGATGCGCGGTAGGCCACGCGCCGCGAACGGTGACAGCGCCACGACGAGATATCGCGGCGCCGACGGCCGGTGGCACGCCCGGGTCACCGTCGGGCGCCGCCTGGACGGGGAGCGCGACCGCCGGCACCTCAGCCGGGCGACCAAGCGCGAGCTCGACGCCGCCGTGCGCGAGCTGGAGAACGCCCGCGACAGCGGGCAGCAGCCGTGGCTGCTCGACGCCATCACGCTCGAGCAGTGGCTCGAGCACTGGCTCGAGGAGATACTGCCGCTCTCGGTGCGGTGGAAGACCCGCTCCGGGTACGCCAGCCACCTGCGCGTGCACGTCATCCCGACCCTCGGAGCCGCGCGGCTGACCGAGCTGCGCCCCGAGACCCTCGAGCGGCTCTACCGCCAGCTGATGGACGACGGCCGGTCGACCCATGTCGTGCACGGCGTGCACCGCGTCCTGCGCTCCAGCCTCAACGAGGCCGTGAGGCGCCAGCGCCTGGTGACCAACCCCGCCGCCCTGGCCCGGCCGCCGCGGGTGGAGCGCACCGAGATCGAACCGCTGACCGCGGACGAGTGCCGGGCCATCCTGAAGGCCGCGCGTGGACGGCTGAATGGAGCACGCTGGTCGGTCGCGCTGTCCCTCGGGCTGCGCCAGGGGGAGGCGCTCGGCTTGATGTGGGAGGACGTCGACCTCGACGCCGGCGTCCTGCGCGTGCGACGTGCCGTGCAGCGGCGCACCTGGAGCCACGGCTGCAGCCCGAGGCGGGCGGCGGAGCCGGCGTGTGGACACATCCGCGGCGCGGAGTGCCCGCAGCGACGCGACGGGGGACTGGTGCTGGTCGAGCCTAAGACCCGCTCGTCACGGCGCTCGGTGGCTCTGCCGCCGCCGCTCGTGGCCGAGCTGCGCGCCCACCGGGCCGCCCAGCGGCGGCTCAAGCTCGAGCGGGCCAATGTCTGGGACCACACCCACGACCTCGTCTTCTCCACCGACTGGGGTGCTCTCATCGACCCGCATGCCGACTACCGCGACTGGAAGCAGGTCCTGCGCGACGCGGGCGTGCGCGAGGTGCGCCTGCACGATGCCCGGCACACCGCGGCCACGCTCCTGCTGCTCCAGGGGGTCGACATCCGCACCGTCATGGCGATCATGGGCTGGACCGAGATGGCCACCGCCCAGCGCTACGTGCACGCCGTCGACGAGCTGCGCCACGAGGCTGCCCGGCGCATGGGAGCGGCGCTGTGGGGCGGCGCCACTGTGGACCCGAGCGGTGGCCATCAGCTGCCCGGCTGACACTTGGCGCGCTCGTCAGCGCTGTTGGATCCGTCGCTGGAGGGCGTCGATCAGCGCGTTGGCCGCTGGGATCAGCACCGGCAGGTCGCGGTCGTAGACCCGCCCCGAGTCGAGCTTCGAGGCGAGCTCCTCAAGCAGCCGCGCCCACTCGTGCGCACTCGCGGGGTGGACGGCGACGGGCACCGTCGTGCGATGGTGCTGGACCACTGTCTGGGTGCGTACCGTCTCCACGACGCGGTCCACCACGGTGACGGCCGCACGTCCGGATGCCGCAGCCCGGGCCTGCTCCCACGCCCGGTGCCGGCAGGTTCCCGAGCACCACTTGGGGACGCGGCCTCGGGTCGGAACGGTCACCTCGGCGCTGCACCAACCGCACACGACGACCTGGCCCGGCGCCCTGGGCGCGGGTCGCACCCCGGTTGTCGAGGAGGCGCCGGAGGGCTGCAACGGCTCCGCGGACTCGGCGTTCATCGCAACGTCCCTCCCAGCGCCCTCCAGCGGTTCTCTTCGTCACAACGATATAGCTCGACCCTGGAGTGCACGAGGTGTGTGGGCCATGAGATCTCGGATTTGTCGGTGGGGACGAATCGGCCGGTGCGAACAGCGGCGATGCGCGGTCGGGTCGGTCCGGGCGCTGACGAACCGGTGAGAAAGCCTCAGCAGCGGGCGTGCTCAGTTCAAGTTGGATTTGCTGGGGGTGCGATCCAGGCGACAGCGGTGGGTTCCATCGCGTCGGCATTGACGCGGCGCTGGGTTGCCCCCAGCGGCCCGCGCCCAGACGCGGACCCAGCGGGGGTAGCAGCGACATCGTGGCTGTTCGGTGCATCGTCTCCCTGCCATCGCACGACCCGCTCGGCGGCGGACGAGGCCAAAGGTGCGCTCGGGTGGACACTCACGCAGCGAAGTGGGCCATGCAGCCCGGATGGCCTCGGACATGCTCATGTCCTTGCCTGCTGCCGCCTTACGACCAAGAGGAACGGACCCTTGCACGAGGACTTGGACGGCTGGTTCTCATCGTCTTCAGTGCCCTGGACGTCCTCCTCCCGTTCCTCGTCTTGTTCCTCCACTTCTTCTTCATGTTCCTCATCCCTGTGCTCGTGCTCTCATCACGAGCAGTGGTGATGACGGGCTTCCGCGCCAGTCCGGGGCGAGCCGGAGCAGTCGGTTCGGTGCCGTCACCGTCCCAGGGGGTCGCTCGCGCGCGTCGAGAGACTTGACAGATAACTTCCATTAGTGGAACCTGTTTGTCATGTTCGAGTTTCTGACGTCGCAGGAGGTGGCCACGCTCCTCGGCGTCAGCCTGCGCCAAGTCAGCAACCTGCGCCGAGAGGGCCACGTTGTCGCGGTCGCCGACGGTGTGTACGACCGGGCCTCTGTGCTGCGGGTGCGAAACGCGCGCGCAGCCCACAGACAGCGCGCTTGGACTGAACGCACCGCCTGGCAGGCCATTGCCATAACCGCGGGTGTCGAGGCCCACTTCATCGGACAGACCCAAAGGTCCCGCTTGAAGGCAGCGTTGCGTCTCATGGAGGCCGAGACCTTCGTGTCGCTGGTCCGCGACCGAGCCCGCGTGCACCGAGTGACCGGCCACCGGCGCTCGGCCCAGCGGATCGCCGCTGAACTGGTCAACACAGGGACAGCCGCGGCCCGACTTGGGCTCACCTCAGCAGCCGTGCGGATCGACGGGTACGCGACGATCGCAGAGGTCGAGCTCATCCTCGAGCGATATCACCTCGGTCAGGCAACAGGAAGCGATGACGCCGCGGTCCTGCGGGCTGTCTCAGAGGTATCTCGCTCCGACGTCGAGCGGATCAACACTGCCGGTGACCTGCTGGCTGCGCTCTCCCTCGCTGAGTCCCTCGACGATCGGGAGCGTTCGGCTGGGTTGGACTACATCGGTTCCGCACTGGGTGACCGGTTGGCACATGCCAGCTGAAGGGCAGCGGGACCCACGCCAACGAGTGGACATCCCGGCCCCTGAGGGCGGATGGGATCCGCTGTGGAACAGCGTCGCGGAGATCGCAGACGTCCTGCCCGCCGAGGACTGGACCTTGGTGGGTGGCCTCATGGTCAAAGCCCATGCCGCATTGGCGGGACTCCCGACAACCAGGGTGACCACCGACGTGGACATGGTCGTCCATCTGGAGACAGCACGTGGCCGTGCTGCGCGCGTGCACCGGTCACTCACCGGGCTCGGCTATGTGCTCGCCGCCCCTGGGAAGCTCGGCACCCTCAGCGGCGATGACGTGGCTCACCGATACCGGCGGGGTGTACCTGGCTCTGAGGACATCGTTGACGTCATGCGAGCCGACCATGTAGCGCCAGCCGTCGTAGAGCGGCTCGCGGGACACGACATGATGGCCGCCGAGGGAACGACACAGGCCCTGCGCCGCACCATCGATGCCAGCCTCCAACTGCGCGGTGCCAGCGCACCAACGATCCTTTCGATCCCCGATGCCTACGGAGCCCTCATTCTCAAGGCAGCCGCACACATGGTCGACAAGCGGAATCCCGGGCGTCATCTGCGTGACGCAGTGATCCTGCTGGCCTGCCTGGAGGATCCCTTCAGCGTCGAGGAACGACCCGCATTCCAGAGCGATGCACGGCGGGTCAGGCATCTCGAGAAGGTGCTCGCCGACGACGACAACGCAGCCTGGCTCGCCGTGGACGGTCAGGCCCGTGCGGACTCACGAGCCGCCCTCGCGATCCTGTGCGAGATCGCCGGACGGCGCAGTTCGGCTGACCTCGCTCCATGACCGCTCCATCTGCGATGTGCATCACGCCGCCGTCAGGGAATCGCCCGCACGGCGGCAGATCCGGTAACGACTCACGCTGACTCGTGGGATGAGCGCGTACGGCGGCACCCCCTCAAATGCGGTCTGATCATCTTGCGACGCGTCCTGGTGGCCTCACGGCCCGCAGTCGCTGGCTGGCACCATGACCGTCATGACCGAGCCGCCCATTCCCCCTCTGCTTTCAGCCGAGCAGCGGCCCGAGAGCTTGTTTGCGCGGTGGCGACAGACCTTCACCTTGGCTGCGCACTTCCCGCGACCCGAGTCAGTCGGTAGCCCCAATTCGGGACGGTGGATCCTCGTGGGGTTGGCGAGCAGCTTGGTGCTGCTCTCTCTGGTCGGCGTCTGGAGCCTCCCGACGTGGTGGGCCGCGACGAGCTCGTCCGGACGCTTTGGTCGGTTGGGGTGGGCGTTCATCTCGATTGCGTGGGCTTGGTATGGCCTATTCACGGCCTCTGGCGCGTGGTGTCTACGGCGGCACCCAGTTGAGTGGGTCCGCCGCGCCTGGCTTCCCATCTTCGTTGGCTGCAGCGTGTTCTCCGTCCTCTGGTTCGGGCTCCTAGCGGTACGTCCCGGCCTGACGTAGTCACATCTTGAACTGCGCCAGGACTTGGGTTCGGAGGGCCTGTGGACTTCCGAACCCAAGGTTGCGAGTTGCCGTCCGCAGCATCCGTCCGACATCACCGATGGTCAGGAAGTCGCACCACATGCGGCAGATCCGGTTGCCTACTCGATGTAGCCAGTGTTCAGATCGACTTGGCTCAGGAAGTTGCAGATAGCGTCCTCCAGCTCACCGTCCGTCATGCCGTCACTGCCGTGTCCGGCGCTCCCGAAGCCGTACCCCTCATTCGGACCTGAAGTCCACCGAAAGTCGTAGACGCCCGGCTCGCCGGCCCGCGCGATGACATCGAAGTGCTCACCGTCGACCACCATCCGCTTCACGAGGTGAGGCTACCTATCCGCGGCAAATGAGTGCGTCATCCGCACTGGAGGATGAGCCAGCTCTGGTCCCAGTCCCGCCCCGCCAGGTCCGAATCCTTGACCCAGTAGTAGAGACGGCCGACGTCGCCCCACATCATTCCTGCTTGTTCTTGCGAGTCGACCTGCATCAGCAGCCGCCACTGCGAGGCCCCCGCTTGAAGAGCTTGCGCACGCGGGTCGTTGTAGCCCGTGGAGTCGCCGCAATTGAGCCCGTTGGTCACCAGTTGGCACTCGAGTTGCATGTCGCCCTGCACTGGGTCGGGATGACCAAGCAGTCGATGGATGACCTCGTCGCCCTCCCAGAACAGTTCTGAGTAGGCGAATGCCTCGTCGCGGCTCATTCCGAGCTGCTCCACGTCGTACGACTCCCACGGCGCGACGGTCAGCTCCGCTTCAGGACGCAGGGCAACCGGCTTGAAGACACCATCGCCGGCCAGACCAACCGGCGGATCGGCTGGCACCGTATCCACCCCTGAAGGGGTGTAAAGGACGACGGCGGAGCCGTTGTCGGCTGGGTCGAAACCCCACGCTTCTTGAGAGATCGCGGCGTAGAAGAACGACAGGAGTCCGTCGGGCGGCAGCAGTGCTTGGGTGTCTTGTGCCGTCACGTCCGCCAGGTCGACCTGCGCGATGAAGCTCAAGGGCTCGTCGTCGTTGAGCGGCCAAGGAGTAGAGGGCGGCAGGTCCGGTAGGCCACCAAGTCGAGAGCCCCGATCCTTCGTGGGCGATCCCCCGGCGACCAGTCGGACACTGGGACGTGCCAACGCCTTCAACGCTGACTCGTACCGAACAAGACCAGCCGCCCTGAGGCGTTTGCTGAAGTCGTCCATTGCACCGTCGCTACCAGTCACGGCGTGCAGTCTTGCAGCCGGACGCCACACTCCGGCCGCACCGCAGGGTCGACGTCACACATGCGGCACAAGCGGACGTCCGCGAGGCACCGGTCGCAGGTGGCCGCTGCGCGAGCCTGGTGCCACGACCACTCAGAAGAGATTACGCAGCCGGCTCTCGATGTAGGCGACGAACTTGGGTGTCACAGTGTCAGGCCCATCGCGCCAGCCGTCCCAGAGGTGGTCCAGCACCGCTTGTGCCGTTGGGTATGGGGCCGGCGGACGCAGCAGCCAGATCCGGCCTCCCGGGCGCGGCGGAAGGCCCAGGTCCGCTAATGAGCGGTTCGTGTCGTCCTCGATCTCGGCATACTCAGCAGCCGTCCAGGGCAGCCGCTCGAGGCGGCCGTCGCTGTACGACCGGCTGAGGTGCCGTACCCGGCAGTCGCGCACCCAGGCCCGCTCACTGACAGGCCAGATCGCTGGGATGAAGCACCACAACGGCGCCTCATCCGCCGGGAAGTACCCCACCTCGCGAGCGGCAATCACCTCGGGCACATCCTCGGGCCGATCCGAGTAGACCGGTTCCCACGACCAACCAGCCGGACCGAAAGACCGCGCCGCTTCTTCAACTCCCCAATCAGGCTCGCCCATGGCGAATGCTCGCACGGATCCACCCATCAGCGACACAGCGCGCAAGGCGTCCGCCGATCAGCCCTCCGCGCGGCAGGAGCGGCCGACTGGTCAGACGTAGTGGAAGCGGGCTTGGAGGATGACCAGATCCTCGCCGTCGACGAGGTAGACGAGCCGATGCTCCTCGGTGATCCGACGTGACCATGCCCCGGCCAGCATGTGTCGCAGCGGCTCGGGCTTGCCGATGCCGGCGACCGGGTCGCGCAGGGCATCATCGATGAGCCGGTTGATCCGCTTGAGCATCTGCCGGTCAGCGGCCAGCCAATATGTGTAGTCCGCCCACCCGTTCGGTGTGAAGACCAGCCTCATCGCACCATGTCGTGCTCGTCCCGCTGCCCGGACTGTGCCTGCTGCAAGCTCTCGAGCAGGTGTCGGGCATTGGCTGGGACCCGCAAAAGGTGGGCTGTCTCCTCGAGCGCGTCATAGTCCGCGCGGGACATCAGCACCGCGTCGCCGCGGCGGGAGGTGATCTCGATCGGAGTGCGGTCCTCGTTGACCTGCTCGATCAGAGGAAACAAGTTCTTACGTGCCTCGCTTGCGGTGACAGCCATGGCCTCTCCTACTGGTACGGGTTCTTGTACCAGTGTGTCACGATCCACGTGTGCCGACAAACGTCCGACATTCGGCAGGAGAGACCGCACTATCCGCGGCATGTGCGTGCGTTGCTAGGGCTGGTACCGGAGGCCGCCGTCCGCACAGAACGCGGTGCCCGCCACCTCGTCATTGCCAAGGCATTGGCCGTCGGCTAGCGCGCGGTTCCCCAGCGGTTCCGGAAGCGTCAGCAGGAACGGCACCTCTGGGTTGCCCTGGCAATCGGCAGATCCAGGTTCTCCCGGGGAGACAACGAAAGTGACGATCACGCGGTCGCTCTTTACCTCGACCTCCGGTTCTTCGACCTTGCCGGTAACCCCGCTGTTGCACCCCACTCGAGTCACGAGCACCTGAAGCTGTTCCGAGGTGGGACCGACCTCTTGCCCCGGCGCGAGCGTCCACGAGGCGTCAGCCGTGCCGCCCGGCAAGGCCCCACAGCCGCCAAGGAGCACTCCGGCCACAACAACTGACAGCAGGAGAGTGCGCATACTCGTAGGACTCCAGCAATCGTTCATGGGCTCCCATCGTCTCAGCGTGGGACCACACGCGTGCTGCTTGCGGTATGTGATTGCGTCAGCGTGTGGCCTCGACCTGGGTCCGCGGATGACCACGAACACGACGCACGAACGCCAGCAGGACCTGGTGGACCAAAACGCCGACCGCGCTGTTGGCCAACGCCAGTAGGGCCGCCCCGACGGTCTCCGTCGGCGTGGCGAGAAGTCCCTGCGACCACAGCAGGACCGTCCAACCTGAGGTGCCGACGATCAGCGCGAGCTTCCACCACCGCCCGAGCAGGAGGCCGAAGAGGATCATTGTCGGGATCACGGTGGCCTCCTCCCTTGGTTCTCGAAGGCTATTGCCCACGGCGCGGCGCGCATCCGCTCTTCCTCGCTGCGGCAGTTGCGGACGGGCGGACCCACGGACATGCAAAGGTCGCCCCGGACAGGTCAGCTCACGCTCAGCAACCCCGCGGGGAGGACCCATTGCATGTCCGTGGGCTCGCC
>Ga0073903_10002106_pt1 | contig 10282 bp, 14 predicted proteins | sample KloWWTKNB14_bulk_FD_66665 | JGI IMG/M metagenome (GOLD analysis project Ga0073903, IMG submission 66665) | Active sludge microbial communities from Klosterneuburg, Austria, studying microevolution and ecology of nitrifiers - Klosterneuburg... | ecosystem: Engineered > WWTP > Aerobic digester >... | reverse complement strand
GGCGCTCAGGGCATGCCGGCATCATCAAGCTCGGGCGGCAGCCGCTGATTGAGATCAACTTCGACGCTTTCGATCAATGAGTGAATGCGCCCCACAAGCCCGGCATCGATGGGGCGCAAGACTTCCGTGTGCGCGTCAATGTGTTGGCGAAGTGCGTCGAGCGCAATGCTGCCATGCCCATTTCCCCCATGCTCGCACCCGTTCGACTTCATTGCGGTGTTCCCGCAAAACGTCGTGCATCCTTAAGCAGCAGAATCAGTTGCCGTTCGTGTGCTGGTGTCGACTCGAAGCCAAAACGACGATAGAACGCCTCGGCATCTTCGTCGATGGGGTGTGTCAGCAAAGCCCGAATGCCTGCATGCTCTGCAATTGCAACCGTTCGGCGAATAGCGTCATGCAGCAGGCTGAAACCAAGCCCCTGTCTTTGGTAGTCGAGATCGACAGCAAGCCTCGCCAGAATGACCAGCGGAATCGGGTACTGGCCAATCCCACGACGAATTCGCTCGGGAGCGTCGAGCGTGTCGATCTGGCCAACGGTCAAGCTGAAGTACCCGGCAACGCGGCTTCCTTCGCAGGCGACGAACGTTTTCGCTGAACCACTACCTTGCGCTTGGCGTGCGTGTCGTAGCAGCCAATCGGTGAGGGCTGGTTTTCCGCAGTCAAAATCCTCCAGCCGATGACTCGCATCTAGTGACTGTGGTGCCGATAGAATCATTTTTCCGCCCACACCGGGCGTCGGGAGAACAAATTGGCCAAACCGGGGTTGTCAGACTCCGGTCGATCCAGCATTTCCAGGAGCGCATGGTACTGACTGCCGGAAACCATAAACAATCGCTGGTCGAGCAAGGTGTGTTCTGCTGCTTGGTAAGCGGCATCGAGAATGAAATCAGTTAACGATTTGTGTGCGACCTCGGCGGCGCGACGCAGAACGGTTTCCTGTTCAGGCGTCGCGCGTAGGCCTAGCCGGGCCGAACGAGCGGTAGTAGCAGTCATGGCAAACCCCTCTTCAGATGTACAATGGTCTCAATGTTAGTACAAACGACGCAATTCGTCCAGAGGAAGAAGATCATTGTCGATGCCTGCACGTTTTAGGATTGGGTGTAAATGGGTGTGCTTATGGGCGTTCGCACGGGGGATGTGTCCCAGCAGAATTTTCGAGGCGCTCGTTTCGTACAGGTGGGCACCCGCAAGGGGTCTGCTTTCACATCGAGTGAAGAACGCGGACGCGGGTTCGGTTCCGTGTTCCGCCAGTACCTTGACGCGGTCAACACTGGCGGAGACGGCTGTCTTACGAATCCAGTTGTCAGGGTCAAGGGGGTACACCCGAGCTTGTCGGCCATGGCTTCGATCAATGGCCATCGGGACGTGTGGGGTTGATCATGCGGACGGCGCGATATCGGAGTTCAGGTGATAATTCATAGATTGAATCATAGAGGCTCCATTCTCTCAAAGTTTGGAGCCTCTACAAAATCATGGACTCATACAAAAAATTAAAATTTAGTATGCATTTTTCAATCGGGTAGTTGGAGGACGGTATATCGAATAATTAGCGTCGGATCACACAGGCTTGTTTAGCTTACGCTCTTAAACAGGGGTTGGTTATCTAAAGTGTACTGGCTGGCGACGGATATGTTCTTCCTGAGCCCATGTCTCCAGCGCACTAGGCCGAGACTCCCTCACACATGCAATAGCTGCATCCGGATTTATGCCGGCCTCAACTAAATAACGCGCCACCACTAGCCCCGTGCGACCCAAGCCGCCACGACAGTGGACTACGATTGACCCACCTGATTGAAGGATAGCTTCAAGGTTTTTCCGAACGTCAGGCCAGGCGTGTTCAAAGCGCTCATCTGGCACTCCACCATCGGAAATACGGAGATGGTGCCAGTCAAATGGCTGGCTTTGCATGGCCTCTGGAAGTTCGGTCACAGCCAATTGTTCAAACTCATGTTCTTCTAGCAGAGTAACAACGGCATTGGCCCCCCAAGCGTTAATCGCCTCAATATCCTTGATGAGATCCCTGTTCCAATCGGCACCATAAAAGGAATCAGATTTTTTGCCGGGACAAATCGTCATTCCGATCCGACCTGTTTGATCGGGCAGGCTCACATGATCGATACGCAGAGGGTGGGATTCACTCGTTCGTTGATCTGCAGGTTTTTGCCGAGCACGCCAACCGGCCCTTATGCGCTCCATTGGCGTAGTAATACCGGTCTCGCCATCTTTTAATACCCAGAACGTCCAGCCGTTGTCAGAGGCGTTAGAATGGCCAAGCACATGACGCATTGCCTCAGTAAGATCATCTGTGGTCATCCCATCCAGACATAGCCCATTCATGGTGACCACCCCCGTGACGCCCTGAATGGGGCAGAAGAGTACTTGGCCAACAGATATGGCACCACCATTTATAAGGGGAAGCAATGAGTTAGCGGCAGTATCCATTCTTAATTTCCATAAAGATCAAGTATGGTTAAATTATAGAGCGGCTCTGCGACAGAATACGTCGTACAACTGGCGCTACCTAAGTATTGAATATGTGCAGCCGATTTAACCGGCATTCACGGTATGTAAACCCAGCACGGCCATAAATCAGCTGCAATGTAGATATAAAGTTATTTACTGAGTGGGGCTTCTAGAAACGATGTTCGCTTAGTGCGAATAATGAGTCTCTTACAGCTATTGAGATGATACTCACCAGGAGTCATCCCAATTCGAGTCGAACGATGAAAAGCTATCGCTCATGAAGGAGTCGTCCCACAGTGAGTCTGAAGACATTGTGCTATCACTCATTAGTGAGTCTTCAAATAACTCTGTGTCCATTGATGAGTGCATATCATTGGAGTCCCAACTCGTGCCATAAAAATTTCCTCCAACATCAATCATGCCATTCATGGTTAGTCCAGTAGCAGGATTAACACCGGCAGATTCAAATTCCGATTGCGATCTTTCATCACTGCTAGTGAAGATGGTTTCTCCCCAAAAATCGTCATCAGAGTCACCAATCCCTCCAGCTCCAATATGCGATATATGCTGTTTGTATGGCACATGCCCCCGGGCGGGGCGAACTTTCGCCCCCTTCCCAGACTTCCACGTCCATACAATCAGCACTATTAAAAATGTAAACCAGTAAAACATCATGGCTCATATCCCTTATTTATCTGTTCCATTTGGCATGCGTTGGAATGTGATGACGCAGACAACTCCTCCTGAGTTATATACAACGGGATGGCGGAAGTCGCAGTAGTTTGCGGTCACGAGCAAGGGGAGCTGCTCATTACCAAATGTGGCGGGGGCAAAAAAACCTAACTGCCCTTCTTTACAGATTTTGAGTGAGGCCTCATCGCTCCAATTGCACAATGACGATTGGTCGAACGTTGTGCTTTCTGTCCAGGGCGTATTACATGCCGAGATAGATGAGGCCATCAGCACGAGCATTAGTATTTTCTTCATTATTGCCTTCCTTTTTATACACAGCCGTTTTCAGATAAAGTGAAATATATGGCTGTGATTGAGAGAGTTAATCAGTATTTAAACGGGAACCATGAAGGTTCCCCTTGGGTAGCGCTTATCTTCGAGCGGATTTGTTCAAGGTGTGCTTGGAGTAAACCGAAGTACCGTATTGGCTGTAGTGAACACCAATGAGTTTGTGTCTCCTGCAATGCCAAGTACCACACCAGGGGCGACGTTAGTGCTGCCCAGTCGCTCCCCCGTTTCTCCCCGCACGCCAACCAGCATTTCCACATTGCCGGTATCTGGGGAGTAGCGACGAATAGCCCCCGTGCTGTCTGCGATGATGAGCTTTCCCTGGATATACGTCATGGCATTGATTTTGCCAAAGCGTGCATTAGTACCGATGGCATCTACATTGCCACTTTCATCAAGTGATCCTGCAACCGTAGATACTGTGCCGTTGATATTGCCTGCACCAGGAACGACTTTGCGGATGACGCCATTCCCGTTTTGACCCATATCTGCCGCATATACGGTGCCGTCAGGCGCTACAGCTACCGCAGTTGGGTTCTTGAAGTTACCTGCTGGACCAGTTCCGTCTGCAAACTTGCAGTTGATTTCAGATGGAGTAGTGGGTTTTCCAGCCAATGTTGTGACATCTCCATTGGTGTCGATAACGCGCAGCAGGCAGTTGCCGCTTTCTGTGACGTACAATTTACCATCCTGTCCTTTGGCCAGTGCCGTGATCGTCTTGAAACGGGCAATGCTAGAGCTGCCGTCAACATTTCCCGCAGTACTGGACCCTGCTAGCACGGTTACATTGCCAGCCGCTGAGATGCTCAACAGGCGGTTGGCTTCAGCAACAACAAAGCCACTACTAGCGCCAGCAACCATTGCTTTGGGCAGACTCAATCCGCCCGCGGCCAAAAATGTACTGGTCGTTGCTCCGATAATTTTCCGGATAGATTGATTATTCTTATCTAAGACAAATAGCGCGCCATCGCTGCCTATAACAACGCCACCCAGCAGATCAAATCGAGCACTTGTACCGGTCCCATCGATTGCTCCTTTCAGAGTGAGGCTGCCTCCAATGGTTGTTACTTGACCCGCCGCGAGCTTAAGAATTCTCGGGTTAAAGTAGTCTGCAATGAGGATATCGGTACCTGAGAATGCCACGCCAGTTGGGTTATTGAAGGTTGCTGAAAGCGCTGCACCGTTAGCAGAGCCGGAATACCCCGTTCCAGCAATGGTGGTGACCGCATGTGTGAGAAGATTTACCTGACGAATCTTTTGGTTCCCAGGGTCGGCAACTACCAACGTGTTCCCTGACAGCGCCATGCCTTGAGGGCGCATGAAGCGAGCGAGGCTGCCCACGCCATCAGCTGACCCATTTTGCCCGGGCGATCCTGCAATCGTGGTTACAGCTCCATTGGTGGAGACATGACGAATAGAATGAGAGTCCGTTACGTACATGGACCCATCTGCCTTCATCAGGATATGGCCTAGATCGTTAAATCGGGCTGTCGTGCTTGTCCCATCGATTGGTTCAGCGGCTGGTCCAAACCCAGTGCACGCCCCTGAGAAGGTACTGATGATTCCTCCGGAGGTAATTTTGCGAAGGCAGTCATTCTGTGTGTCAGCAACATAGACATTCCCCGCAGCATCAACGCCAACACTTTGGGGATACATAAACCTCCCCACACTGACGTCCCCATTGGCTATCCCTTGCAGCGTCATGCCACCAGCCACGGTCGAAACGACGCCAGCCGGGGTAATCTTACGGATAGCGTTGTTGCCGGGATCCGCCACATACAAGTTCCCAGAGGTATCCAGTGCGAGTCCACTTGGTTTGTTGAATAGGGCGCTAATCCCCATTCCATCTTTATGACCAGATGCATTAGCAGTCCCCGCCAAGGTGAATACCTTACCTGATGGGGTGATCTTGCGAATGATGTGAGCGGTAATGTCCGAGACATAAAAGCTGCCAGCACCGTCCCCGATAATGATGTTTGGCTGAACAAAGCGCGACTCGGCTAACACTCCACTTACTACCGCCGCACCTCCGATCCCTCCTGCGACCAACGACATGGTGCCGGTGAGAAGGCCTGGCTCAAGCGCAGGAATAACTTCAACGGAGCCTCCGACCCCAGATCCAGAAGACGAACCCCCTGTGCCACTGCCAGTTGAAGAGCCACCGGATCCACTAGTCGACGCCGTCTCGCTACCACCGCCACATCCGGAAAGCAGAATCGCAGCTGCCAAAAGCGTGCAGAGTAGTTCTGATGGTTTTTGTATTTTATGCATTTTAGGTTCTTATTCCTTTCGTGTAGTCATGCATTGATGATTTGCATGTACACGCTCTCACGGATTTTTATAAAAGCAATAGCTTTTGGAATGGCGCAATCACTTTTTTTAATGAAATAGAGCCTTCGGATATATTTTCATGAAAAGGATGGTCAATTATTATTTGGTTAAATACATTTATTACAAATTAAGTTTTCTGTCACGATCAGTTAGTGACTTTATGGTTTCTTGATGATAGTCAATTTCATATTTGGGATATGCTATGTAGCCTGATTGTCGCTAATGCAGTTATTTTAAAATGGTTGATGTTATCCCTTCATAAACGATTGGAATTGAATTCCATCTTGGACGGATGTAATCCTGAATTTTTATAATTCAGAGTGGATAAAAGGAACTTGAAGCATTTACTGTGGATTGCACAATCCATAAATACCCAATCCACTTGTCTCAACATGGCAGGGCTCAATACAAGCCTCATCCAAACGCACGCTGTCCCGAATAGAAAAATAATGCGAGCCGCGGTCGCTATGATGAATCGAATGGCACGTCTCTCACCAGATCACTATTAATCGTGAGTGAACATCGATAAAGAAGTCGTAATAGGTAAAGTCCATCCATGTCGAGATAAAGGTGAAATCAGCCACTGAGAACTGGTTGGGACGATTGGACTTGAGCTGCCAAGTTTTTCAAGCTAGTTATCGCGGCCCAGTTTTGACTCAAAGCCTGGAATGCGCATAAACTATGCGCAGTATATCCAACATGAGAGCACAGCCATGCTGCCGCTTTATGATAGCCAGGCCCCCAAAAAAGCTACAAATCTCAGTATTAACAGCGACTTATTGTTCAGGGCCAAGGAGTTGGGCATTAACCTCTCCGCAGCCCTTGAACAAGCGCTTACTCAGGTGCTGAAGCAGCGCCAGAAGGAGCAGTGGCTTGCAGAGAACCGCGGAGCCATAGCTGCTTACAACCAAGAAATTGAAAAGTACGGCTCCTTTGGCGATGAGACCAGGAGCTTCTGATGCCGCAATTCAGTGTTTATAAAAACAGAAATTCCAATACTAAAACCAGAGTGCCTTTCCTGCTTGATGTACAGAGCGACCTGCTTAGTGAATTGGATACGCGAGTAGTAATTCCTCTTTATACCAATACAGCACTAAAAGGAAATCTGCTGGCAACGCTGACCCCTACCTTTGAGATTGAGGGCAGGGACTATGTGCTAATGACGCCTCAACTTGCAGGAGTATCCAAAAAAGAACTAGGCCAAGAAGTGGGAGAGCTTGCGGCACACAGGGATACAATAATTGCTGCACTGGACTTTCTTACTACCGGGATTTAGCGGCTAACGTTGGAGTAAACTCGCGCCAAAGGCATCGGTCCTACAACGAGTAAAAAGGACTCCCCCCTCTCAGGCGGTAAGGTTGCTTTGGTATCTGAGTGTCATATTGAGTTCTCTGGGTGCGTTGTATCGACCGAAGGCAATATGCAAAAGGCGTGACGAGTGAATGTAGGCTGAAAGTGTGGTTGGTATTGTCGAGTGAATAAGACCTTGTTGTTCAGATTAAAAAGAGAGTCATTAAATATGAGTTTTGTGCAAGAGAATTAATTAACAAAAGGCACGGCAATACGGGGCCATACAAAAGCTAATCAGTAGATGACGGGGGAAGTCTTAGGGAATTGTTAGGATCTTTTTAATTCGGTAAATATTTCTGCGAGCGCTTCCTGTAAGCCGAATGCCAATGCGCCCCATAAAGTGGCATTGACTCTCATGCTTGGATGCCCAAAATTGACTACCGCCGTCCTATGACTACAGCCGTCAATCTGCACTGTGAAATAGTTAATTCCATTTTTTGACTGATTAATTTCTGGGTTTTCGAAAATAATATTCTTAAATGCAAACCAGTTGTCGCTGGAGCCGCACGAGACAATGAAATGCGGAGAGTAAATGGATAGTTGGCGTAGGATTAGCTCCCTATCTTCTTTTACAACCGTGAGGAAATCTTCCGTGTTCAACCCACCACCACCAGGAGCTTTTTTTAGTTGGATGCAAGCACACCTACCGAGGGAATCTTTGTTTCTCTCCTTAATCCACTCACTGTGTTCCTCGGTGGTCTTGTTTGAACTTGGAAGATAGCTGCTTTGAACTTGACGCCAAGATTCATTGGTGTCTCCTTTTTGCAACAATACATCCGCCCACTGTGCCATCAGGGTCCACCAGCCGTTGAAGATATCGCGTTCTTCTATAATTTCCTCACAGGCTCTTAGTTGAAGCTCTTTTTGTTCTGCAATTGTATGTCCCCAGTTTCTTTCTTTAAGAACAAAAACAATTCTTTGGTGTGATTCATGAAAAACTTTCGGATTTGCACAGCCATCTGTGGCAAATGGGTGGCGCTTCAAAGCCCACTCTTTAAACAGAGAGTCCTCTTCCTGCCTAATATTTCTTTCTTCATTTTCTTTGGTATTGTTGCTGCTCATGATGATTAAAAAATCCTAACGCTGATCTAAGGAGCAGAAACAAGCGGCGCATATAATGCAAAGCTTGCGCCGATTTAGGATGTCCAATGGCAAAGCCACGACCTTGATCGCCTTGTTATTTTCAAACATCTGGTACATAACCAACGGACCAAATACAAACAACACACGATACAGGGGATGAATACCAATTTTGCTTTGTTTGAAAGTGAGTTTTTTGTATTTCATTAACTTGGTATTCACTTTTTTGTTCAATTATTTTCTGCCGGCCATCGTCTGGAAGTGCTGTATCAAAAACATCTATAAGAGCACAAAAAATCTTGAGAGTGCTTTCATTTAACTTAGAAAGTTTAATAATGTCTTTTATATAAGACTCACTTGTATCTCGCAACTTGAATTCTATTGCAACACGATATTCATTGCTAAGCTCAAATACGAGATCCGTTGGTCCGCCATTTCCTAGATTTTTTTCTCGAGCCCAAACTGCTGTATTAGAACCAAAAACTTGTTCAGAATTTACCATGATTTGCTTGCCACATTCATAAGCAAATGCCAGTTCAGGCATATGAAATATGCCTTCATTAGCAACCCTCAAAAGAAGTGAATCTTCAGCTTTTGCTACCTTTGTAATTATCTTTGCGATTTCATTAACGAGCATTGGCTATCCAAACTAATCATAACGTTTGACTTAAGGCCGCGGCCCGACTGGAACGTCGGCCTTGAACGAATGGTTGAGCGCTCATACAGCGAGTGGCGACTACCTAAAGTCGAACTCCACCCAAATCAAATTGACTCTTTTGTAACTCTTTGATGACTAAAAGTCACGCCATGAATTATGCGTCACTTTTAGAATATATATTAGGGGTATTAAAGCCATGATGGATGGTGACTTAGAGTCTCCTTGTAGTGACTTAATGAATCTGGACACCTATTTAGACGAGAATACTCGCTATGGAAATGTGTCTGATGAGCATGCAACGACGTAGGTTTACCTCTGCGTTCAAGCGTTAGGTTGCGGCGCTTTTGATGCCGCGTGACTATTATGTGGGTGTTTACCTAGCTAATTGATGGTAAATCGCCCAAATAATAAGTCAGCCAGCCCAATCAGGTGTGGTGCGTGGATATCACGTACATCTGAGATGAAGGGCACTGCCGTTATTTAGCGGTAATGCTGGAACTGTACTCAAGACGCGTTATTGGCTGGGCATTCTCGGCCTAGTCGGACACAGAGTTAGTGATAAAGGCGCTGGAAATAGCTTACGTTTAGCGAGGGAAGCCGGAGTAGGTAGCGTTCAATTCGGACCAAGACAGTCAGTATGCTGCTCGCTGCTCCCAGCAGCAGGTATGGCGTTATCTGATTCAGCAAAGCATGAAGGGTATGCAACGGCACAGGAAGCACAGCGAGACATCAGCCATTATCTGATGCGCCGATATAACTGGCTCTGGCCGTATCAGTTCAACGAGGGTGTGGCGCCAGCGGTGGTCTAATAAAAACTTATCGTAGTGTCCGGGATAACTTGACTACTACACCTGACGCTCATGTGGTTGTGAAGGCAAGTCTCGTTGTTCACATTTGGGGCATGGGCTTAGCGAAGACTGATAAAAAAGCGAGAGATCCAAACTTTCGGGAAGACTTAAGCCTATTAGGTTTTGTAACCATGCCGGTACATAATAAGACCTAAAGAGTGGCCTAAACCACTCGCTATTCTTATTTTGTCAGGCGTATACCAATAATAAAAAACTTTGAGTAATCAACTATGGGCCTAATGCCGATTGACCAAGTCAGCTTTAATGCAGAAAAACTCGTCCATGATCATCCGCCTCAATGGCGCCATGGCAACAAACGCCTTGTCTATGAGATTGCCAGCTCCTCTGGTTTTCCGGTCCAAGGCAAAGTCGACTATGCACGTTGGCCGACACAGGAATTGCCAGATGATCTATCAGCACCATCACAGTTCAGTATCTGCTATGGCGCATTCGCTTAAACGGCACCTATAGAGCCTAATGTTGTAGCTTGGCATGTCAACTTCTCTGACGAACTGCTATTCGTTGCTTATGG
>Ga0073903_10002105_pt1 | contig 10288 bp, 8 predicted proteins | sample KloWWTKNB14_bulk_FD_66665 | JGI IMG/M metagenome (GOLD analysis project Ga0073903, IMG submission 66665) | Active sludge microbial communities from Klosterneuburg, Austria, studying microevolution and ecology of nitrifiers - Klosterneuburg... | ecosystem: Engineered > WWTP > Aerobic digester >... | reverse complement strand
AGTGGCAGTGGCGCCAAGCCCGGCACCCAGCCCAAGACCTGCCCCACCTGCAGCGGCCACGGCCAGGTGCGCGTGCAGCAGGGGTTTTTCTCGATTCAGCAGACCTGCCCCAAGTGCCATGGCAGCGGCAAGATCATCCCCGACCCCTGTCGCGACTGCAGCGGCGCTGGCCGGGTGAAGAAGCACAAGACGCTTGAAGTGAAGATTCCGGCCGGCATCGACGAAGGCATGCGCCTGCGCCACGGTGGCCACGGCGAACCGGGCGTCAATGGCGGCCCCGCGGGCGACCTCTATGTCGAGATCCACATCCGCAAGCACGCCGTGTTTGAACGCGAGCATGACGATCTGCATTGTGAGATGCCGATCAGCATTTCGACTGCAGCGCTGGGCGGCGAGATCGAGATTCCGACGCTGGAAGGCATGGCGCGCCTGAAGATTCCGCCGGAGACGCAAAGCGGCAAGGTCTTCCGTCTGCGCGGCAAGGGTATCAAGAACGTACGCAGCCAGGTCCATGGCGACCTGTTGTGCCATGTTCTGGTGGAAACTCCGGTCAAGCTGACCGAACGGCAGAAGGAACTGCTGCGCGAGTTCGAGGAGATCTCCAGCGGCAACGCCGACCGTCACAACCCGAAGGCCCAGGGCTGGATGGACAAGGTGCGCGACTTCTTCGGCAACTGAACGGCTGCTGCGCCCCGCTCGGGGCATGAAATGAACGAAGCCCGCGATTCGCCAAGAATCGCGGGCTTCGTCTTTTTGTGCGCCTCAACTCACCTGCAGCAAGGCCAGGACTCAGGCCAGGCCTTCTTCCTGGTCGGGCAGCCAGACCTGTTCGCCATTCGGCCGGTAGGCGAGCAGGTGGGCGACGATGCCGCCCTGAATCGACATGATCATGGTCTCGAGCGCCTTCTGCACCGTGTCGTCGTCCGGCGCCCGCCCGCCCTGCCCGCTCAGGCAGCCGACGAACATCATGTCCCAGCTCTGCCCGGTATGGCGCGACTCCTCGACCAGTTCGTCAAAGCTTTGCACTTCGTCGGGTTTCTTGTCGACGTACATCACCGGCACCAGCGCGCCGCCCTCGCCCTGCTCGAAGCCGGCGCGCTGTTCGGCGGTCGCGTTGTCGGGCAATTCGGCGCGGGTGAACACAAGCAACAGGCGCTGCGGCTCGGCTTGCTGGCGGGCAGCATCAAGAAGGCTCTGAAAGCCGGTGATGATCATGTCGGGGATTCCTTGTAGTCAGACGAGTTGCGCGGATTCGGTTAGGGTTTGACTGCGGCCGCTGCAGTACGCAGCAGCCGCCAGCGGTTCAGCTCAGGCGCGGCGCCAGGTTGTGCCGCCGGCGCCGTCTTCGAGGACCACGCCGGCCGCACTCAGCTCGGCACGAATGCGGTCGGCCTCGGCATAGTTCTTCGCCTTCTTGGCGGCAGCGCGCGCGGCGATGGACGTCTCGATTGCCTCCGCGTCGAGCCCGTCGGCATCGGGCGTGCCCGCCTGCAGGAAGCCAACCGGATCACGTTCGAGCAAACCCAGCACGCCAGCCAGCGCCTTCAACTGCTGTGCCAGCGCGACCGAGGCGCTGCGATTGACCTCATTGGCCAGTTCGAACAACACTGCCACGGCTTCGGCGGTGTTGAAGTCGTCGTCCATCGCGGCACGGAAGCGCTGCGCATGCGGCCCATCCCAGTCCACCCCTGGCGCACCCTGCACCGGCACGTTCTTCAATGCGGTGTAAAGACGCGTCAGCGCGCTGCGCGCGTCCTCAAGGTGAGCGTCGGAGTAATTCAGCGCGCTGCGGTAGTGAGCACGCAGAATGAAGAAGCGCACCACCTCGGGGTCGTACTTCTGCAACACTTCGCGAATGGTGAAGAAGTTGCCTAGCGACTTCGACATCTTCTCGTCGTCGACGCGCACGAAACCGTTGTGCATCCAGTAATTGACGAAGGTGTGATCATGCGCGCCTTCCGACTGGGCAATCTCGTTCTCGTGGTGCGGGAACTGCAGGTCCATGCCGCCACCATGGATGTCGAAATGATCGCCGAGCAGGTCCGAGCTCATCGCCGAGCACTCGATGTGCCAGCCCGGGCGCCCCGCACCCCAGGGCGAATCCCACTTCACCTCGCCCGGCTCTTCTGCCTTGGCGTGTTTCCACAGCACGAAATCGAGCGGGTCGTTCTTGTCCTGGGCGACGTCAACGCGTTCGCCGGCACGCAATTCGTCGAGCGACTTTCCCGACAGCTTGCCGTAGCCGTCAAACTTGCGCACCGCGTAGCAGACGTCGCGGTTGGCCGCCACGTAGGCCAGCCCCTTTTGCTCCAGACGCGAGATCAGGCTCTGCATCTGGGCGACGTAATCGGTGGCGCGCGGTTCATGATCGGGACGCAGCACGCCAAGCGCATCGGCGTCTTTGTGCATGGCGGCAATGAAGCGATCGGTCAGGGTCCGGATCGACTCACCGTTTTCCTGCGCACGGCGAATGATCTTGTCGTCGATGTCGGTGATGTTGCGCACGTAATCAACATCGAGGCCGCTCGCTCGCAGCCAGCGCGCCACCATGTCAAACACCACCATCACCCGCGCATGGCCGAGGTGACAGAAGTCGTACACCGTCATGCCGCAAACGTACATGCGGACCTTGCCGGGTTCGATCGGGGTGAAGACTTCCTTGGAGCGCGAAAGGGTGTTGTAAATGGAGAGCATCGGCAAGACAGGGAGGCGAAGGGAAAGACCACGCCGGCGGCGCGATTGTGAGGGGTGAGGCTTGTTGCTAGAATCTTGCGTCGCCTGAAGCCAAATTCGGCCAGCTACCCGGCCAACGACCCGCGACGGCAGGCCGCAAATATACCACGGCCGGCAAGCCCGCCATTTCATCAGCCCGGTCGTGCCGGGCAGGAACCGCAAGGCTTGCAATCGCCTCTGAGACCTGAAGTCCCATCCAGCCCGAGGCCATGCGGCCGAGCACCGGAGATTCCATGAGAAAACACCTGATCGCATTTGCCGCGCTGGCAACGACTGCACTGAACGTGCTCGCTGCCAATCCCATGGTCGAACTCAAGACCAACCAGGGCGACATCGTGGTCGAAGTCTTCGCCGACAAGGCGCCGAAGTCCGCTGAAAACTTCGTTCAGTACGTCAGGGACGGCTATTACAACGGCACCGTGTTCCATCGCGTCATCGACGGCTTCATGGTCCAAGGCGGCGGCTTCGAGCCGGGCATGAAGCAAAAGAGCACCCGCGCGCCGATCGAGAATGAAGCCAAGAATGGCCTCAAGAACACCGCCGGCACGCTGGCCATGGCGCGCACCGCCGACCCGCACTCCGCCAGCTCCCAGTTCTTCATCAACCTCGTGCCCAACACCTCGCTCGACTATCCCTCACGCGACGGCTGGGGCTATGCCGTGTTCGCCAAGGTCGTCAAGGGCATGGACGTGGTTGAGAAGATCGCCAAGCTGCCCACCGCCAGCCGCGGCTTCCACCAGAACGTGCCGGTCGACGACATCATCGTCGAAAACGCACACGTGCTCGACGCCGCGGCAGCGAAGAAGCCGGGCAAGTAAGCGCACAGCCTCAAGCTCGCCAACGCCGCACCACACCCCCGACAACATTTCCCAGGAGAAGCACACATGGCAGTCAAACTGCACACCAATCACGGCGTGATCACCCTCGAACTCGACGCCGAAAAGGCGCCGCTCACCGTTGCCAACTTTCTCGCTTACGTTGAATCAGGGCACTACAACAACACCGTTTTCCACCGCGTCATCGACGGCTTCATGATTCAGGGCGGCGGCTTCGAGCCGGGCATGAACCAGAAGCCCACCGGCGAGCAGGTCAAGAACGAAGCCGACAACGGCCTCAAGAACGAGCACGGCACCGTCGCCATGGCCCGCACCCAGGATCCGCACTCGGCCACCGCGCAGTTTTTCATCAACGTTGCCGATAACGATTTCCTGAACCATCGCTCGCCAGATCTGCAGGGCTGGGGCTACTGCGTGTTCGGCAAGGTCAGCGACGGCCAGGACGTCATCGACGCCATCCGCAAGGTCAAGACTGGCTCGAGCGGCTTCCACCAGGACGTACCGAAGGAAGACGTGATCATCGAGCGCGCTGAAGTTGTCTGATTCCGGGTCTGGCTCCCGATCTGACGCGGCGCCAGAACGCAGCACGGCCCCAGCTTCAGGCGGGGGCCTGCAGCCGATGCCGGAAGCAATCCATGCGACGCTTCCGGCATTGTTCATTTCAGACCTGCACCTTACCGAGGACGAGCCGGCCAACGTCGCCGCCTTCCTTGGCTTTCTAAAGGGTAGCGCGCGTAAAGCCGCGAGCCTCTTCATCCTCGGCGACCTGTTCGAGTACTGGGCCGGCGACGATGACCTCGCCACCCCCTTCAACGCGCACATCGCCGCTGCGATCCGGGCCCTCGCCGAAGCAGGCACCGCCGTCTTCTTCATGACCGGCAATCGCGACCTGCTCGCCGGCTCCGCCTTTGCCGCCGCCATCGGCGCAAACCTGCTCGAAGACCCCACGCCAGTGCGCTTCGGTGACGCGGCAAACGCCCCGGTGCTGCTGCTCACGCATGGCGACGCACTGTGCACCGACGACCTCGCCTACCAGGCCTTCCGCCGCCAGGTGCGCGACCCCGCCTGGCAGGCCGACTTCCTGGCCCAGCCGCTGGCTGCACGCAAACTCTTCATCGCCTCACTGCGCCAGCAGAGCGAAACGGCCAAGGCCGACAAGACCATCGAAATCATGGACGTCAATGCCGATGCGGTGGCTGCGCTGCTGCGCGAACACGGCTACCCGACACTGGTGCACGGCCACACTCATCGGCCGGACCGCCACGAGTTGATTGTCGATGGGCGCCCCTGCGTGCGCCACGTTCTGTCCGACTGGCACGGTCAAGCCTGCTACTTGCGCTACGACGGACAGACGTTCACGCCCGGAACGGGCGACGTGACCAGGGCTTGAGGGCTGGGGTCGGTTGTTGATGCCAGCTCAGACTAGCTGCACGATCTGTGCCGCACCGCGCCCCCTTAAGGCCTGAGGGTCGTTGAAGTCGGCCAGCAACTTGGCCTGCTCCGCCTTGGCGAGCGCAACGTGGCGCTCCTTGACGTGGCCGTAGCCGCGGATGCTGTCCGGAATGCTGGCGAGCTTGACCGCGATGGATAGGTTGTTGCGGCTCAGCTTGGCGCACAGGGCATCGAGCAGGCGATCGTAGTCCTCGATCGCCTGGCGCTCCATGCGACGCTCTTCGGTCTTGCCGAACACGTCCCATTTTCCGCCACGCAGATGCTTAAGTCTGGCCAGGTGGCGGAAGGCCTTCAGCACCCAGGGGCCGTATTTCTGCTTGATCGGCTCGCCGGTCTCGGGGTCACGCTTGGTCAGCAGCGGCGGGGCCAGGTTGTACTCGACCGTGTAACCATGAGGAAACTGCGCTTCGAGCTCGGCAAGGAAGGTCGGATCGGAGTGCAGGCGGGCAACCTCATATTCGTCCTTGTAGGCCATCAGCTTGTAGACGTAGCGGGCAGCGGCTTCAGCCAGGGCCGAGCTTTCGGGCGCAACGCGCTTTTCTGCTTCCATCACGCTCTTCACCCTGGCCGCGTAGCGGCGGGCATAGGCTGCGTCCTGGTAGCCGATCAGGTCGGAGACGCGAATCTCGAGCAAGCGCTTGAGCTCGCCGCTGGCATTGACCGAATCCACGATCTGGCGCGCTTCGGGGGTGAGCTCGGGCAGCGTGGGCGCCTTGGCATCGTACTTGCGAATTTCGGCGTGGACAAAATCAAGGTCCACCACCGCCATGCGGCCCCATTTGAAGGCCAGCAAGCTCATGTCCACGCCGACGCCGGCCTGCTGGACCGCCTTCTCGATCGAGGCCGCGCTGATCGGCAACGCGCCGGCCTGGAAGGCCGCGCCGACCATGAACATGTTGGTCGCCATGCTGTCTGCGAACAGCCCCTCGGCCAGCGTCTGGGCGTCAAGATAGACATTGTCGTTGCGCCGGGTGACGCGGTCGATGCCCTGGATCAGGCGGTTGATGTCGGGGAACTGCACTGATTTGTCCGAAACCATGTAGCCGGTGGGCGCCTGTCCGGTCGAGACGATCGCGACCGTACGTTCCGGATGGCACTTGTCCAGATTCTTGTTATCGGTGGCGTTCAGGATGTCGAAGCCGAGGTAGAGGTCAGCGCTACCGTCCGAGATCTTGTTCGAGCCATCGAACGGCGTCGCGGTCACCTTGATGTTCGAGATTACGGTGCCGCCCTTTTGCGCCAGGCCGGTCTGGTCCAGGCCCACCGCCCACTTGCCGTCGAGGCGCGCGGCGTTGGCGATGGTCGCCGCGACGGTCACCGAACCGGTGCCGCCGATCCCCATGACGTGGGCGCCGAAGTTGTCCGGATCCGCCTTGAATACCGGATCGGGCAGCGCACGTTCGAGCGCCGGCAGGCGGCCCTTCTTCTTTTTCTTGCCCTCGCCGGCATGGGGGTCGGCGTTCGGGGTGATGGTGAGGAAGGACGGGCAGAAGCCCGTCACACAGGAGTAGTCCTTGTTGCACGAGGGCTGGTGAATGCGCGTCTTGCGACCGAACTCCGTCTGCACCGGCTCCACCGACATGCAGTTCGACTTCTCGCCGCAGTCGCCGCAGCCTTCGCACACGCGCTCGTTGATCACCATCTGCGCAGCCGGCTCGTAGGCCTTGCCGCGGCCACGCTGGCGGCGCAGCTCGGCAGCGCATTCCTGGTCGTGAACCAGCACGGTCGTGCCTTCGATCTCGGCGAGCAGCTTTTGCGCCTCGATGAGGCGGTCGCGATGCCAGACTTCGGTGTTGCCGACAAGGTTGACCGCGTTGTAGCGCGACAGATCGTCGGTGGTGACGATGATGCGCTTGACCCCGTTGGCGGCCAGCTCGGCTACCATCGCGCGCACCGGCTCGGCGCCCATGATCTCCTGGCCGCCAGTCATCGAGGTGTGGCTGTTGACCAGGATCTTGAAGGTGATGTTGGTATTGGTCGCTGCACAGTAGCGCACCGCCAGACTGCCTGAGTGGGCATAGGTGCCGTCACCCATGTTCTGGAAGATGTGCTTGGTGTCGGTGAAGGGCTGCATGCCGATCCACTGCGCGCCTTCGGCACCCATGTGGGTGCCCATGACGACACCGCGATCCATCCACATCGCCATCGTGTGGCAGCCAATGCCGGCCGACACCACACTGCCGTCGGGGGCCTTGGTCGAGGCGTTGTGCGGACAGCCCGAGCAGTACCAGGCGGTACGCGTCAGCGAGGTGAGCGATTTGCGGCCGTGGATGTCATCGAGGCGCTTGATCCAGGCTTCGGCCGACTCCAGCTGGGTCTTGCGCGACAGGCGGGCGTGCAGCGCGCGGGCGATGATGTCGGACTCGAACTCGCCGTGAAAGGGCAGCAGGTCGCGGCCCTCCTCATCGCGCTTGCCGACGATGCGCGGCGCGTTGGCCGTGCCGTACAGGATTTCCTTGGCGAAGAGCTCGATGAAGGGACGCTTTTCCTCGATGACGAGGACTTCCTCCAGCCCGCGCGCGAAGTCGCGGATGTCGTCCGGCTGCAGCGGGTTGAGCATGCCGATCTTGAGGATGCGCACCCCGGCGCGGCGCAGTGCGTCGTCGTCGAGGCCCATTTCCATGAAGGCCTGACGCAGGTCGTGGTAGGTCTTGCCCGCGGTGATGATGCCGAGCCAGGCGTCGGGGTTGGGAAGAACGAGCTTGTTGAGGCCATTTTCGCGCGCGTACTGGCGGGCGAGCTCCTGGCGCCCGTAGTAAAGCGTGCGCTCCATGTCGAGCGCGTCCTTGCGCACGTTCATGCCGAGGTTGACCTCGGGGGTATAGGGACGGCCGTCGAGCTCGACCACCGGGGTGATGAACTTCAGGCGGTCCGGATCGACGATCGCGCTGCCGTTGCCGTCGGCAACGTTGGTGACAATCTTGAGCCCCGCCCACAGGCCGGAGATGCGCGACAGATAGTAGCCGTGCAGGCCGAAATCGAGGATGTCCTGCATGTTGGCCGGATACAGCGTTGGAATGCCGACGTGGTAGAACATCGCCTCTGACTGGCTTGGCAGCGAGGACGATTTGCAACTCGGATCGTCGCCGAAAATGGCGAGCACGCCGCCGTTGCGCAGGGTACCCGTGTAGTTGGCGTGCTTGAGCGCGTCACCCGAACGGTCCACACCCGGCGCCTTGCCGTACCAGGTGCCAACCACGCCGTCGAACTTCTGCTTGCCGACCGTGTGCATCATCTGGGTACCCCAGACGGCGGTGGCCGCGAGGTCTTCGTTGAGGCCATCGACAAAGTGGATGTTGTGCTGAAGCAGGAGCTTTTGCTGCTTGATGAAGTTCGTATCCAGCATGCCCACCGGCGAACCGCGGTAGCCGGAAACGAACATGGCGTTGTTCAGGCCACGACGGCGATCGAAACGGATCTGGTCCATCGTCAGGCGTACCAGCGCCTCGATGCCGCCGATGTGGATGATCCCTTCTTCTGCGGTGAATTGTCTGGTCAGGTCCTGTTTGGACGACATGGATGCGTGCTCCCTGTTGGTGTGGCGCCTTGTATTGATGACGGGCTGACGTGACGCGCGCTGGGGTAGAGCAGAGCGCCAGTCCGCTTATGCGGCGCATTGAGTTGTTTGAACGAAGCGCAGAGAAACTCTGGCGGTGGATTCTGCGCTTGCGGCGTCAACCATCGCAAGGCTGACTTCTGCATCCCGCCTTTGGATTTTACAATCGCCCCAAGGATGGTCTTCGAGAGACATGACGACAACCAGACCGGAAGCCGTAAGTATGGGGATTCCTTGTCGTTAAACCTGGGTGCCTACATCAGCTACGGTACGTAGCGAAGCGCCGTCGTCTGCATTCGCAGCTCAGGTACGCAGCACGCTCATAAGCCCTGTTCGCGAAGCCAATCCAGAATTCGATCAGCCACCCCTTGCCAGTTTGGCTCCAACATCATGTCATGCGACATGTCGGGGAATATCTGCGCCTCAGTCCCATAGGCGCGAGCCGTGGCTTGTGCTTCGGCCACCGAGAATACGCGATCATCTGCAGCCGCCAGCACCAGCAACGGCGTCGTGACCTTGTCCGGTCGTGGCAGGTTGAGCAACAGGGTCTCAAGTTCCATCCGGAACGACTCGGCTTGCAGACGTGCAAAATGCCGGGCGATTTCTTCCGCCGGCACCTGGGGCGAGAAAAAGGTATCCCGCATCAACGCTGGAGTCGCCACCATATGCCAGGGATTCAATAAAAAATGCGCCTTCAGGAATGGCCAGGGGTGTCGCAGACCGAAGCGAATCCCAAAGCCGAAGATGCCGGACACCGGTATGGAGGCCATTAAAACACCTGCGGGAGCCGTATGCGTTTCCAGATATTTCTGCACCACATACCCACCCATGGAGTGCCCCACAAGAACCGGCGGTCTGTGCAGCGTCTGCACGATCCGAGCCACATCGGCGACATAGCCGTGAGCCGCACTATGCCAGCGTATCTCCTCCCGGCCTGCACTCGCCCCATGCCCACGCAGGCTGAGTGCATACGCCGCATAGCCCTTTTGGGCAAAATAGGGCAGGAAATTCTCCCAACACCAAGCCGCATGCCACGCACCGTGTACGAAGAGGATGGGAGTCGCACACGTCACGTCTTTGGCGTCAGCGATGACTTCAAGGTGCATGGGTTTCTTGTCGGTACCTCAGGTCTCAACTATTCCGGTAGAAGCAGCTGACTGCCCGGTTCGAAGCGACCGGCTCGCTTCACGATCCTACCACGGGACGCCAGAACCGCTCCATTGAGATGTAGGTGAAGGACGCAGACCAGCCGATCAGGAGCAGTCCGTTCAGCGCCTCTACGCCTGCAAGCAGCCTGACGGGGCCCACGGGGGTGAGATCACCGAAGCCCAGGGACGTGTACGTTTCTGCCGAGAAGTACAGGCAGCTTGTCAGTGAAAAGCCGGCGGCGCCCGTGAGACCGCCAGCGCCGAGCCACGCAATCAAAATGTAAAGGGCTGCGCCGTAGAAGGCCATCTCCGCCGCGTGAGCGACAAACGCACCAAGGATGACAACAATGAGTTTCGCGCGGTCAGGAACTCTGAGTGTCGGCAGGCGAGCGTTCAGTGACCTCAATATCTCGTAATGAAGGATCGTGGTGACGATGACGAGGAGGCAGCAGACGAATATTACGAGCGGCATGAGGCCTGCGATGGTTGGCTTCGGGGCTTGACGACTAAAGCCAGATCGTGATCGTCAAGCGAGCCCCGTGTCAATGCTGGTGACACCATTC
>Ga0073903_10002104_pt1 | contig 10289 bp, 20 predicted proteins | sample KloWWTKNB14_bulk_FD_66665 | JGI IMG/M metagenome (GOLD analysis project Ga0073903, IMG submission 66665) | Active sludge microbial communities from Klosterneuburg, Austria, studying microevolution and ecology of nitrifiers - Klosterneuburg... | ecosystem: Engineered > WWTP > Aerobic digester >... | reverse complement strand
TTTTTCTCCTGTGATGATTTCCCCCGCCATCCCGCAAACAAAGGCGCTTCGTTCGGGTTTTTCACATGCCTTTCCGGGGGACGCCGAAACGCCCCCCTTCTGGTGGAGAAAATCATAAACCATCAACCGCGTCCGCCATTATATCGCCGCGCCGTCCGGTATGAGACGCCAACATGCCATGCCGCGCGCTTCAATGGCTCGCCCTGTGCAAGAAGCGCCTGCAGCGCTGTCAGGCGTTCGACGCGGGCTTTCTGCTGGGTAGTCATTTCGCCCGCTTCTCCGCGCCCGCGATGGCACCTGCAACGACCGGCAACAGTTCATCGGGCATCGCGTCAATGTCGGGGCCATATTGGTCCTTGAGCGCTGCCAGTTCGGCCTTGGTTGTGACGTTTCCAGCCGCTGCAATGATCTCGTCGGCTTTGGCTTGGCGGGGGTCTGGCGCGTCGAAGAGGTTTTCGCCCGTGTCTTCATCGGCGCGCTTTTCCTCGAACGGGTCTTCTGACGGCTGAACACTGGCCAAAGCCGCTTCAACCTCGGTGGCAAGTTCGGGCCGGTTCTTTGCCAGCCATTCGCGTTGTTTCACAACGGCGGGTTCGGCTGTCACGTCTTCGCCCGCCTTTATGCGATCGATCAGGGCCTTGACGCCATCCGCGACCTTGTCGGCCTGGGCCACGAGGGGCAGAATTTTCATGCCGACCTTCTTGCCCTTCGACTTATTCACGACGACGATTGTTTCCGTGTCGATGTTCGTCATGTGGCTGATGCGAATGCCGCCGACCTCAAGCCCGCCGAACGTCACCTTGTCATCGCGGTAGATCGTCATCGACCGGCCAACATATTCGTTGGCATAGCGGCCCCAGACGCCAAGCAGGACGCGGCGGATCGTCTTGCAGGGCTTGAATGGTTTACCGTTGTCGCCCTCGTAATAGATCGAGATCGGCTGGTCGCCGTCCTGACCTGTCACCTTCGTGATTGTGATTGTGCGCGGCCCGGCAAGCAGGTCGTCACTATTCAGCTGGTCGCTTTTCGCTTCCGTGAATTGCGCCATGTCTACCATGTCGTTCATATGATGATCTCCATATCCGAGCGCCGTTCGGTCTCTATGACCTTGCGCATGTTGACGAGGGTTGAGCGGTAGGACTGTTCCATTTCCGCCAGCTTGACTTCGAACGCGGTTGCAGCCGCAACGATTGCGTCCTGAATTTCTGGATCCGGCTCGACGCGCTTGACGAACATCGGCAGGCCGCCGCAGTAGCTGATAAAGTCGATCCATTTGCGACCGCTCACAAGCAGGCCGGTTTGAAGCTGGATCATGTATTCATCTGGCACCGCGTCTTCCGCGATCGTCTGCACCTGATACTTGCCGCAGCGTGACTTGATCTCGACAAGCCCGTCCGCGCCAATGCAGCCATCGGGGGAATAGCCAAGCGTAAAGCCCCATTGGGCGTTCGTGATGAAACCAACCTCAGCGACCGGCTCAAAATGCTCTGAATAGGCGGCCCGTGCGTAAATCTCGTCTTCCTGGCCGCGCAACATGGCATCGGACACATATTGCGGTTCGACGTAGCCCGTCATGCGCTGGAATAGCAGTTCGAACACATGGGCGCGGGTCTTGTCATTGTTCGCCATCTTGAGCGTCGGCGTGAGGATCAGCTTCATTTCGGAAGCCGTGAGCATCCCGCAACGGGTGGCCATCCACTCATCGCTGCCCTGGATCAGATTGGGGTGATAGGTGACTGTCATCACAACACCAACGCAATCGCGCCCATGATGACCACCACGCTGGCCAGCAGGAATTGGCCTGTAGTGAGCCGGTAAGTGCCGGACTCGCTGGCGTCCCAGTGTTCATACTGCTCTGTTGCAGGCGTAGGCGCTTCAAGGTCTGCGAGGCGGTTGCGCTGTGCGTCGAAGCGGTCTGTTTTGATTACGGTCATAGCAGCCACCCCGAGCGCGATGGTCGCTCAATGCCGCGCCGGTCATGTTCTTCGTCAAGCGCGTTCAGCGATGGTTTCCAATGCGGAACCAGTTTCCAATCGCCGCCGTAATCGTCAGCGTTTAAATAGCTGATCTGACTGGCGATGGACTTCCAGCATTCGGCAAGCTGTTCATCGGTTAAAGCCGGTGGGTTCTTCGCCAGTTCCTTGGCGTCCTTTGGTAAAATGCCAGCAATCGTCGTCACTTCCTGTCTCCCGAATAAAGTTGCACTGCACAATAAATGGCCGTCGCTAGGCTGGTGATGATGAGGAGGAGGCCGATCATGCTGCCACCTGCACAATGCCGCGCGAGGTCAGCACAATGTCACCGGGGCGCTTGTGCGTTACCGAAACGCCAGAGCGACCAACGGGAACCTGATTGCGCCTTGCTTCCTCTGCCAGTGCTTGGCGGACGGCGCGCAATGCGGCCTCAAGATCGGCTTCCTGCTTCAACAGGCGTTCGCGGCGTGTCATGCTGGCACCTTGGCGGGCTTGGGCAATTTGACACCGGACAGGGCGCAGTATTCCTCAGCCCATTCCAATGCCTTTTGCAGCGCAAAACCACCGCCACTGTCATCACCGGGCTTGTCGCCCTTGTTTATCATCAAAAACCATTGCTCGGCGGGGCGGCTGGAATCCTGTTCCAGCGTGTCGGCGGAAACATGCCTGACGTTGGCAATTGTGCCGACGAGACAGGCGCACTCTCCCGAATATGTCGAGCCATCAATCCTGCCTTCGCGCATGGCTGTTATAAGGCCGGGAATTTCCTTGCGCGCCGTTGTCAAGATAGCCCAAAAATCGGCCTTGACGGATCGCAGGTCGGCATCGCTCAGGTCGGCATAGCGCAGGTCGGCACCGCGCAGGTTGGCACTGCTCAGGTCGGCACCGCGCAGGTCGGCATAGCGCAGGTCGGCACTGCTCAGGTCGGCATAGCGCAGGTCGGCACCGCTCAGGTTGGCATCGCTCAGGTCGGCATAGCGCAGGTCGGCATCGCTCAGGTCGGCATAGCGCAGGTCGGCACCGCGCAGGTTGGCACTGCTCAGGTCGGCACCGCGCAGGTTGGCATCGCGCAGGTCGGCACCGCGCAGGTTGGCATCGTTTTGCCTCGCCCACCTGACTGCCAAGCCGATCCGAACGCCAATCGTGGCATCCGGCGCGCATTTTATGTCCGCCGTGAATTGCACCGCATTTGTCCAGCGGTTGCGAATTTCCTGTTTGATAGTTGTCATCAGTATGGTTCCCTGAGTTGCTGGTAGCGATAGTCAGCGGCATCATCGGCGCGGGCCATCAGTTCGTCCTGAGCCTCGCCAAGTAGCCAATCCAATGCGTCTTCTTCCTCGGCGTCCGTCAGTTCGAACGGTCCATTAACCTGATCGCATTCGACCCGATCAATCTCTACAAAGGCATATTCTTCCGGCTCGCCACCGGACGCATAGGAAGGACCGCGCGCTGGCTGATAAGGGTGATAGGTGTAGTGAATTTCCAGTTCGTAGCTGACTGGTTCACGCTCTAAGGTGTAGAGGCTGCACAGTTTCACGCTCATCAGTCTGGCTCCTTCGCCCATAGTTTGAGCCGAGCCAAAGCCCGCTCCTGCCGGTTTTTGATATGCCTGGTCGCTGCGTCGATCCGCTGCCGTGCGTCCCTTGGCTCAACAAGGCCGACCTCGATGAATTGGTTGTGTTGCTTGCGCATGTTGCTCATGATGCGGCTCCGGTGGCTTTGGTGATGGCTTCGCGGGCGGCGTTGATTTTGGAGGAAACGAATTCCCATTGCGGGGTTCCGCTTGCATTGCTTTCGGCTGTCCCAAGAATACCGTTGAGTCCATGCAGAGCCTCAAGCAAATCAGGCGCGGCGGCGATCAGGCGGACATTCGCAGCCACATTCGGAAGCCGCTCGCCATATTCATCCTCACAGACGCAAATCACGTCATAGGTATATGAAGGGCCATCGTGCAGAATTTCGCCGTCAATGTTGCCAATGATCGTGACGAACCCGTCAGTCGTGTAATCGTCGCGCGACTGCCACGGGCCGCTTGTGTGCCGCGCGCTCATGCCGCCCTCGCAAAGCCAAAGAGCATATCAATCGCGTCATCAATCGACGGCGCTTTCTCGTCAGCCGCGTCCAGTTCATGGTCGCTGTATTCTGGCAGGTGGTTTGCATACTCGGTGCGCGCTTCGTCGCGGCAGCCTTCAAGTTCGCAGATGATGTCGCTCCACATGTCATCCGGTGCGCTGCGCAGGCTATCAAGCAGGTTCGCGGCTTCCGGCTCGCGGTGCCAGTTCAGATAGGCGTGTTCAGCTTCGGCTGCATCGCGTTCGGATATGGGGTAGGAGTAGGGGGCTGACATGGTGTGCTCTCACGTTGTTTCGATGATTGCTTATTGCGCGCCGCGCAAAGCACGTCAACCCCCCTATGAAAATAAATTTGCAGGCCGCGCAAAATAAATTCAGCGATGCCCTATTGACGACGTTTGCGCTTTATGCAATCTAGGTGCCATGAAACTATCAGACTATATCAAGCTGGAAGGAAACTCGGCAACGGCGCTCGCTGAAAAGGCTGGCGTAGCGGTTTCGTCCATAACCAGGGCCGCTAAGGGTGACATTTACCCGTCAGCCGATCTCATGCGCCTTATCATTGAGCACACGGACGGACATGTTAGGCCAGATGATTTTTTTGATCTGCCGGAACGGTCTGCCGCATGATTTCCCCCATTACGGCTGGGGGAGCCGCCAGCCTCATGGGTTCCCTCCCGGCTGGCGGCAAATTTAATAACATCTTTGGCGGGGGAGCCGCAGCATGAAGCCATCGCGGAACACGAATGACGCCTACGCCGCATTTCTTGCGCAGAAGGCCATTGATGACCCCATGACGGGGCTTTCAGACGTTCCCGATCTGCCCGAATGCCTGTTCCCATTCCAACATGATATTGTGACTTGGGCGCTTCGTAGAGGCCGCGCCGCGCTATTTGCTGGCACTGGTTTGGGCAAGAGCCTCATGGAATTATCATGGGCGCAGGCTGTCCATCAATCGACCGGCAAGGATATTCTGCACCTTGCCCCGCTGGCAGTCTCAAATCAGATGGCGCGCGAAGCTGACAAGTTCGGCATCGCTGCGAAAGTCGTTTCGACGCAATCTGAATGCGGGCCAGGAACGAACATAACCAATTATCAAAAGCTGGATCACTTCGATCTGTCGCGCTTTGGCGGCGTCATCCTTGACGAAAGCAGCATTCTCAAATCGACGAACGGGCATTACCGGACGGCACTGATTGAGGCTTGTCAGTCAATCCCGTTTCGCTTGGCTGCAACAGCCACGCCAGCCCCTAATGACTTCATGGAATTGGGCAATCATGCCGAGTTCCTTGGCGTGATGAAATATACAGACATGCTCGCCACGTTCTTTGTGCATGATGGCGGATCGACCCAAGACTGGCGATTGAAGGGCCATGCTGAGAATGAGTTCTGGAGATGGATGGCGACTTGGGCTGTCATGCTCCGCAAGCCCTCCGATCTGGGCTATGCCAATGACGGTTATGACCTGCCGCCGCTGGTCTATCATCAACACACAGTCGATGTTGAATATGCGCCGTCGATGGAAACGGGCTTTCTGTTTCCAATTCAGGCCGCGACACTTGCCGAACGCATATCAGCGCGGCGCGATACGGTTGAACAGCGCGTTGCCGAGGCTGTTGCGCAGACGCCATCTGATCGCCCGTTCGTATGGTGGTGCAATCTCAATTCGGAAAGCGAAGCATTGGCGAAGGCCATTCCTGACGCTGTTGAGGTTCGCGGGTCTGATGATGACAAGGCCAAAGAGCGCAAGCTGATTGCTTTTAGTGAGGGTGACATTCGCGTCCTTGTAACCAAGCCGTCGATCTGCGGCTTCGGGATGAATTGGCAACATTGCGCCGATACGGGCTTTGTTGGGCTGAATGACAGCTTCGAACAATTTTATCAGGCTATTCGACGGTTCTGGCGTTTTGGGCAAACCAAGCCAGTTAACTGCCACATCATCGCAGCGGAAACTGAAGGTGCGACCGTTTCCAATATCCGGCGCAAGGAGGCTGATGCCGACCGCATGGCCGCAGCGATGGTCATGCACATGGCTGACTTATCATCGAAACTCGTGCGCGGCCAAGTGCGCGACGTGCCGACATATAATCCACAGCAACCAATCAAACTTCCTTCCTTTCTGGAGATGGCAGCATGACTTTCAAATGCGTCGATCAGGCTCACGGTGACAACTTCGCAATCTATCAGGGTGACTCGTGCGAAATCATCCGCGAGATACCAGGCGATAGCATCCACTTTGGCATTCATTCTCCGCCGTTCGAGGGGCTTTACAAGTTCAGCAACTACGACCGCGACATATCGAACAACGAAGGTGATGGGTTCTGGACGCATTATCAGTTTCTTATTCAGGAACTGTTGCGCGTCACCATGCCGGGACGGCTTCACAGCGTGCATTGCATGCAGCTCCCGACAAGTAAAATTCGCCACGGCCATATCGGAATGCGCGACTTTCGCGGCGAGATAATCCGCGCTTATGAGGATGCCGGATGGATATTCCATAGCGAGGTTTGCATCTGGAAAGATCCCGTTGTTGCACAGCAGCGGACTAAATCGCTCCGCTTGCTTCATAAGCAAATCGTCAAAGATAGCTGCATGTCGGGGCAGGGGCTGGCTGATTATATCGTGACGTTCCGCAAGCCCGGCGAAAATCCAGAACGCGTGTCAGGATGCTTTGACGCATACTATGGCAAGGACGGAACCGAGCCGGACTTTAGCAAATACACAACCGCCGATGATGGCCGGAACTGGTATTCTATTGAGGTCTGGCAGCGTTACGCATCGCCGGTCTGGATGGACATAAACCAGACGCGGACGCTTCAATATCGCGGCGGTCGGGATGAAAAGGACGAGCAGCATATAAGCCCGCTGCAGCTCGACGTGATCGAGCGTTGTATCGACCTTTGGAGCAATCCTGGCGATACGGTTATAACGCCTTTTCTAGGCATCGGCAGCGAGGTTTATTGCGCTGCAAAGATGGGCCGCAATGGCGTTGGCATCGAATTGAAGCCATCCTATTTTGAACAGGCCAAGCGCAATCTCGACCAACTCAAGAACGAAGGCGCGGGATTGTTCGCGGTCGCAGCATGAAGCTGTTCGACTGGCTCGGAGCCGCACGCCGTGAAAACGACGAGGTCAATGCCGACGCCCTGCGCATAGCGGATTTGGAGCAAACGCTGGCCAGTGTGCGCGGAGACTTGGCGCGGGCTATCCAAGGCAATGCGGCTTGGGCTGCGAAGTATGCGGAAATTACCGCCGAAATGCAGAGAGCTGCGCCCCTCGTTGCCTACGCACTCCGCCAGAAGGCCAATCGCGCACGGTATGATGCAAAGCGGAGGGGAAAGTGATGCGCCTGCTCAAGCTACGGCTGTCCATTTGGTGGTCTTGTCGCAAACGTCGCCTCGCTCGCACGGCTATCCGGCACGCATGGTCAACATGGAGGCGGGTGTGAGTAGACGCATATTGAGGGCGCGGCGGCATGGGTAACACTATCATTCTTGCTTGGCCTCCACGTGATTTACATCCGAATTCAAGACCGCATTTCCATGCCCGTGCGTCGGCTGCAAAAGCCTATCGTGAAGCCGCCTATTGGATAGCCAAGGCTGCGGCACAGCCCCACAGCCACCCGTCAGACGGCATTCCCGTGCGGATAGACTTCTACCCACCAGACCGGCGCAAGCGCGACCTGGATGGAATGCTTTCGAGCATCAAGGCGGGCATTGACGGGATCGCTGATGCTTACGAACTGAACGACTACGAACTGAACCCCGTCATATTGAGCCGACACGATCCGGTGCGCGGCGGCAAGATTGTGGTGAGTTTGTCATGACTGAAATGGTCCGCATAGACAAGCGCGGCGGAAACCGGGTGAGGCATGAAGTGCGGCCAATACCCGACGACTTCGCGCAACAAGCCAAGGAAAAAAATCGCTGCCAGCTTGTGAGGCATTACCGCACAAGCGACAAAGCCGTTGGCAGGTGGATGGATGAAAGCGGTGTCACGCCCCGCAGAACGGTCAACAGGCTCGTTCCCGACAATTGGGAGCAACTATGCGCCATCCATACCGCTGCGGAACTGACGCGGCTTCTGGTGGCCGACATCAAGGTTATCAAGCGGTGGATAGCCGAGACAGAAATAGAGCCGGTTCCGTTCGACCGCAGAACCATAAAGCCACCGCCGCGCAAGCCGCAAGCATTCAAGCAAATGGGCGCGCCACATAAAGCCATCATCCGCGACAAGCCCCGCTCGATCTGGGATGACGCGGCTGACGTTTTGAGGGCTGAACGGTGGGTTGTCTATCGCTCGGATGAGAAGGGCGCCGCTAATCCCAAAGGCATGTATTGGCGCATGGGGAACGTCATTTTGACGCCTGATGATCTGCTGATGCGTGCGGACAGGTATCGGATGCGGGCGGCATGAGCTTTCGCGGCAACGCCACACGCAGGCCGGACACGGCCATATCGTCCAAAGTTGCCGAATCGCAGCTGGCCATGACGCTCGCCAATGCGACCGATGAGCGCTTGTTTACGATGACGGTTGCCAGCCTGTCCAAGATGTATCGTGTGCGGCCTCGTTTGATCGAGACGATGCTCCTTGCGGCACAGGGGAGGCGTCAACGTGCTAACAGCATTTGATGATCTCCAAGAGGATGATGGCGACCTAGGCTGGTGGATCGACCCCAAGGATGCGGACCCGCGCTCGGAGGAATTGAGGCAGGTCGCTGTATTGCGCATGGGCAGGATTCTTTGCCCCGCCGTCAGTTTTGTCGCCATACCTAACGGAATCAAGCGCACGCAGTGGGAAATGAACAAGGCTCTGCGCGAAGGGATGAAAGCGGGCGCGCTCGATCTCGTTGCGACATGGGCGCCGACAAATCTGACGCCTGGTGTTGCCTTCATCGAAATGAAGGACGGCACGAAAATGCCGGACCAGAACCAACGCGACAGGCTCAACCTCTACACGCGCCAAGGTCATTTGTGCGGGGTTTTCCGGCAGGAAAAGAGCGTGATGGACTTTTTGAGGCGGCATGGCGCGCCTTTTATGGGGAGGGTAGCAGCATGAATGCACAAGAGACCCTGTTCACCCCCGACGAAGTTGCGGACCTCAAACTATGGTCGGCAAACATTCTCGCACCGCTGCGCGGGGAGGCGCAAGGCTATGCCAAGGCCCTCACGTTCGCACAGGCGAGCGCATTGCATAAGTTGGGCCTAAAGCCCGGTCCTATCATTGAATCGGGCCTGGTGGGCGTCTCACAGATTGAAATCGCCGCAAATGAAACATGGTCGCCTTCCGATCATGGCCCTTACTATCTCACAATCGCGGTCAACGAGGCTGAGGCGGTTACAGACATCGTTGCATTCGCACCTGATAAGCCAAACGAATGGTTCCTCCGTCGCGGTTCTGCATGGGCACTTGGGATTGATCATATCAACGGAGCGCTTGCATGGCCTGACACGGTTGTTTCGCTATCCGCTACACCTTTGGATTGGCTTCGCGCCGACATGTGGGGCGCATGCGTTCTGGACTGGACGACTGATGCGATCGACACAATTCGCGCCCTTCAAGAGATAGAAGTTTCGAGCCCTAAATTTGCGGCCGCGCTGCGCCTGCAACTGTCAAAGCCACCGCGTCTCCCGGAGATTGCCGTTTCGGGGGACAAGAAAAATGCCGCGTAACATTGCGAACGATGATGACGAAGACTTCGGATTTGGTGCGCCGCCGATTGGTGACGCTATCGAACCACCCAAACCCATATTCGCCAGCCCATTCATATGGCGCAATGAGGCCGATATTCCGCCGCGGCAATGGCTCTATGGGCGCCACCTGCTGCGCAAATTCGTCTCGGTGGATGTCGCGGCTGGCGGTGTTGGCAAATCATCGGTCAAGATTGGCGAGGCGCTGGCTATGGCGAGCAATCAGCCCATTTACGGCAAGGAGATCAGCGAAGGCCCGTTGCGCGTCTGGTTGTATAATCTTGAAGATCCCCACGAGGAAACCGAACGCCGCATTCACGCAACGGCCAAGCGCTTCGAAATATCTCCCGAAGACATTGGAGACCGGCTCTTTGTTGATTCCGGTCGCGACCAGGCGCTGGTTTTGGCCCAAGAGACAGAATTTGGCACGCGCATCATTCGGCCTGTCGCTGATAGCCTCGTCGCTGAAATTCTGCGGCGGCGCATCGACGTGCTGGTTATAGACCCGTTTGTCAGCTCACACGCCGTTTCCGAAAACGATAACCCCGCAATCG
>Ga0073903_10002097_pt1 | contig 10306 bp, 7 predicted proteins | sample KloWWTKNB14_bulk_FD_66665 | JGI IMG/M metagenome (GOLD analysis project Ga0073903, IMG submission 66665) | Active sludge microbial communities from Klosterneuburg, Austria, studying microevolution and ecology of nitrifiers - Klosterneuburg... | ecosystem: Engineered > WWTP > Aerobic digester >... | reverse complement strand
TCTTCTCGCCTGACTTTTTCAATGTCTTTCGATTTTTCAGACACGCACTTGCTAACAGTCGCGGAAATATGACGGCGCTGCAACCATTGAAGTCCGACGTATTTCGATGTGGCTACAGCAACTGCGGCGCGCAACTGGTTAAGTGTCACAATTACGCCATCAAGGCGAACACAACGCAGAAGCCGAAGTGGTGGTGGTCATTGGGAAAAGAGGAGCGAGTTTATACGGGACATGCAAACGGGAGGATTACAATCAATGTTCGCGAAGCCGACACCGTCGAACGGGAAAAGGCGAGGGTGCTGTTCCAGGAAGCGCACCGCACGGTCATTGGCCATGGTCCTCCCATTGTTGCAAAGATGCAATATGTTCACGACCTTTTGCGAAATTCCGCACGTCCGATTCCGCACGTCCGATTCCGGCGTCAGCGCAGGAAGCGAAAAAATGAGCGACGCCGTAGATGAGGTTCAGTCTGGAGTCTCAAGCCCTCAGGCCGCCGCAAGTCTTGTCGCTGCCGTCACCACCCATGATCGCCTGATTGCGGAGTCCGGTATCACACTGTGGCTGGGAGCGGAACCGACGTTTACAAATCCGTCGAGTCGCTCGGCGGAGTGGCGAACGACGGCGTTAGGATCGGAGAAAGAAGATAAGGCTCGCGAATTCGTGCGGATTCTGGCCGCAGCCATGCCCGGAGCCGTCGTGCTTCGGACTTTGGGGCGGCAGTATCCAGGTGAATCCCGGCCGCGCTGGAATTACGGAATCTATTCGCGTCGCGATGGAAAGTCGGTATGGAAGGGACCGCCTGACCCGATCATTGAGCCCGATCGTGACATCACCTCCAGAGTCTTTGACCCACGTGCCACCCAACTCTCGGCAACACCTGGCCCTGCAGTTGTGGAATCTTCCCCAACCACGGATTCAATGTGTCAAAGCAGCCCAGGCATCGTCTCAAAGTGTCTTGAGCTTCGTGCTGCTCTGGCATTGACGTTGCAGACAGCCGGACTTCACATTCATCTGGACCTGCCGAATGTCGGCTGGGGCAGGCGTTTGCTGTTTGCTGATAATGCAGCGTTGCTTGCTGCTGACTGGCACAACGACCCGCAGGCGATTCGACCGCCACTTCAGTCAAAGCCAATTCCTTTGGACGGATGCCAGGATGAGCTTGCGGCACGCGGAATTCGACTGCTGGCGTTTGGTCCGTGTGAAACCGATTTCGAGTGTGACCGAACCTGTATTCAGGTCGAACTCCCTGCGTTTGATAACGTCGATTCGTGGCTCCTGTTTCTGGAACTCATCGAGAAGGCTGCGAAGAGTGTTGGTGTGCAGTCACTGGTGTTCACCGGGTTTCCGCCGCCAATCGATTGCCGCGTTGCCTGGACGACAGTGACGCCCGATCCAGGTGTGCTGGAAATTAACATGGCCCCCTCCGCATCGGTCAGCGAGTTTCTGGTGCAGCAGAGGAAACTGCACGCAGCAGCGGCGGCGGTTGGACTTTCTCCTTTTCAGATGTTGTTCAATGGCGAAGTGGTGGACTCCGGAGGGGGACAGCATCTGACGTTCGGTGGACCATCACCTCAGGAAAGTCCGTTTCTTTTCAGACCTCACTTACTGCCGCGTTTGGTTGCCTGCCTGAATCGTCACCCGGCCCTGTCCTATTGGTTCGCGGTCCGAGCTGTGGGAAGTTGCGGACAGCAGCCTCGTCCGGATGAAGTCTCACCGGAATCGCTGGACGGACTATCCTTGGCGCTGGATCGAATGTTTCAGAGGACAGCCATCAGTCCCGAACTGCTGTGGCGAAGTTTGGCACCATTTCTCTGCGATCGATTTGGCAACACACACCGCTGCGAAATCAACGTTGAAAAACTCTGGAACACGCTGAATTCTGAACGCGGTTGCCTGGGACTTGTAGAACTACGGGCATTTCGAATGACACGGTCTGCAGATGAGTCCGCTGCAGTAGCCACCTTCCTCCGTACTCTGATTACCTGGCTGGCTCTGAGTCACAGCAAATCAGGCATCACGGAATGGGGATCGAGGCTGCATGATCGCTTCTCACTTCCGTTTTATCTGTTGCGTGATCTGCGGGACTTACTGACAGAAATGGCGAAAGCCGGATTTCCACTGGACGAAGCAATCACCAGCTTCCTGCTGGACGATTCTTTCATCATGATCGGCGAACGCGAACTGAACGGAACGCATTTGACAGTTCGGCAGGCAATCGAATTCTGGCCCGTCGTCGGCGATCTTTCGGCACAGAACAGCTCGTTCCGCCTAATGGATTCAAGCACGCAGCGCATTGAGATTTCACTGCGCCAACCCAAAGACAACAAGGCTGCTGACGACAATGTCCAGAATTCGCCATGGCGACTTCTAGTCATGGGACGCGAGATTCCCTGGGTTGTTGAACACGATACCGATCAGACAGTGTACCTTCGAGGAATCCGCTACAAGGCGTTTCATCCGCAGATGGCGATTTCTCCGCTTTCAGACGTGATCGATCCTGTGGAGTTCTTTCTGATCTCAGCGGCTGACCGGCAAACATGGCGCGTGCGACTTTTCGGCTGGCATCCGAATGGCCTGGCCTACGACGGCTGCGCGAAAGACTTCGAGGAATCAAAACTTCGACGCAATGAACGCCTGGTCGTGGAGAAAGTCGCGGCAGCGCCGCCAGCAACGGCTGTTCCGCCATCGGCGCTCAGTGAGTATTGTGTGGATTTGAGACGTATCGATCGGGTGGCAAACTAAGAACCTGTCCGCAAACACGTCCGTGTATTGGATGAGGCCTGATTCTGTTCTGCCGCCAGTGGAAATCCCGTCGGTGGAGCGACGGGCGTACAGTACACCCGTCGCTCCGCCGACGGGAAAGTTCTGTGCCGCGTGGTGTTGCAGAATCCGGGTCGGCGTGGATTTCGCAAAAAACGATATTTTCAGCGGGATTTTTCAACGGTCCGTCCGTGAGATTCCGCCCAACAGACAGAAGGCACATTCAGGATGCTCGACGATGATGCGGATTCCACGAAAATTTCAACGATTATTGAACGGGCTCGTCAGGGGGACGAGCGTGCTTTGGAGGAATTGCTGCAATGGTCGCGGGCGTTTCTTCGCGACGAGGCCCGGCAAACGCTGGCTCCGCAGGTACGTGTTCGAGTTGATGAATCAGACTTGGTGCAAAAGTCTGTCTGGAGGCATTTGAACAGTTCAATGACTTTCGCGGAACGTCCGGAACGGAGTACGTTCAATGGCTCCGACGGATTCTGCAGCGCGACATTCTGGATGTCATCGACCGCGAACGGAATGCGGCCAAACGGGCCGTGGACCGCGAAGTCCACGGGAGCGAACCCATTCGTCGCGCTATGGGAAAGCACAGTTCCCCCAGTAACCGAGCCATTCGCAACGAAGAAACTCAGATCGTGCGGGAAGCTATCGAACAGCTTCCCGAAGAACAGCGTGAACCGATGAGACTCAGGCACATGGAAAACCTGAAACTGTCGCAGATCGCCGAACGTCTCGATATGACCGAAGATGCCGTGACCAGTCATCTGTTTCGCGGCATGAAATCACTGAAAATTATTCTTCAGAAACTTGGGATCGTTCGATGAATAACTGCCGTATCGGACACTTATATTTGACGCGGCCTGGAATGAGACTGTCAATTCTCGTTCCAGGGCTCCAGCCCTGGAACGCGCTGCGCTGGAGGCTCCTGCCTCCGCCGACAATCTCGCGAGGCAGGAGCCTCGGAACAAGGACACCAATCCGCGCCGCGTGAAGTATATTGATCGAACGGTCCCAGGGATTTCCGACTCGTAACCCAACAATTGAGAGATGCTCTCCTCCAAAGCAAACCGTTGGAATCTTGTATTGCTGAGAAGAATTCTATTCGTCGAGGTGTCGCTTTTGGGCATTGTGGCACCACCGACCCCGCGTCGGTGGACCACTTGACTGGTAAGCTACAGCAGAAAACCGGCACTCCACCCTCGCCTGCACCGACCCTGCGTCGGTGTAGCCGCGACGAGTAGCGAAAAGGCGCCCAACGACCGACACGGGGTCGGATGGAGGGTGTTCTTCGCGATGTCTTTGTGTTGTAGCTGATCAGTCATGCTCCCACCGACGCGGGGTCGGATGGAGAGCGATTCGCATTGGCGAACTTCGGTTGCGGGCGATGCCCGCGCCAAGATCAAGTCCCAGCAACGAAGCGGGGCGTTGAAAAATAAAGAGGTATAGACTTTGCAACAACGGACGACTCTGCCCTAATCAGCATCATCCCGCACGCTGAATTCCAGTTTCCAGCGTTTGTCGGTGGTTTCGTGGACGCACCAGAGTTCCAGTACGCCCAGTTCGGTGATACGCGAATGAAATCGAACGGGAACGTAGTCGTCTTCAGCATCGTCACCGGCGGGCAGAGTCGCCTCCAGGGAATCAGTTTCGCTCAGTTCGTCGGGCGACCATCGCGGCAGCAGGTCGCCTGGCTGGTCCGTTCGTCGGCTGGCCGAACTGAAGAAACGGAAACGGGCTGCTTCACCGACAATCAGGCCGATGGCATCGGAAGGCACATCGACTTCCGTCCCTTCTTCCATCCCGTTCGGTACGACACACAGCGCCTTCAACGGCCGACCTGCTCCCGGAATCGCCAGTCCTGCAGTCTCGATTCCAATGTAGTAGGAACGCGCCGTGCCGCCTCGAATGCGCACGCCGCCATGCAACTTCGTCCAGCCGTAAAAGCACGCACCACGAGCCACGGAGAAGTCCAGATCGTCGGATCCTTCCACGGGATTCGGCGGGTTCTCCGGAAACCAGCCATGCAACTGCTGCAACAACCGCCCCCGCAGAGCCTTCGCCTTAAACACACCGCCGTTGAACAGGACGTGTGTCAACTGACTACCTGCCAGCGACTGATTCAGAAACGCCGCGAGATGCCGTGTGATCCCCGTATCCGCCTCGTACGGAAGTCCGATCTCACGAAATCCCGATGCGCGAGATTTGTGTGGCCGCTCTGAAAGATTTGCCTCCGGCAAAAAACCATTCATCAGCAGTTCCGTCGCCTCCGCGCGATCGACGCTGACCGACACCAGACCACCAATCAGTTTGCTCCCGCGTCCGGGGACAGAAATGGTCTGCGAATCCGGCCCCTCGTCGGACAGCAGGGACTCCTTCGCGTTGCGACAGGAATGCCAGAGCGATACGGATTGCCACGGATCGAGGTTGGTTCCTTTTTCTTCGAACAACTGAGCGACATGATGGGCCAGCGCCAGGTCCATGTTATCGCCGCCGACGAGCAAATGATTTCCGACGGCGGCGCGCTGCAGCGTAAGTTCCCCGTCTTCTTCGGCCACTTCGACCAGCGTGAGGTCCGTCGTGCCGCCGCCGATATCACAGACCAGCATCCGATCGCCAACTTTGAGCAGTTTTCGCCAGCGGTCTCCGATCGCGTCCAGCCACGCATAGGTCGCGGCCTGTGGTTCTTCGAGCAACACAAACAAATGTGGCAACCCGGCCGCCAACGCCGCCTCGCGTGTCAGTTCTCGCGCACTCGCGTCAAAGGATGCGGGTACTGTAAGCACGACGTGTTGTTCGACAAGCGGAGCATCGGGGAACGCATCATGCCATGCGGCGACAATATGTTCGAGATACCGCTGAGAAGCCATCACGGGCGATATTTTGGCGACGTCACTCGCCGCTTGCCAGGGCAAAATCGCCTGATGGCGATCGATCTTGCTGTGGCCGAGCCATGATTTTGCGGCACCGATCGTTCGATCCGGAAACTCGGCGGACAACTTTCTTGCCGCATGACCCGCAACAAATGAAGCATCGTCGCTCCCCGGCATTGCGAACGTTTCCGCCGTCGTTTCTTCTGCCGTACACAGATAAAGAAACGATGGCAGCATCGGCAGGGATTCGATGGAGTTTGGAGCGGTCAGCTGCGGCAGCGGCAGCAACTGCACCAGCGGATGTTCGTTATGCAGCGAACTATAGGCGAGCACGCTGTTCGTTGTGCCCAGATCGATTCCGATCACATACTGAGCAGGCATTATCGCACTTCCACTTCGGCAGGCGCGACGACTGATGCGGAGTCTGCATCACCGGTCCACACTGGCAATTCACTCTTCGAGACTTTCCAGCCGTGATGCACAAGTGTTCCAGAGGAAGGCGAGCCTTCACCGACTTTGCCCGTCAGCTTGATTTTCCCTCCTTTTGGCTGTCCGCTCAGATTCACCGCGCTGCCCTCCGCCTGATCCAAAACGGGGCGAATCGCAAACTGCCGCTCAAGGACTTCCCCGCAATCTCGATGAATGTCTCGAACGGCGGCTCCAATCTGGGAGTCCGAATAGGCTTCAATGGGTTCCTTGAGAAAGTCGATAAGTCGCCCTTCTCGCTGCAGCGCGGCGAGCAAATTCACGGCATCGCTCCGCAACGATTTGGCAGGAACGATTGGTTTCACGGGGGCGGCAAGCGCGACCGGTGCCTCAGGTTTGGACGCCAAGTCCAGAAGTTGTGTCACCTTTGCGGTAAAGGCACCGCTGGTCAGGATTCGCCAGGCAAGTGAAATACGTCCCATGAAACGGGTGGCCTCAATCGTGCTTTGAACGGACTAGAACGAGGAAAATCGGAGTCGAATGAATCGGCCCGCTGTTTTGCGGCTATCGGATTCGCAACAGTCAAGACAACTATTCAGGACTCACTGTCCGCAATTTACGGCAATTGATCACAGGTCGCCAGTTTCCTGGCTCGAATCCTGGTGAATCGCAAATTTGGTCGATGCCAGATTCAGGACCAAAAGACAACCCGATGAAAATACAAGATTCCAGCGAAACCTTTCGATCCGAGAGGTGTTCAGTGACCGTTCCGGCGAAACAATTGATAGTGAAATCATGCCCAGGGAACGGGGTCGATTGACTCTGGTCTTCCGTGTTTGCAGGCTTCGGTCGAACAGGCCAGTCGGCCCCATTCTCCGAGCATGATCTTCGATCGCTCGAACGTTCCAGATTCTGAGAGATTCACAGTTGCCCTTCAACTGATCTCCTTTAGGCGAGCGGAAGAAACAGGATTACCGGGGATATCGCGTCGCTGAGGGAATCCGACCTGAGACAGGTCGGACTACGTAGGCAGATCTGTCCTCAGATCTGCGTCCTTTGGCGTGGTTCAGTCGCACGGGTCCGATCGAAGAGTGACCTCTACATTGTGAATCGAGTGCCACCGATCTGACGCACAGCCGCTGGCCGAAGGGGCGCAGCAGGTTTCGACCGCAGTTGGAATCTCTCGCATCGATGGCATTGAAAATCGATCGGGCACCTGTCACAACTCGCGTCACTCGGTCACGCTGCCGAGATTCGACACGTCGTCTTCGCGAATTTCATACAGGTTCAATGTTCCCATGGTTCAGGTCAACGAAAACTTCCTCAAACTAAAAGCTGGCTATTTATTCCCCGAGATCGGTCGCCGCGTGACCGCTTTTTCGCAGGCCAATCCTTCGGCGAAAATTATTCGACTGGGAATCGGCGACGTCACTGAACCTCTGCCGCCAGCAGTCATCAAAGCGATGCATCAGGCGGTTGATGACATGGCCGCGCGAGAGACATTTAAGGGATACGGCCCGGAGCAAGGATACGCATTCCTCCGCGAACCCATTGCTCAGCACGACTTCGCCGCGCGCGGGATTGATATCTCTGCCGACGAAATCTTCATCTCCGATGGCTCGAAATGCGACTCTGGCAATATCCTGGACATCCTCGGATCAGGGAACCGAATTGCGATTTCTGATCCGGTGTATCCCGTTTACGTTGATACAAACGTGATGGCGGGGCACACGGGAGCAGCGGATGCCAGCGGGCGATTTGAAGGACTGGTCTATCTGCCGGGCAACGAAGCCAATAATTTCGTTCCGGCCCTGCCGTCGGAACCAGTCGATTTGATTTACCTTTGCTATCCGAACAATCCCACAGGCACGGTGGCCACCAAAGAAACGCTCAAAGGCTGGGTGGATTACGCACGCGCCAACAACGCTCTGATCCTGTTCGATGCGGCTTACGAAGCATTTATTTCTGATCCCGCGATTCCGCACAGCATCTTTGAAATTGAAGGAGCGAAGGAAGTCGCGATTGAGTTCCGTAGTTTCAGCAAGAGTATCGGGTTTACCGGTGTTCGTTGCGGTCTGACAGTTGTTCCAAAGCAGCTGATGGGAACAACAGCTTCTGGCGAAAGAGTCTCGCTGCACCAATTATGGAATCGTCGACAATCCACGAAGTTCAATGGCGCTTCGTACGTTGTTCAGAAAGGTGCTGCTGCCGCGTACACTGCTGAAGGTCAGGCTCAGATGCGCGGCCTTGTCGATTTCTACATGACCAACGCCCGCCTGCTTCGCGAAGGTCTGAGTAAAGTTGGCATCAAAGTCTTTGGCGGCGTCAACGCCCCTTACGTCTGGCTGCGGACTCCAAAGAATCTGTCCAGCTGGGATTTCTTCGACCTGCTTCTCAGCCAGGCCCACGTCGTCGGCACTCCCGGCAGCGGCTTCGGTGCCGCAGGCGAAGGCTATTTCCGACTGAGCGCCTTTAACGGCCGTCAGAATGTGGAAGAGTCGCTGGAGCGGATCTTCAAAGTGATCGGGTGACGACAAGACAGGGGTAGTATACTTCGCGAGGTCAGGAATGAGGTTGCAAGTGCCTTTCGATTGTCCCCTCTCCCCCCGCAAACGATTTTCCAATTTCACAACCGTTCCACGAGGGGAGAGGGCTAGGGTGAGGGGGCCGAAACGGCGGCTGATTTCTAGTTCATCATGGTTAAACCAAGTCAAACCCCTCATCCGGCCTGCGGCCACCTTCTCCCCTGATCTCAGGGGAGAAGGGACGTAAGAACAACTGCCGCTGAAGGCATCATTCCTGACCGCGTACAGTATAATTTTCCGCCCGTCGCGGCGGGGGGTGATCGTATTCGTTTGATGACTACAGGGATTTTGCGTTGCCGTTACAATCGCTCCTGGTCTGGAAAGAACGTGTCGATACTGTGCGGAGTTATGAAATGATGCCGTTGGGAATTAAGGCGTATGTGAATTTTGCCTTCAAAAAAATCTTTGGCAGTCCGGAAAACTCAGCCGCCTTGAAACAATCTCATCGATGCTCTTCAGATCAACTCCTAACCCTGCGGCTCGCTGGGATCGTCTGAAACAGGTTCGTGAACGAAGCGATATCCCGTCCCGCGAATCGACAGCAGATGCCGGGGTGACGACGGATCCTGTTCGATCATTCTCCGCAGGCGCATGACGAAGTTGTCGATGGAGCGACTGGAGATGTCGGCGGAATCTTTCCAGACTTCCGACTGCAGGCGGGCGCGCGAGAGGACGACGCCGTCGTGTTCCAGAAAGTAGCGCAGCAGTTCGGTCTCGCGGGTGGTCATGGCGTGGACTGCATCGTTCTTGCGGAGTTCGAAGCGGCCGAAATCGACGGTGACGTTGCTGAATCGCACGATGTCTTCCGTTGGTCGAATCGATCTGCGTTCCAGACTGCGGCGGCGATGGTCGAGGAGATTGCGGACGCGGCTGAGCAATTCCGGGAGTGAAAACGGCTTGGTCATATATTGATTGACGCCAACATCGAACGCCTGAACTTTGTCTTCCGAAAGCGTCCGGGCCGAGACCGCCAGGACGGGGATGTCCATATCCAGCCGCCTCAGTGTTCGGCAGATTTCGTAGCCGCTCATTTGGGGCAGCATGAGGTCCAGGATAAACAGGTCGATCGGCGGCTGTGCGGACTCATAGATTTCCAGCGCCGTCGGTCCGTCACCGGCGACATCGACCTGATAACCTTCACGCTCAAGATTAAATTTCATCACGCGGGAGATGGCATCTTCATCTTCGACCACAAGGATCCTCACGGAGTTTTTTCCTTTCCTGACAGTACAAGTTCTGAGACCCGCTGCCGGCCGTCTCGATTTTCTGACTCGGGAATCTCAAGTTGGCGACCTGGCAGAGTCACTTCAAAGACGCTGCCCGCGCCGGATTCCGCATCAACAACAGCGACGCGGCCTTTCAACATGCCGACGAGTGTTCGTACGATGTAGAGCCCTAGTCCGGTGCCGGTCTTTGTTCGCTGGAGTTCGTCGCTTCCGCGAAAGAATAATTGAAAAATTCGACGCCGATCTTCGGGTGCGACTCCCGGACCGTTGTCGCGCACGCGCACAACGACACGATCGCGGCCCCGCGCAAACGCATGGACCGTCACGCGTGGCGGACGGCCTCCGTACTTGACGGCATTGTCGAGCAGATTACCAAAAATCATTTCGAGCAGCATCCGTCGCGACGTTAGCGCCAACGGTGAAATTT
>Ga0073903_10002088_pt1 | contig 10317 bp, 7 predicted proteins | sample KloWWTKNB14_bulk_FD_66665 | JGI IMG/M metagenome (GOLD analysis project Ga0073903, IMG submission 66665) | Active sludge microbial communities from Klosterneuburg, Austria, studying microevolution and ecology of nitrifiers - Klosterneuburg... | ecosystem: Engineered > WWTP > Aerobic digester >... | reverse complement strand
CTCGTCGATCTCGCGCACGATCTCGCCGAGGTCGGTCCGACTGTCGTTGGTCTTGCCGACCGGCTTCGGTCCGAACGGCTGGAGGAAGTAGTCGCGCAGGTCGTCGTCCTCGAGCGTCGGTTCCCGATCTTCGCCGAGAAACACCCGGTGGATGTTGGTCAAGAAGATGTTCCCGGTCTCGCGCACGACGCGGACGTCGTCCTGGATGTGCAGCGTGAGCTGGAAGTCCTCGCGCCAGTTGCGGTCGTCGACGCCGTTGTCCGGCAGGACGGGGTCGCGAAAGAAGATCCGTAGGCCGTCGAAATCGGCTCGCAGGCGGTCGAGCACGATGATGTTCGGGGCAATGACCAGGAAGTTCCGCGCCAGCTCCGAGCCGGGCTCGTAGAGCCGGTGGAAGTAGCTCCAGGCGAGGAGGAGCGATAGAACCTTGGTCTTGCCAGCACCCGTCGCCATCTTGACGACGTAGCGCGGCCACTCCTCGTCGAACATGCCAGGCGAGATCGATTGCGTGGCGCTGAACCTCAGCAGGTCGTACTTGTCGCGGACCTTGCGCACATCGTGCAGCCAGACGACCGTCTCGACCGCCTCGCGCTGCGCGAAGTAGTAGAGAAAGGGCGCCCGGACCCCATCGGCCTGCTCCATCAGATGCTGGCGCTCGAACCACCATGAGAGGAGCGCCCTCGAGGTGGGGGTCGCTCCGGCGTACCCGGACTTCCTCCACTCGAAGACCTCTTCGCGGATGCGTGCCACGAGCGGCGGCAGCAGGCGCTCGTAGGCGGTGGTGCGCAGAGCCTCATCGGCAGGAAACCAGCGTTGGCCGGGTTCGGCGACGACGTAGGGCGATTGCGGAAAGTCAGGATGCAGGGCCATGGGCTCGATTCCAGATCTCGAGCGCCATCTTAGCCGTGAGCCCGCTCCGGGCGAGCACACTTCCTGCCGGCTAGTACTTCACCGAGCAGCCCATCGGCTGGGTGACTGCCGGATCCGGCCGCTTGCCGTTGGCGAGGGCGGTCAGGGCCGCGTCGACGTAATTGGTGCTCGTCGCTCCCGGGCCGCTGTCGATGGCGCCGTTGTAGGCCACCTTGCCGCTCTCGTCGATGACGAACATGTGCGGCGTCGTCTTGGCTCCGTACGCGCGGCCGACCTCGCCCGAGGTGTCGTAGAGCACCGGGTAGGCGATGCCCCGCTTCACGTCGTAGGCCTTGTGCTCCGCCGCTGCGAGGTAGTCGCCGTGCTTGCGGGCCGTGCTGTTGATCGCCAGCCAGACGGCTTCCGGATGGGCAGCTGCGGTCCGGACCATGACCTTGCGGTCGGCATAGCCGCGCGATACCGGGCAATTGGGATTGATCCACTCGAGCACTACCGTCTTGCCGCGGAAATCGGCGAGCGTCACCGGCTTGCCATCGAGATCCGTGAGCTCGAAAGCGGGGGCGAGGGCGCCGACCGCGAGGTCGGCACGGACGACGCGGCTACTGGCCAGCATGGCGACGAGCAGCACAAGGAAACGCAGCGAACGGACAGGGGATGGCATGGAGATCTCCTCTTTCGGTGGGAAGGCAGTCAGCGGGGAAGGACGACCGATGTGATTCCGGCCAGAGCCACTGGCGCCGGAGCGCCGGCGACGGAGCGTTCGAGACCGGTCACCGTCCAGGCAAAGTCCGTCGTGGCGGGCAAGGGTCGAGTCAGGTCGAGCGGCTGGAGGCGGATAAGGAAGCGCAGGCCGCTTTTCGACGCCTGAAACTGCGGCCGTCCGAGGGCGAAGAGTGGATGGCTGTCGAAGAAGAGATCGGGGGCTGCAGCCCGCCAGCCTCCGCCGGTGGCGGAGAGCTCGAGCTCCAGCGCGCCGTCCGCAGCCGGCGACACGCGCAGGCTCACCCGGGGTGCTTCGGGCGTGGCGCCGGCCGGCAGCGGCAGGGCGGCGCGCGCGGCGGCGAGGCGCGCCGACTCGGGGTCGGCGCTCGCGGCCTTCGCCGGTATCGTCAAGGTGAGGTCCGCGCGATGCGGGATGCACTCGTCGCGGCAGACGAGGTAGTCGAGCCGCGCGCTGAGATCGAGCGCTGTTCCCGGGGCAGGAGCGATCGTCGCCGCGATCGGATAGATCACTGCGCGCTCGTAGCCGAAGCTCACCATGCCGGCCGCGAGGTCGAAGCGCCGCGGGGCCGGGAACAGGAGCCGGGCGTCCTGGATCGCCGGCGTGGCGGAGAAGTCGAGCCGCGGCGCATAGCCGGCGTCGCCGCTGTTTCTCCAGTAGACATGCCAGCCGGGCTGGAGCTCGAACTCGAGACCGAGAGCGGTGGCGTCGCCGATCAGGCGTGCGCGCGCCTCGGCGTTCTCGACCCAAGGTCCGGCGACGCCCAGGGCGGACGTCGCGGCGGCGAGCGGGAGCGCAAGTGCCAACCCGGCACGGAGTCGGAAACGCGAGCTCATTCCTTCTCCGTTACGCAAGAAAGGGGCCCGGAGTTTGAGCTCGATGTGGCGGATCTCGCCGACCGGTCCGGGTCGCGGGGTATAGAGTTGGCGATCGATGTCGATCTCCGGCAGCCTGGAGGACGTTGCGGTCGGCGACGTCCTCCAGTTCATTCACCTCGGCAAGCGCACCGGCACGCTCGAGCTCGAGCGCGACGGGGAGCATGCCCGCTTCGGGTTTCACGAGGGGGCGCTGGTCGCGGCGCAGGCGCCGGGAGCGCCGCGCCTGGGTGAGCTGCTGGTCGAGAAGGGCCACCTCGATGGTCCGACGCTCGCCGCGGCCATGGCGCGGCAGGCGGGGCCGGGGCCGCGGCGATCGCTCGGGCGCCTGCTGGTCGACGAGGGCCTTCTCGAGCGCGCGGAGCTCGAGAGCGTCATCCACCTGCAGCTCGAGCTTGCGGTCGAGCAGGTCTTCCGCTGGGAGCGCGGCAGCTTCGACTTCGCGCTCGACGAGATCCGGCCGATCGACGAGATCGGCACCGAAATGTTCGACCTCGAGGGCGAGCCAGGGCTGGCGCCGAACGTCGTTCTGCTCGAAGCGGCGCGTATCTTCGACGAGCGCGACCGACTCGGGGTCGCGAAGACCCTCGGCGAAGCCTCGGACGATGCTTTCGACGGCCTGATCGACGACGAGGTCGGGACCTTCGCCGGCCCGGTTCTGCGGGTTCTGTCGCCGGACCGTGAGTTCATCCGCCAGCTCCGGCTGGCGCTTGGCCATCAGGCGACATTGCGGCGCGTCACGCTCGCCCGCGTTGCCGACCTCGCCGACGAGGGCGATACCGACATTCTGCTCATCGACGCCCGCGCCGACGCCCTCGACGCCGAGCTCTTGGGGTCGCTGCGCGAAGCGCGTCCGGAGGCGCGGCTGGTGGTGCTGGTCGACTCGAACGCCGCGATGCAGGTCGCCTACCGCCACGGCGCGGTGGCTGCGGTGCCTGCCGAGCTCGAGACCGTCCGTGCCTGCCTGGTGAATCTTCTCGAGACGGCGACACTGCGCAGCGACGAGACCGCCGGCCGCGGCGAGCCGGGTCTGCGCCGCCTGCAGAGGGTCTTCGGTGACCTGAAGTCGGGCCTCGCGAGCGCCACCGTGGCGCTGAATCTCATGCAGCTGGTCTCGGAATCCTACGAGCGCGCGGTCATCTTCCTCGTCAAGCGCGACCGGTTGGCGCCGCTCGGAGCGTTCGGCTTCGCCCAGAACGGGAGTCCGTTGGCGAACGCCGTCCGACGGCTCGAGATTGCCCCTTCCGGGCTGCTGCAGGAGGCTCTCGGATCGTCGCAGGTGCGCACCGCGACGTTCCAGAATGCCCAACTGCCAAGCGCGCTGGCGGCGATTCTCGGTCCCCCGGCGAACGATCAGGTGGTCGTCTTTCCGGTCGCCGGGAGCGAGCGCGTCATCGCGGCCGTCTACGCCGACAACGGCGGGAGCCCGCGTCCGCTGCGCGACGTCGAGCTGCTCGAAGTCGCGGCGGAGCAGGTCGGCATCGCGTTCGAAAACGAGCTGCTGCGCCGCCAGCTCGCCCGCTGAGCGCGGCGCAGCTCGCCGGTTCCCCGGCGCTCTTTCCGGAGACCTTTCAGCTCCGCGGCCGGCCGGCGTCGAGCACCGCTCGGGCCAGGCGGAGCGTCTCGGCAGGGCCGGGAAGGAGCTTGCCGTCGAGCGCCGGCAGGTGACGGCCGCCGCCGCGCTCGAGGGTCGCGACGACCTCCCGGACCTGACGCAGGGCGAGCTCCTCCTTGCCGGCGCGCCGCAGGCAGTGGGCGAGGCGCAGGCGGACCTGCGGCAGATCCGGATCGAGGTAGAGCGCCGCGCGGAAGGCGTCCGCGGCGCCGTCGGCGCGCCCCGCGAGCTCGTGGACGAGGCCCGAAAGGACGTGCGCCGCGGGGTCGGCCGGATCGCCGGCGAGCGCGCGCTCCGCTTCGCTCGCGGCGTCGTCCAGACGATCCGACTCGAGAAGTCCGATCGCTGCCAGAATGCGCTCGGCGGTCGACGGCGCGCTGTCCCGGACGGTTGCTTGAGGCGAAACGGCGGGTGCGGTCGGCGAAACCGTCGGTCGCCCCGCGAGCGTTCCGGGTTTCGCCGGAGTCGGTCCGGCAGCGCTCGGACGGCGCCCTTTCGCGGCCGCGGAGCGCAGCGTCCCAGGCATGGTCTCGTCCTCGGGCAGGCGGTAGCAGAAGCAGCCGCCGAGATCGACTGCGCGCAGCGTCTCCTGGACCCGCCAGAGCGTTTCGGAGCCGCCGAGGAAAAGGGCTCCGGGACGGGCCAGCCGGCGTGCCGCTTCGGCCACGACCTCGGCCTGCAGCTCCTGCCGGAAGTAGATCAGGACGTTGCGCAGCAGGATGAGGTCGAAGGCGGGCTCCGGCAGCCGGTACGGCAGGCGCGAGAGGTTCAGCTGGCGATAGTCGATGCGCGAGCGCAGGCGCGGGTCGAGCTCGTAGAGCTGTCCCTGGCGCGAGAACGAAGCGGCGAGCATCCTCGGCGGCACCCCTGCCACGGCGCGCTCACCGTAGAGGCCGCGCCGGGCGTGCGCCAGGGCGTCGGGGTCGAGATCGGTGGCGAGGATCCGCCAGTCCCAGCCGGCGAGAAGCGGAGATTCGTCGAGCACCAGCGCGAGTGTCGCCGGCTCTTCGCCAGCGGCGCAGGCGGCACTCCAGCAGCGCAGCCGGCGGGTTCCCGCCCGCGCCAGGACGAGCTCGGGCAGGAGCTGGTCGCGAATGCGGTCCCACTGCAGGGGAACGCGGAAGAAGGTCGACTCCTTGATCGTCAAGAGGGTGGCGAGCGTCTCCCACTCTCCGGGCAGCTCGTCGGCGGCGAGAGCGGCGACGTAGTCGGCGAGGCTGCCGCGGCCGGTCACCCGGCACCGGCGCTCCGCAGCCTCGCGCAGGAACGGCAGGCGGCCTTCCGGCAGCTCGTTGCCGGTCTCGCGGCGGACCAGCGTCGCGAGCTCCTGCAGCAGCCGGTTCAGCGCGCCTCCCGCAGGCGGCGCGCGATTTCCGCGCCGATCGCCGCCGGAGCCAGCACGAGCTCCGCCGCGCCGAGCTCGATGGCGGCACGCGGCATGCCGAAGACCGCCGAGCTCGCCTCGTCCTGAGCGCAACAGAGCGCGCCGGCGCGGCGCAGATCGCGCAGGCCTTCGGCGCCGTCGGTCCCCATGCCAGTGAGCAGGACCGCCACGATGCGCTGCGGCGCCGCGGGCACGAGCGAGCGGAAGAGCTCGTCCACCGAAGGACGGTGTCCGCGCCGCGGCGGCGTCACGCTGTCGAGCTCGAGCCGTCCGTCGGCGCCGAGCCGGAGGTGCGCTCCGCCGGGGGCGATACGGACCGCGCCCGGACCTGCGATCTCGCCGGCGATCGCGATGCGCACATCGAGGCCGAGGGTCGTTGCCAGCCACTCTGCGAGACCGCTCTCGAAGCCGGCGGCAATGTGCTGCACGATGAGGATCGGGAACGGTGCCGGCGCCGGCAGCGCCGCGAGCAGGTCGCGCACCGCCGCCGGGCCGCCGGTCGAGGCGCCGATCGCCAGGCAGCCGATTGCCGTGCCGGAGCGGGGCGGTGGCGACGCGCGCAGCGCCGCAGGGATCGGGAACGCTCCGCTGCCGCCACCCGCGGGCCTGGTGCCGCCCGCCGCCGCCGGCGCGACGCGTGCGGCGGCAGCGGCGCGAATCACCGCCGGCAGCGTCTCGGCGAGCAGGCGCCAGCTCTCCGGATCCTCCGGCTTGGGGAGAAGCTCGACCGCTCCCGAGACGAGCGCCTGGAAGGCGGCGCGCACCTCCGCGCGGTCGGCGCGCGAAGTGAGGAGGATCGTCGGCACCGGCCGGTCGCGGCGCAGGCGCGACAGGACACCGAAGCCGTCGAGCACCGGCATGACGATGTCGAGCAGCAGGACGTCGGGATGCAGGCGCTCGACCAGCTCGACGGCGGCGGCGCCGTCGGCGGCCTCGCCGATGACCTGGATGTCTTCGGCCTTGGCGAGGAGGCGGCGCAGGACCGCGCGCACCGATGACGAGTCGTCGACGAGAACGACGGTGAGCTTGCCTGCGGCGCCGGGGACCACGGTCGCGGGCCGATCAGTTGCCGGTCAGGCGGCGCACGGTCTCGACGAGATCGCTGGCGACCAGGCTCTGCTTGGTGAGGTAGGCGTCGGCGCCTGCGCGCAGGCCGCGCAAGCGGTCCTCCGAGCTCTCGCGCGTCGACACGACGACGATCGGCAGGTGCGCGAAGCGCTCCATCTGGCGCAGCTGCGCGGTGAGCTCGTAGCCATCGAGGTGCGGCATCTCGATGTCGGTGACCAGGCAATCGAACGGCTCGGCGGCGAGGCGCCGCAGCGCTTCGTCGCCGTCGGCGGCGACCTCGACGCCGAAGCCGGCGTCCTCGAGGATGCGCCGCTCCATCTCGCGCGTCACCCGCGAGTCGTCCACCAGCAGGAGCCGGGTGAGCGCGCGTGGGGCCTCGGCGGGTTCGATCGCAGCCCGTGCAGGGCTCTGGGAGGCGGGCGAGCCTGGGCCGCCGGCCTCGCGGCCGAGCAGGGCCTGCGGCGCGAGCACCGCGATCGGGTCGCCCGACGGCAGGAGCGCGGCGCCATCGACGAGGGCCGAGACCCGCGCGCGACGAGGCAAAGGGCGCACGAGCAGCTCCACTTCGCCCTCGACCCGGTCCACCGAGAAAGCGACCGGCCGGCCGGCGACCGAGCCTTCGATGAGCAGCCGGGTCGCCGGCGCCGCACCTGCGCCGAGACCCAGGGCGAGGCCGAGCTCCACGAACGGCACCAGACGATCGCCGAGAATCGCCATGAGCCGGCCGCCGCTCTCCTCGACGGTGACTCCGGCGAGGGTTTCGATCCGCCGCACCGCGACCGCCGGGACGGCGAGGAGCGCACTGCCCACCCGCACCAGCACCACCTGCTCGCCGCGGCGGGCCACCGGCAGGTCGAGCACGACCTCGGAGCCGCCGCCCAGCCGCGACGCCATGCGCACTTCGCCGCCGAGCCGCGCCACCGCCGCCTCGACGGCGTCGAGTCCGACGCCGCGGCCGGAGAGCTCGGACGCTCGATCGCGAGTCGAAAAGCCGGGCAGGAAGACCAGCCGCAGGGCGTCCGCCTCGGGCAGGCCGTCGAGCGCGGCGCGCGGCAGGAAGCCGCCGGCCACCGCCTGGCGCGCGACTTCGCCGGCGTCGATGCCGCGGCCGTCGTCGGCGATGGTGAGCTCGACGCCGCGGCCGCCCGCACCGGCGGCGAGGCGCAGGCGTCCCGCTGCGGGCTTGCCGGCGGCGGCGCGCTCCTCCGGAGACTCGATCCCATGGTCTACGGCGTTCGCCACCAGGTGGCGCAGCGCCCCTTCGAGTTCGCGGGCGATCCGCCGGTCGAGGCGGGTCTCCTCGCCCGCGAGCTCGACTTCGATCTGGCGCCCCAGGCGCCGCGCGAGCTCCCGGGCGTAGCGCGCCAGAGAGCGCAGCGTCGGCTTGATCGGCACGATCTGCAGCGCTAGCACCGCTTCGATCTGTTCCTCGCCGGTTCGCGCCAGCCGGGTCTCGAGCGCTCCGGCTTCGACGACAGCCTGGCGCAGCGACGCCGCGACCACCGCCAGCGCCTGCGCCGGCTGCGGATCGCGCACGCCGTCCTCGGCCAGGTTCGCGAGCTCCGAGAGCCTGGCGAGCAGGCGCCCGGTGACGACCGCTGCCGCCCGCACGCGCACCGCGCGCTCGGCGAAGGCGTCGAGGCCGCTGGCCTGGATGCCGGCGCTCTCCGCCTCCTCCTCGGTGAGTCGGCGTTCGTTCACCGGCGCCGGCGGCGGCGAGCTCGCGGCGGCTGCGGCCGGTTGCGGCGCGGCCTCTGCCGCCATGCCCACCGTGGCGCGCGCACGCTCGAACTCCGACAGGAGATCGCTCGCCGCCCGCACCGGCTCGCCGCCTTCGACCGCTTCGACCATTGCCGCGAGAGCGTCGTGAGCGGCGAGCAGCAGCCGCTCGAGATCCGCTGGACGGGAGAGCACGACCTCCTCGGTGGCATGGCAGAGCTCGGCGAAAGGCGCGATTGCCATCATGCGGCCGGCGCCCTTCAGCGTGTGCAGCTCGCGTTTGATCTCGACCAGCGAGTCGGAGTCGCGGCCGAGCCCGGGAACGAGGTCGGCCAGGCGCTGCAGCCGTTCGCGTGCCTCGGCGACGAAGACCGGAACGAGCTCGAGCAGCTCGTCGTCCACGGCCTACCCGGAGGTCCAGCGCTCGAGATTGACGTCGATGCCGAGCACCGCCACCAGCTCCCCGTCGTCGTAGAACGGCGCGGCAGCGGTCACGACCTTCTCGTTGGTGAGGATCGACGTCATCACCGAAGTGACGATGCCGCGCCGCTCGGCGGCAGCGGCACGGAACCAGGGGCGGTCGGAGAAGTCGCGTCCGAAGCGGATCTCGTCCGGAATCGGCACGGCGCGGACGAGCGCCGGCTGGCCGACGATCGCCGTGCGTTGCCGCCGCCGGTCGTTGACGAAGACGAGCTCGACATCCGGGCGCTCCTCGAGCAGCGATTCCAGGCGGCGTTCGAGGGCGTCGGGGCTGGCGAGCAGCGGCCCGAGCTCGGTCGCCCAGCTCTCCGCCAGGTGCCGCAGCGAGGACGGCGACGCCAGGCGGAATCCCTGTGCCAGGAGCTGCACGCTCACTGCTGCTTCTTCGAGCCCGCGCGCGGCGCCGGAGAAGCCGCGCAGGCCGTCGGCGATCTGTTGCACCACGGCGGAGGCTTCGCGCAATGTCTGCACGACCTGGAGCGAGGCGGTGCGCTGCTCCGACGTGCCGGCCGAGATCTCGCGCGCGGCGGCGGCGGTTTCGACCAGGGCGTCGCGCAGGCCGGCGATCGCGCCGGCGGTCGCCGTCACCCGTGCCAGCACCCGTTCGGCTTCGCGCCCGCCGGCACTCGTCGCTTCGACCGTGGCGGCGATCGAAGTCGAGAACTCCTCGAGCAGGCGGCGCACCGATGCGGCAGCGTCGCGCGATCGCCCGGAGAGCCGGCGGACTTCCTCGGCGACCTCGCCGAAGCGGCGTCCGACGTCGCCGGATTCGCCCGCGGCTTCGATGGCGGCGTTGAGCGACAGCAGGTGGGTTTCGCGGGCGATGTCCTCGACCAGCGCGAGCACGCCGAAGATCTCCTCGGCGCGGCGCTCCAAATCGGCGGAGCGTTTGGCGATGGCGGCGATCCGTTCGCGCAGCCGCTCGACGCCGGCGACTGCGCGGCCGACGGCGGCGGCGCCTTCGTTGCCGGTCGCTTCACCGAGCCGGGCGAGCTCCGCCTGCGCTTCGGCGTTGCCGGCGATCTGGGTCGCTGTCTGCGCGAGCTCTTCCATCGCGGCGGTGATCTCGACCACCGATGCCGACTGTTCGGAGGAGCCGGCGGCAAGTTCCGAAGCGATCCGCTTGACCGCGCCGGCGGCGCCGGCGACCTCGACCGAAGAGCTCTGGATGCGCGTGGCGAGCACTTCGAGCGGCGCCAGCGCCTCTCCCAGCGGGACGGCGAGCCCGGGCGGAAGGTCGGCGGCGAGCGCCTTGGCGCGCACCAGATCGGCGGCCGTGAGCTCGTCGAGCGAGGCGATGAGGCGGGCGCGATCGGCCTGCTTCGCCGTGCGCAGGGCGAGGGTGCGACGGATCGCCGGCAGGGCGAACGCCGCCACCACGGCGGCAACGAGGAGCGCCGCGGCCGGGCGCCAGGAGGAGGAGGAGCTTCCCGCCTCGGCGACGATCACCAGCACGGCGGCGAGCAGGGCGAGCGCCACCGGCGCCACGGGCATGGAGTGACGAACGGCGTGGCGATCAAACATGCAGCACCTCGTTCTCCTGGGCCAGGAGGACCAACGGTTCGCCGGCGAGCAGGGCGAGACC
>Ga0073903_10002082_pt1 | contig 10332 bp, 8 predicted proteins | sample KloWWTKNB14_bulk_FD_66665 | JGI IMG/M metagenome (GOLD analysis project Ga0073903, IMG submission 66665) | Active sludge microbial communities from Klosterneuburg, Austria, studying microevolution and ecology of nitrifiers - Klosterneuburg... | ecosystem: Engineered > WWTP > Aerobic digester >... | reverse complement strand
ACTGCCTCGGCAGCGACCTCGGCCGGGGCAGCTCCGGCGGCGGCGCCGGCTTCGGCCCCGGCGGCTGCAGCGCCCGCCGCCGCATCACACAGCGGTGCGGCCGATGTCGAATACGACCTGGTCGTACTTGGCGCTGGCCCGGGTGGCTACTCGGGCGCCTTCCGCGCGGCCGACCTCGGCCTCAAGGTCGCCATCATCGAGCGCTACGCCACCCTGGGGGGCGTGTGTCTCAACGTTGGCTGCATCCCGTCCAAGGCGCTACTGCACGTCGCCGCCGTCATCGACGAGGCCGGGCATATCGGCACCGCCGGCATCAGCTTTGCCAAGCCTGCCATCGACGTTGACGCCCTGCGCAAGCACAAGGACGGCGTCGTCGGCAAGCTCACCGGCGGCCTGTCGGGCATGGCCAAGGCACGCAAGGTCGACGTCATCCGCGGTTACGGCCACTTCCTCGACCCACATCATCTGGAAGTCGAAGAAACCACCGGCGATAGCCAGGACAAGACCGGCGCCAAGAAGGTGGTCAAGTTCAAGCAGGCCATCATCGCCTCCGGTTCGGCCGCGGTGCATCTGCCCTTCATCCCGACAGACCCGCGCATCGTCGACTCCACCGGCGCGCTGGAACTGCGCCAGGTGCCGGCGAAGATGCTGGTCATCGGCGGCGGCATCATCGGCCTGGAAATGGCGACGGTGTATTCCACCCTGGGCGCACGCATCGACGTCGTCGAAATGCTCGACGGCCTGATGCAGGGCCCGGACCGCGACGCGGTCAAGGTGTGGGAAAAGCAGAACGCCCACCGCTTCGACAAGGTCATGCTCAAGACCAAGACGGTCGCCGTCGAGGCGAAGGACGATGGTCTGTGGGTCAAGTTCGAAGGCGAAGGCGCCCCGACCGAGCCGGTCAAATACGACATGATCCTGCAGTCGGCCGGTCGCGCGCCAAACGGCAACAAGATCGGCGCCGACAAGGCGGGCGTGGTCGTCGGCGAGCGCGGTTTTATCCCGGTGAATGCGCAGATGCGCACCAACGTGCCGCACATCTTCGCCATCGGTGACGTCGTCGGCCAGCCCATGCTCGCCCACAAGGCGGTACATGAGGCTCACGTCGCGGCAGAAGTCGCCGCAGGGCAAAAGTCAGCCTTTGACGCCACGGTCATCCCCGGCGTGGCCTACACCCATCCCGAAGTGGCCTGGGTCGGCTATACCGAGGCGCAAGCCAAGGCCGAAGGCAAGAAGGTCGACACTGCCAAGTTCCCGTGGGCCGCATCGGGCCGCGCGATCGCCAACGGCGCTGACTACGGCTTCACCAAGCTGATCTTCGATTCTGAGACGCACCGCATCATCGGCGGCACCATCGTCGGCCCCTCAGCCGGCGACATGATCGGCGAAGTCTGCCTGGCCATCGAAATGGGCGCCGACGCGGTCGACATCGGCAAGACCATTCACCCGCACCCGACCCTGGGCGAAACCGTGGGCATGGCCGCCGAAGTCGCTCACGGCAGTTGCACCGACCTGCCGCCGATGCGCAAGAAGTAAGCGCAGCGAGTATCGAAGCAGCACCGTGTGATGAAGAAACCCGCCGATGGCGGGTTTCTTTTTGGTAAAAACACATACCAATTCAATCAGCCGGCCAAGGGTCGAACAGCTCAATCGGCGCCTGCTCAAAATCGCGCACATTGCGCGTGACCAGGCACAGGCCATTCGCCAGCGCTGTTGCCGCGATGATCGAATCAAAGGCCGCCATGGGTTTGCCAGCGGACTCGGCACGCGCGCACATCTGAGCCCACGCATGCGCGGCACCCCGGTCAAAGGGAAGGACGCGATCGCCAAAGCCCTCCTCAACCTGCTGCAGCCAAAGCTGCAATTCATTGCGCCGACGCGACAGCGGCAGCTTTGCCACGCCCCGATGAAGCTCACCAATCGTCATGGCGCACACATAGAGCTCATGCGCCTTCCGTTCGGCCATCCAGCCCATCACTGCGGGCGCCGGTTTCGGCTTCACAAGTTCAGAAAGCATGCAGGTATCGAGCAGATACTTCACAGCTCAAGGTCTCGCACTGCCTCCCGCGAACGCTCCAATTCAAGCGCCTCTCCCCGCGGAGCATTGAGCAGCGTATCGAGCAGGGGCGGGGCCTCGCTCATGCGCCGGTATTCCGCTACGGAAATGACCACGACCGCCTCCTGTCCGCGCCGGGTCACCCACTGCGGCCCGTCACTCAGCGTCAGCTCCACCAACTCACTAAAGCGATTTTTCGCGTCCTGTAACTGCCATGTGTGCATGACCGGCTCCTGCTTGAACTGTCTAGTCTGTCTAGCTTGATTATTGCACCAAACTCATCGCAGTCAAGCCGATCCCGCTGTTTAGCAACGCGGCCAAGCCTATTACCAGCGCGCCACCTTACGTCGTGCCACCTTCATCACCCGCTGGATGAACCCCGTCTTCGCCTTCGCATACGCCTTGCGGTCATCCGGGTGCTCCGCCACGATGCGGCGCTTGAGCGCGTCGTACTCCTGCGCAGCCTCGGAATGCGCGCGCAGATAGTCACGAAACAGCAAGCGCTCCCATTGAGACGAACGCCCCTCCAGGCAATGGATGTGATGCGTGCGCCGCCCTGCTGCATCGCGCTTGATGAACCACGCATAGGCAATACCGGGCAGGCCGGGCTCGGTGTCGCGCCAGAAGAACTCGTAGCCGTGCTGGCGCAGCACCGGCGCAATGCGCTGCGCCACCTCCTCCAGCGAGCGCACCTCCATCAGCATGTCGATGATGGGCTTGGCAGACAGACCAGGCACGGCGGTGCTGCCGAAATGCTCGATGCGGCCGATCAACTCGGCCGGCAGCAAGCCGCGCAGATGCGCCGCTTCGGCCGCGAAGCGCTGCGGCCAGCCGGGATCGTAGGCGACGATCTCGACGCGCTCCTGCAACGCACGCTCAACCTGATCGGATGAAGGCTTCATGAGCAGGACTATAATCCCGGAGACGTATTACCAGCCGGACGAACGCAGCCGACCCCGATGAAGACAAGCAGCGCCATCAAGACCGACCTGGTCGCCAACGCCGAGCTCGACCCACGAGACCACGATCCCGTACCACAGTCGCATCAAAGCACGTCGATTTCGCGCCTGCGCCGCTACCGATCGACTCTACACGTCTGACGATTGGCAGGATCCGGCCAGCTTCGCAGTCATCGAGCGCATCCGCACGGCAGGCGATCGCAACAGCACGAAGCGCGTGCCCTACATCAGCAGCCTGCCCCCCGACGCTGAGCGCATCGCTCGGGCTGTGCGCAATCACTGGGCGGTAGTGAATTGGATTCACTGGTGTCTGGAGTTGCAGTTCAACGAGGATCAGTCACGCGTACGCGGCGGCTACGCCGACAACAACTTGGTCATCGTTCGCCGCATCGAGATGAAACTGCTGCGGCTCAACACGACCCGCAAGGCGAGCATCAAGTCCCAGCGGATGCTGGCTGCGACCATTGATGGATTTCGCGCCGAACCGGCCATACTTATGACATTTATATATAACTTCCCTACTTCACCCCCCCTCCCGGCTCGGCTTGAGCTGGGTCAGCCTTTTCTTCCACGCATTCAGCTTCACATAGGCTTTGGGCCAAGCGTCGCATCCAAGATGGTATTCCGTAACGTCCGTTTCGCGGAAAAGCCGTCCCTTTCCCTCTCAGTTCCGGCCAACACACCACCCTCAGCTTGCATAACATCGCTACCATGCAGATGTGGAGCGATGATGATGGTCACGAAACGGGGATTTCAACCCAAAGCGCTGGCGGAGATAGCCGACAAGAGCAGTAAGGGGCTGAAATCACTCATTAGCGTCGCGCCCACTCCAGCGCACACTCCCGCGACCCCGCTTTACCCCAGGACATCCCATGAGTGACGGCTACAAGAAGATATCCTCTTGCCGGATCAGCGGCAGCAAGAACCTGGTTTCCGTCCTTGATTTAGGGCAACAATCTCTCACTGGCATCTTTCCGGTGAGCCCCAACGAGGCTGTGGCTGTGGCCCCAATCGAACTGGTCTGGTGCTCGGACAGCGGCTTGGTTCAACTCGCTCACAATTTCAACTCAGACGAGATGTTCGGCGAAAACTACGGCTACCGCTCCGGGCTCAACCAGTCGATGGTCAGCCACCTCACCGCAAAGATCGCGAACCTGGAAAAAACGGTGCAGCTCCGGGCAGGAGATGTGATCGTCGATATTGGCAGTAACGATGCCACCACACTGAAGAGCTATCGCACGCCAGGCCTGCAGCGGATCGGGATCGACCCGACCGCAAACAAGTTCCGCGAGTTCTACACCGACGATATAAATCTGGTTGCCGATTTCTTTTCCGCTGAGGCATTCCACTCTACCTGTCCAGGCGGCAAAGCCAGGATCGTCACGTCGATCGCGATGTTCTACGATCTTGAGCAACCTATCGAGTTCGCGCGGCAGATCGAGTCAATCCTGGCGAACGACGGCATCTGGCATTTGGAACAAAGCTATCTGCCGTCCATGCTCAAGGCCAACTCATACGACACGATCTGTCATGAACACCTCGAGTACTACAGCCTTCACTCGATCCAGGCGATCATGCAGGCAGCACGACTGCGGATCGTCGATGTTGCACAAAATGACATCAATGGCGGCAGCTTCGCCGTCACTGTCGCCAAGCAGTCCAACAGCTCAATGCGTGCCAATGAGGCGGTGATCCGCTGGATGCTTGAGCAAGAAGTCCGGATGGGTCTGCACACACTGCTTCCTTATCAGGAATTCGCAGAACGTGTCCGAGGACATCGTGAAGACCTCCGACGACTGATCCGAGCCTTAGTGGATGACGGCAAGACCATTCTCGGTTACGGCGCCTCTACCAAGGGCAATGTGCTGTTGCAGTATTGCGGTTTTTCGAACGCTGACATCTCGGCCATTGCGGAGGTGAACATTGAGAAGTTCGGCCGTGTCACGCCCGGCACTCACATCCCAATCATTTCCGAGGCGGACGCCGAGGCAATGCAGCCGGATTACTACCTCGTACTGCCCTGGCACTTCAAGGACAGCATCCTCCGGCGAGAAGTCACCTACCGCCAGCGTGGCGGAAGATTCATTTTTCCGTTTCCGGAGATCCAGATCATCTGATCCGGTAGTTGCATCCACCTAGCGCACCAAGGCTCCCCATGAACCACTCACCATTCAGTCAAACCTGGCGCTGGTCAGGCGCGATGGCGGCCCACACGCGCCTGACCTTCCCCGGTCTTGAGTCACTGGAAACCAACCACTCGCAGGCCTGGCAGGATCTTTTCATACTGATGATGCTTGCCGGCAAACGCGACGGACGCTACCTCGAGGTCGGCGGTCACGTCCCAATCGACAACAACAATACCTGCCTGCTGCATCGGGAGTTCGGCTGGCAAGGCGTGACGTTGGAATTGGACCCGTCGCACTTTCCGCTCTGGCGCGATCAGCGCCCAGATAGCACCTTCCTCATCGCTGACGCCTTGGCGGTGGATTACGCGAAAGCACTGCCGATGTACTTCGGCGAACCGGGCGGACGCATCGACTATCTCCAACTCGACATCGATCCCAGCATCAACACGCTTGCCGTGCTCAAGCGTCTGCCCCTCGACACCTGGCGCTTTTCGGTCATTACCTTTGAGACCGATGCCTACACGAATGACATGCGCGCTCGAGACGAAAGCAGGGCGATTCTTTCAGCCCACGGATACATGCTGGTCGCAAAGGATGTTTGCGTCCTGTTCCCGCCCGTTTCGCCGCAGCCGATCCCCTTTGAGGACTGGTGGGTCGATCCGGCGGTCGTGGGCTCTGAGGCAATCGAAACCTTACAGCGCGCAAGCGCTACAACGGGCCTTCCTCAAGACCTGTTGTTTACGAACTACGCGGATACCGTTCGATGAGCGCACCCAACACACTGAACGTCTGCCTCGGACACCTTGCGTTCCCACAGACCCACAATCGCCACATCGATCTGATGATCGCCCCGCTGCTGGTGGCCGGCCCCAAAAAACTAGCTTTGGTCGAAGACAGTTCTTTCGGCCCGAACGGAAGCGCCCTTTCCGAATACGCGCAACTACTATGGCTCCTAGACAATCTGTGGACTCTGACCGCCGGATGCAGTTACATACGGATATTCCATTATCGGCGGTTCGTCTCCGCCAAGACGCCGCCGATCGGACGGCGCTCGTCCAACCTCCCTTGGGCCACGACCATCCACGCAGCAGACCTTGACGCATTCGAGCCTTCCTTTTCACGCAACTGCGGAAGCGAACTGTTCAACACACCAGTGCAGTTCCACGGCGGAATGCTCTACCAGTATGCCCAAAGCCACATCCTCGAAGACATACTGAATTTCAGCAAATTCCTGACTGAAAACGCGATCCTGACGCCCCTGGATTGCGCAGAATTCCTATCGATGCAGCTTCACATCCCGTCATGCAACATCGGCATATTCACGAAGGCCGCATATGCCGAAATCTTCGGCGCGCTGCGAAGGGCTGCAGGCTTTCTGGAATCCCCCTACTTTGTCTTACGCCCGGGCTACCAACGGCGCTCGGTAGGCTTCCTGCTTGAGCGGCTAAACAGCTACCTCATCATCAAACGCATCCGTAGCGGCCATAGCTCATCGTCATTCGGGCACAACGTAGTGATCTCGGATACAGCTGTGGTTTCCGCTACAGGGTAAGGAGGCTCCAACATGCAAAAGAAAACAGCACTGGTCACTGGTATCACCGGTCAGGATGGTGCCTACCTTGCAGAGCTCCTGCTCTCGAAAGGATATTCGGTGCACGGAATCCGTCGGCGTGCGTCTCAGTTCAATACTGCGCGCATCGACCACCTTCTGCACCCGACCAACGAGGAAGGGCTGGATCTGACTTTGCATTATGGCGACCTAACCGATTCGTCAAGCCTCGTCCGCATCGTCGAACACACGCGCCCGGACGAGATATACAACCTGGCCGCTCAGAGCCACGTCGCAGTATCGTTCGAGCAGCCCGAATACACCGCAAATACCGTCGGCGTCGGCACACTACGCCTGCTTGAGGCGATCCGTATCGCTGGGCTGGACGAAAAAACGCGCTTCTACCAGGCATCCACGTCCGAGCTCTACGGCCTGGTTCAGGAAGTGCCCCAAAGGGAAAGCACTCCGTTTTACCCCCGATCGCCCTATGCCGCCGCCAAGCTTTATGCCTACGCGATCACCGTAAACTATAGGGAAGCCTATGGCATGTACGCATGCAACGGCATCCTTTTCAACCACGAATCCCCGATCCGCGGCGAGATCTTCGTTACCCGCAAGATCACACGTGCCCTTGCCCGCATGAAGCTCGGAATGCAGAAAAAACTCTATCTCGGCAACCTGAATGCGATGCGCGATTGGGGCCATGCCCGCGACTATGTCGAAGCCATGTGGCTGATGCTGCAGCAGGACACACCACAGGATTTTGTCATCGCATCGGGCGAGCAACACTCGGTACAGGAATTCGTCGACACGGCCGCAGCAGCTCTCGGCATGCAACTACGTTGGGAAGGCGAAGGGCTCAACCAGAGGGCTTTCGACACCACTTCAGGCGCCTGCATCGTGGAGGTGGATCCCCGCTATTTCCGCCCTTCCGAGGTGGAGACTCTGCTGGGCGATGCCAGTAAGGCGCGAAGCCTGCTGGGCTGGACTCCGCGTACCAGTTTCCAGGAACTGGTCGAGGAAATGGCCCTGCAGGATCTGCAGGAGGCGCGCCGTGACGAACTCGTGAGCCGCAGTGGCTTCAAGTATTTTCGTCATGACCAATAGTACTTATCCACTGGTTCCTGCCTCGGGTTGCAGGACACACTGGGAGACCATGTATTGCAGCCTTGGCGCGCCCGAGACGCCGCCCTCATGTTTTTTTAGCGCGTCTTTATCACAACGCCTGGTCGTTCATGATGTGAGGGTGCAGCGAGGGCTGCTAGAGGGCCGAAGAAGTAATGAGCGACAACGGGCGCGCACAACTGCAGGCCTGGACGTGACCTCGAAAGGGTGGACGGACGCCGAGGCAGCACGTACGAATTATGCTGGAATCTACAACCGCTGCCGACAACCAGGTCGTCGCGCATCGCGGCGGGAGAAGACAGTTCCGAGCGGTCAGATCGCTTTGCGACACAACAACTCAATGGCCTGTCCAGTACCCGTCTTCAGGGCAAGGCTATGTGCAGCAACGAAACGAATCTGGCTGATCGGGCGGCAGCGTCTTAACCAGATTCGGACCGTTTTCTTACGCATTCCCAACCAACAACGCTAGAACACGAATCCGCATCATGTCGGAGCACACTTCATTCCCCTATGCTCCCATCCAACCAATGCGCAAGGCACTCATCATCGGCGCGCTGGGCCAGGACGGCTTCTACCTCACTGAGTTACTACTGCGCCTGGGCTACACGGTCATCGGCACGACCCATCACGACCTGGGAAGAATGGCCGGAACGTACCGCGGCACGCTGCGCCATCTCGATTTGCGCAATCAAAAGGACATCTCCGCGCTACTCTCCGCCGAGCAACCCGAAGAAATCTACAACCTCGGCGCCCGCGCCTCCAGCGGACAGTTATCCGACGATGCGGAACAAACCGGTGACATCAACGGCTTGGGAGTTACGCGACTGCTCGAGGCGATCCGACGCTTCTCTCCCCATTCACGTCTGTGCCAAGCCCTCAGCAGCGAAATATTCGCCAAGAGCAGCATCTCCCCTCAGGACGAAGAGACGCCACTAGCGCCCGCAAATGCGTATGGCGCTGCCAAGACCTATGCATTGCACATGCTTAGAACATACCGGGCTCAGTACGACCTGTTCGTCTGCGGAGCGATTCTCTACAACCACGAGAGCCCGCTGCGGCCAGCAAACTTCGTCACTCGCAAGGTCACCCGCTGCGTGGCCCGCATTGCATCCGGCAACGCTCACTCCCTTCAATTGGGCAGTGCCAGCCATCGGCGCGACTGGGGACATGCCCGCGACCATGTTCGCGGCATGCACCTCATGCTGCAGCACGGCACCGCTGAGGATTTCATCATTGGCACAGGCGTTACGCACACCATTGCCGACCTGTGCAAGACCGCCTTCGAGGCAGTCGGCCTCGATTTCTGCCGTTACGTCACCTTTCAGCCTGATCCGACACGTCGCGAAGAAGACCTCGAACTTCGCGGCGACGCCAGCAAGGCCAGGCGCCTGCTAGGCTGGCAGCCGGAAATCTCTTTTGAGGCGTTGATCCGTGAAATGGTCAACGCCGACCTGGCACAGCAGGGCAACGCACAGCAGCCCCTTACTCCAGGCGATGCCTCCTCCAATCAGTCGTCGAGTACCGCCATGCCAACCAACACGCCGCCCGTAGACCAAAACCAAGAGGAGAGTCTCTTCCCACATGGTGAGACCGAACCGGCCTGCCCCGTCTACGACGTAAAGCACTTCGGCGCAGATGCACTTGCCGTACTGATGCCGCCCCAAGGCACCTTCGTGGTGGAGAGCGTCTTGCAGGATGCTACTCCAGCGAAACGCAGCTTCGAGCGCGAGGGCATCAGCTTCGTCATCTGCTCCATCGACGACTCCAAGTACACTCACGTCAGCGCGCGCCTCCACGCAATCTGCACCGCACCCCATGAGATCATCCGCATTGACGACGCTCGCAGCCTCTCCGAGGGCTACACCCGCGGCATCGGCAAGACCCGCTTCGACACCGTCGTGCTGTGCCACGACGACATCGACCTGCTCTGCGACACTGCCCTGGCCGACATCCTCCGCAGTGCCCTGCACGAATTCGATGTGGTCGGCGTCGCCGGCCCTCGCGTGCTCAAGAGTGCATTTTGGCTCAATGGAGGCCCCTCGAATACCGCTGGCCTCGTCGTACACGGCCCGGTCGGCAAGCCCGAGGCACCCTTTGCAATCAACTATTACGACAGCAGCAGCGATAACCGGATCGCTGTCCAGGCACTCGATGGCGTCTTCATCGCCGCGAAAAGGAGCGTCTTCGATCACGTGCAATTTGACGCCGATCTATTCGACGGCTTCCACCTCTACGACATCGATTTCACCCATCGCTGTCACCTGGCCGGCCTCAAGTTAGGCGTCGTCAAGGATTTTTCCCTGGTGCACGCATCGTCCGGGAACTTCGGGGATGACTGGCTGCATTACGAAAGACGCTTTCGGCAGAAATTTCCGTCCCTTGCCGCCGCCCGCCTGTCTCCTCGCCAAACCCCCGCGGTTATCTACGCATCCTCGCTGGAGCAGGCAGCCCAACTCTGTCGAAACCCTGACGCGCTTCTCAGCAGAGTTGCAGAGTATGGTCGGTCCACTGCACCGA
>Ga0073903_10002080_pt1 | contig 10337 bp, 8 predicted proteins | sample KloWWTKNB14_bulk_FD_66665 | JGI IMG/M metagenome (GOLD analysis project Ga0073903, IMG submission 66665) | Active sludge microbial communities from Klosterneuburg, Austria, studying microevolution and ecology of nitrifiers - Klosterneuburg... | ecosystem: Engineered > WWTP > Aerobic digester >... | reverse complement strand
AGCGCCGGACCTGCCGCCACTAGCGCGTCACGGCCTCGAGGCACCAGGCCATCAGCGGCCCACCCAGGATCCCCAGGGCCAGCAGGCCCAGCCCGTTGGCCGACAGCACGAAGCGGAACGGCATGTCGTTGGGCAACGCCAGCGGCTCGGTGGTGGCGGGATCGTCGAAGTACATCACCTTGATCACGCGCAGGTAGTAGAAGGCGCCGATCACGGCGAACACGCCGGCGGCGATCGCAAGCCACAGGTGGCCCGATTCCACCGCGGCCTTGAGCACCTGGAACTTGGCCATGAAGCCGACCCAGACCGGCACGCCGGCCAGCGAGGCCATCACCATCAGCATGATCATCGCGTACCAGCCGTTGCGCTGGTTGAGCCCGCGGAAGTCCTCGATCTCCTCGGCCTCGAAGCCCGAGCGCGACAGCAGCACGATCATGCCGAAGGCCGCGACCGTCGTGATCGCGTAGGTGATCGCGTAGAAGGTCGCGGCGGCAAGGCCGGCCGGCGTGCCGTTGATCAGGCCCAGCAGCAGGAAGCCGATGTGCGAGATGGTCGAGTACGCAAGCATGCGCTTGAGGTTGGTCTGCGCGATCGCGACCAGGTTGCCGATCGCCAGCGACAGCAGCGCCAGCAGGGTCAGCATCGGTTGCCAGTCGGTCGCGAGGCCCGCGAGGCCGTCCTCGAGCAACCGGTAGGCCATGCCGAAGGCCGCGATCTTGGGCGCGCCCGCGATGAACAGCGTCACCGCGGTGGGCGAGCCCTGGTAGACGTCGGGCACCCACATGTGGAACGGCGCCGCGCCGAGCTTGAAGGCCACGCCGACCACGATGAACACCAGGCCGAAGGCCAGCAGCGTGCGGTCGTAGGACACCGCGACCTGGGCGTGGATCTGCGCCAGGTCGAGCGTGCCGGTGGCGCCGTAGATCATCGACATGCCGTACAGCAGCAGGCCCGAGGCCAGCGCGCCGAGCACGAAGTACTTGATCGCGGCCTCCGAGGCCAGGCGCGAATCACGATCCAGCGCGACCAGTGCATACGAGGACAGCGCCAGCAGCTCGAGCCCGAGGTAGACCACGACCAGGTTGCCAGCCGAAACCAGCACCATCATGCCGAGCACGCCGGTCAGCGCCAGGACGTAGAACTCACCCTGGAACAGCGAGTGCGACTTGAGGTACGGCTTGGCGTAGACGAACACGCCGATGGTGACCGCGTGGATCGCGAGCTTGAGCAGGTCGCCGAAGCCGTCGCGCACGAACATGCCGCCGAAGGCGCGCACCGGCTCGACCGCGCCACCCGCGGCGCCGTGCGTGCGCAGGGTCAGGATCGCCGCGAAGACCAGGCTCGTGATCGCGAGGAAATGGGTCAGGCCGCGCCGCGACTGGTCGATGAAAAGGTCGATCAGCAGCAGGGCGCAGATCGCGCCGAGCATGAAGGCCTCGGGCAGGAGCGCGGCAAGGTCGGTGGCGGCGAACATCGCGGGTGATTCCTCAGGCCTTGCCCAGCAGGAGCTGCTGCACCAGCGCCGCGATCGGCGCCTCCATCAGGTCGGTCAGCGGCTTGGGCCACACGCCCAGCAGCAGCACCGCCGCGGCATAGCCGCCCAGCACCCAGGCCTCGCGCGCGCCGAGGTCCTTGAGTTGCGCCACGTTCTTGTTGGCGACCTCGCCGAAGACCACGCGCTTGACCAGCCACAGCGTGTAGGCCGCGCCCAGCACCAGGGTCAGGCCGGCGCCCAGCGCGTACCAGATGTTGGCCTGGAAGCTGGCCACGATGACCATGAACTCGCCGACGAAGCCGCTGGTGCCGGGCAGGCCGCAGTTGGCCATGGCGAAGAGCACGAACAGCGCGGCGAACCACGGCATGGTGTTCGCGACGCCGCCGTAGTCGCGGATCATGCGGCTGTGGACCCGGTCGTAGAGCACGCCCACGCACGAGAACATCGCCGCCGAGATGAAGCCGTGCGACACCATCTGCACCATCGCGCCCTGCAGGCCCAGGCGCGCGGCGTCTAGGTTGCCCTGCTCGCGCGCCAGCGCGAAGGCGATGAAGGTGCCCAGGGTGACGAAGCCCATGTGCGAGATCGACGAATAGGCGATCAGCTTCTTCATGTCCTCCTGCACCAGCGCGACGTAGCCGATGTAGATGATCGCGACCAGCGACAGCGCGATCACCAGCAGCGCATGCTCCTGGCTCGCATCGGGCGTGATCGGGAGCGAAAAGCGCAGGAAGCCGTACCCGCCGATCTTGAGCATGATCGCGGCCAGGATCACCGAACCCCCGGTCGGCGCCTCGACGTGCGCGTCGGGCAGCCAGGTGTGGACCGGGAACATCGGCACCTTGACCGCGAAGGCGAGCAGGAAGGAGAAGAACAGCCAGGCCTGCTCGGTCGCCGACAGCGGCAGCCGCGCGAGCTCGTCGAGGTCGAAGCTGCCGGCCTGCATGTACAGGTAGGCGAGGCCGACCAGCATGAAAATCGAGCCGAAGAAGGTGTAGAGGAAGAACTTGATCGTCGCGTAGACCCGCCGCGGCCCGCCCCACACGCCGATGATGATGAACATCGGCACCAGCATGGCCTCGAAGAAGACGTAGAACAGCAGCGCATCCCGCGCGCAGAACACGCCGATCATCAGCGCCTCGAGGAACAGGAACGAGGCGAAGTACTGGTGCACGCGGTCCTCGATCACCTCCCACGCGCCGACCAGCGTCAGCACGGTCACGAAGGCGGTGAGCCCGATCAGCGCCACCGAGATGCCGTCGACCCCGAGCGAGTACCAGGTGTTGATCGCCGGGAACCAGGCATGGCGCTCGACGAACTGCATGCTGGCGTTGCCGGCGTCGAGGCCGTTGTAGAGCGGGACGCACAGCGCCAGCACCAGCAGTGCGCTGGCGAGCGCGATCCAGCGCGCCTGCGCCGGGCGCGAGTTGCCGGTCGCCAGCACCAGCGCGCCGCCGATCGCGGGGACCCAGATCAGCAGGCTCAGCAGCGGCCAGGTTTGCATGGGGCGACGATTCCGGTTCCGTGGGGTCGCGGGGCTACAGGCCGTAGGCCAGCAAGCCGAGCAGCACGATCAGGCCGAGGATCATGGCGAACGCGTAGTCGTACAGGTGGCCCGACTGGATCCAGCGCACCACCGAGGACACGCGATCGACCACCGCGGCCGACCCGTTGACCATGCCATTGTCGATCACGGCAACGTCGCCACCCTTCCAGAAGGCGCGTCCGAGCAGGAGCGAGCCGCGCGCGAACAGCGCCTGGTAGAGACCGTCGAAGCCGTACTTGTTTTCCAGCACGCGCACGATCGGCGCGAAGGCCGAGCGCAGGCGCGGCGCCAGCGCGGGCTGCAGCAGGTACAGCCACGTGGCGCTGGCGAAGCCGGCCAGCGCGAGCCAGAACGGCCAGTGCCTGAAACCCTCCAGCGCGAAGGCCAGCGGGCCATGGAAGTGGTGCCCGAGCCGGCCGACCACGTCGTTGGCCTCGCGCACCACGATCGCGCCGCCGAAGAAATCGCCGAACAGCATCGGGCCGACCGTGAGGTAGCCGATCGCCAGCGACGGGATCGCCAGCAGCACCAGCGGCACCGTCACGACCCACGGCGACTCGTGCGGCGCGTGCGCGAGGTGTCCCTGCGCGAGGTGGTGCCCATCGTGGCCGTCGTGCCCCCCCTGGTCCCCGTGCGCGTGCGCCTCGACCACGAAGCGCTCCTTGCCGTGGAAGGTCAGGTACAGCAGCCGGAAGCTGTAGAACGCGGTCACGAACACGCCGATCATCACGCACCAGAAGGCGTAGCCGGCGCCGGCGCGCTGCGATTCGGCCACCGCCTCGATGATCACGTCCTTGGAGTAGAAGCCCGAGAAGAACGGCGTGCCGACCAGCGCCAGCGTGCCGACGAGCCCGGTCCAGTAGGTGACCGGCATGCGCTTGCGCAGCCCGCCCATGAAGCGCATGTCCTGCTCGTGGTGCATGGCGATGATGACCGAGCCGGCGCCCAGGAACAGCAGCGCCTTGAAGAAGGCGTGGGTCATCAGGTGGAAGATCGCGGCGGAATACGCCGACACGCCCAGTGCCACGGTCATGTAGCCCAGCTGCGACAGGGTCGAATAGGCGACCACGCGCTTGATGTCGTTCTGCACGATGCCGATCAGGCCGGTGAAGAGCGCGGTGGTCGCGCCCACCACCAGCACGAAGCTCAGCGCCGCCTCGGACAGCTCGAACAGCGGCGACATCCGCGCCACCATGAAGATGCCGGCGGTGACCATGGTCGCGGCGTGGATCAGGGCCGAGATCGGGGTCGGGCCTTCCATCGAATCGGGCAGCCATACGTGCAGCGGCACCTGCGCCGACTTGCCCATCGCACCGATGAACAGCCCCACGCAGATGAAGGTGGCGACCGACCATGGTTGCCCGGCGAAGAGCTCCACGGTCTTGCCCTCGAGCGAACCCGCGTTGGCGAAGGCGGTGGCGTAGTCGAGCGTGCCCAGCCAGTACATCACGCCGGCGATGCCCATCAGGAAGCCGAAGTCGCCGACCCGGTTGACCAGGAAGGCCTTGAGGTTGGCGAAGATCGCGCTCGGCCGCTTGAACCAGAATCCGATCAGCAGGTACGAGACCAGGCCCACCGCCTCCCAGCCGAAGAACAGCTGCAGGAAGTTGTTGCTCATCACCAGCATCAGCATCGCGAAGGTGAACAACGCGATGTAGGCGAAGAAGCGCTGGTAGCCCGGGTCCTCGGCCATGTAGCCGATGGTGTACACGTGGACCATCAGCGAGACGAAGGTCACCACCACCATCATCACCGCGGTGAGCCGGTCGACCAGGAAGCCGATGTGGGCCTCGTAGCCGGCGACCTGGAACCAGGTGTAGAGGTTCTGGTTGAACACCGGCACGCCGTCCCACACCAGCTGCTTGAGCACCCACGCCGAGAGCGCGAACGACAGGGCCACGCCCGCGATGGTGACCCAGTGCGCACCGGCACGGCCGATGCGGCGCCCGAAGAGGCCGGCCACGATCGCGCCCAGCAGGGGCGCCAGCGCGATCGCCAGGAGGATGTTCTGCGAGAGCACGCCCTACCCCTTCATCGAGTCGAGTTCTTCGACGTTGATGGTGCTGCGGTTGCGGAACAGCACGACCAGGATCGCGAGTCCGATCGCGGACTCGGCCGCGGCCACGGTGAGGATGAAGAACACGAACACCTGCCCGGCGACGTCACCGAGGAAGCGCGAGAAGGTCACGAAGTTCATGTTGACCGCCAGCAGCATCAGCTCGATCGACATCAGCAGCACGATCACGTTCTTGCGGTTGATGAAGATGCCGGCCACGCTGATGCAGAACAGCACCGCGCCCAGGGCGAGGAAGTGCGATTGCGGGATCACGGCTGGGCCTCCTTGCCGGCGGGCGGCATCTTGACCACCCGCAGGCGGTCCGCCTTGCGCGCCAGCACCTGGCGCGCCGGGTCCTGCCGGCGAACATTGGGCCGCCGCCGCAGGGTCAGGGCGATGGCGGCGATGATGGCCACGGTCAGGATCATGCCGGCCACCTCGAAGGGCAGCAGGTAGTCGCGGAACAGCGCGCGGCCGAGCCACTCGGTATTCGACAGGCCCTCGGCCAGCGCCGGGTCCGGCGGGGCGAGGCGGCCGGTCATGCGGCGCACGCCGATCAGGGCCAGCATCTCCAGCAGCATCACCACGGCGACCGCGAGCGCGACCGGCAGGTAGCGCGCGAAGCCCTCGCGCAGAGGCGCGGTGTTGATGTCGAGCATCATCACCACGAACAGGAACAGCACCATCACCGCGCCGACGTAGACCAGCACCAGGGCGATGGCGAGGAACTCGGCCTGCAGCAGCAGCCAGACGCAGGCGCTGGTGAAGAAGCACAGGACCAGGAACAGCGCGGCGTGCACGCTGTTGCGGACCGTGATCACCGCCAGCGCGGCAAGCACCAGCACGGTGGCGAAAGCGTAGAACAGCATGAGGTCGATGCTCATGGGCTCACCGGAACGCCGCGTCCTGGGCCCGCGCCGCCGCGATCTCGCGCTCGTAGCGGTCGCCGATCGCCAGCAGCTGCGGCTTGGTCACCACGTTTTCGCCGCGCAGCTCGAAGTGGTACTCGTGGATGTCGGTCTCCACGATCGAGTCGACCGGGCACGACTCCTCGCAGAAGCCGCAGTAGATGCACTTGAACAGGTCGATGTCGTAGCGCGTGGTGCGGCGGGTGCCGTCGGCGCGCTGCTCGGAGTCGATCGTGATCGCCAGCGCCGGGCATACCGCCTCGCACAGCTTGCAGGCGATGCAGCGCTCCTCGCCGTTGGGATAGCGACGCAGCGCGTGCAACCCGCGGAAGCGGTTGGACTTGGGGATCTTCTCTTCCGGGTAGCGCACGGTGTACTTGGGCCGCACCAGGTACTTGCTGGTGAGCCACAGGCCGCGCGCCAGTTCGACCAGCAGGAGGCTGCGGAAATAGGCCAATACGCGGTTCATGCTTGCGTCCTCAGGCCCCGATCTCGATCCAGCCATCCAGCACGAACCACGCCGCGAGCATGATCCACACGATCGTGATCGGGATGAACACCTTCCAGCCCAGGCGCATGATCTGGTCGTAGCGGTAGCGCGGGAAGGTCGCGCGCAGCCACACCAGGGTGAACATGAAGAACACCACCTTGGCCGCGAGCCACCACGGGCCCGGCGCGGCCAGCGGGCCGGACATCCAGCCCTGCAGGGGCGACAGCCAGCCGCCTAGGAACATGATCGCGGTCAGGAACGAGACCAGGATCATGTTGGCGTACTCGGCCAGGAAGAACACCGCGAAGCCCGCGCCGGCGTACTCGACGTGGAAGCCGGCGACGATTTCCGATTCGCCTTCGGCGACGTCGAAGGGCGCGCGATTGGTCTCGGCCACGCCGGAGATGAAATAGATCACGAACAGCGGCAGCAGCGGCAGCCAGAACCACTCCAGGAATCCCTGGTCGCCGCCCTGCGCCCGCACGATCTCGGTGAGGTTGAGCGAGCCGGCGCAGATCAGCACGCCGACCAGCGCGAAGCCCATCGCGATCTCGTACGACACCACCTGCGCCGCCGAGCGCATCGCGCCCAGGAAGGCGTACTTCGAGTTCGAGGCCCAGCCGGCGAGGATGATCCCGTACACGCCCATCGAGGTCATCGCCAGCAGGTACAGCAGCCCGGCGTTGATGTTGGCCAGCGCGACGCCATCCGCGAAGGGCACCACGGCCCACGCCGCGAAGGCCGGCGCCAGCGCCAGCACCGGCGCGAGGTAGAACAGGAACTTGTTCGAGGCCGAGGGGACCACGATCTCCTTCACCAGCAGCTTGATCACGTCGGCGAAGGGCTGCAGCAGGCCCAGCGGCCCGACCCGGTTCGGGCCGATGCGGGTGTGCATGTAGCCGAGGATCTTGCGCTCGCCCAGGGTGTAGAAGGCGACGATGATCGTCAGCGGCAGGACCAGCGCGACGATCTTGACCAGGGTCCAGACCACCAGCCCGACCGCCGGCCAGCCCGAAGTCGCGCTCTCGATGAAGGCGGGAACCTGCGACATGGCTCAGGCCTTCCTCACCGTGAGCGGCGCGCCGGACGGCGCCAAGAGCGCGGTCTCGGCGTGCCCGGCCTCGATCCACGCGCCGCCGTGCGGCACCGCCATGCTGGTCTCGACCGGCAACGCCAGCTCGAGGCTGCCGTCGGACACGATCGCGCGCGCGCCGGCGCCGAGTCCCAGCGCCAGCGCGTCGCCCGGATGGAGCACGACCCGCGCGGGCAGCGCATGCACGGTCGCCTGCAGCGCGGCCGCGCGCCGCACCACCGGATCGACCCGGAACATCGGCAGGGTCGCGATCCGGGTCATGCCGGTGGGCGCGTCGCGTCGCGACAGGCCGTTGCCGGACGCGGGTGCGGCGCCGGCGGTGGCAGCAGCGCGCAGCGCCGCGAACTCGGTGAAGTCGAAACCCGGGAGGCCGAGCGCGCCGCCGAGCGCGCGCAGCACCCGCCACGCCGGGCGCGCCTCGCCCGGCGCTTTCGCCGCAGCCACGACCGCCTGCAGGGTGCCGTCGACGTTGGCGTAGCTGCCCTCGCCTTCGGGCGGCAACGCCACTGGCAGGATCGCGTGCGCGTACTGCCGCAGCGCGGTCGAGTCGAAGGCCGAGAGCGCCACCGTGAACTGCGACTGGCGCAGCGCGCCCGCCGCGGCGGTGCCGTCGGCGAAATCGATCGGCCCCTCGACATGGTGCAGCAACAGCGCCTTGCGCGGGCGCGCCAGCATCGCGCCCACGTGCAGGCCATTGCCTGCGGGCAGCACGCCCGCGCGCGCAAGGCCGGCTGCGTTGGCGCCGGCCGGAATCTCGTTGTAGTGGCAGCCGGTGGACGCGGCGATGAAGCGCGCCAGCGCGCGCAGCACGGACGCGGCCGGGTGCTGCACCGCGAAATCGCCGACGACCAGCACCGCGTCCGTGGCCTGGCGCAGCGCGTCGATCGCGCTGCGCGCCTCGCTGTCGGCGTCCGCGGCAGCGACCAGGTCCGCGATACCCGCCGGCGGCGCGCTATCGCCAGCGGCGGCCCTGGCCAGGGCCGCCAACGCGCCGGCCATGCCCCAGGCGCCGACGATGAACTCGTGCCGGGTCTCGAAATGGAACGGGTACCGCACCGGATTGACGGCGTACACCGCTGCGCCGTTCTTCCAGGCCTTGCGCACGCGATGGCCCAGCAGCGGCGCGTCGTGGCGCGGGTTCGAGCCGACCAGCAGGATCGCCCCTGCCCGCTCGATCGCCGCGAGCGGCAAACCGAAGGGCTGCGCCACCGGCGCGTCGGCGAAGTCCAGCACGCGCAGGCGATGGTCGATGTTCTCCGAGCCGAGGCCGCGCAGCAGGCGCGCCGCGAGGTGCCCTTCCTCGAGCGTCGACCAGGGCGCGACCAGGGCGCCGAGTTGCTCGCCGCCGTGCTGGTCGGCGGCCTGGCGCAGGCCGTTGCCCGCCGCCGCGATCGCCTCGTCCCAGGTCGCGGCGCGCCACTGGCCGTCCGCGCGCTTGAGCTGCGGCTGGGCCAGGCGGTCTGCCGACTCGAGGGCCTCGTGGCTGTAGCGGTCGCGATCGGAAAGCCAGCACTCGTTGATCGCGTCGTTGTCGCGTGGCACCGCGCGGAGCACTTCGCCGCGGCGCACGTGCAGCCACAGGTTGGAGCCCAGCGCGTCGTGGTATCCGACCGACTCGCGCGCGGCCAGCTCCCAGGCCCGCGCGCGGAAGCGGAACACCTTGTTGGTGAGCGCGCCGACCGGGCACACGTCGATGACGTTGCCCGACAGTTCCGACTCGATCGACTTGCCGATGTAGGTGCCGATCTCGAGCTGTTCGCCGCGATTGAGCCCGCCCAGTTCATGGGTGCCGGCGATCTCGGCGACGAAACGCACGCAGCGGGTGCAATGGATGCAACGCGTCATCTCGGTCGAGATCAGCGGCCCGAGGTCCTCGTCGGCCACCACGCGCTTGCGCTCGACGAAGCGGCTGACCGAGCGGCCGTAGCCGATCGACAGGTCCTGCAGTTCGCACTCGCCGCCCTGGTCGCACACCGGGCAGTCGAGCGGATGGTTGATCAGCAGGAACTCCATCACGTTGCGCTGCGCGTCCAGCGCGCGCTTGGACTGGGTGTAGACCTTCATGCCCTCGGTCACCGGCGAGGCGCAGGCCGGCATCGGCTTGGGCGCCTTCTCGACGTCGACCAGGCACATGCGGCAGTTGGCCGCGATCGGCAGCTTGTCGTGGTAGCAGAAGCGCGGGATCGCGATCCCGGCCGCGTCCGCGGCCTGGATGATCATCGAGCCCTTGGCGACCTTGAGCGCCTTGCCGTCGATCTCGACGTTGACCAGGTCGGGCGCGGCGTTGGGATTCTGCGGCTGCGCGCTCACGTCAGACTGCCCTCGATCGTACGGCCGCCGCTTGCAGTCACGATTCGGAAATCGCCGCCGATCCAGGAGCCGACACCGACCCGATCGCCTGCACCGTCCCAGGCGTCATTCCCGCGAAAGCGGGAAACCATTTCCCCGCATGCCGCAAGAGCACGATGGATTCCCGCGTTCGCGGGAATGACGCCAATTGGTTGGCGTTCGTTGCGGTTCATGCCGCGGCTCCGAGCCCGGTATCGACGATCGAGCGCTTGTGGGTCACGAAATACTCGAACTCGTTCCAGTAATGGCGCAGGAATCCCTGCACCGGCCACGCCGCGGCCTCGCCGAAGGCGCAGATGGTGTGGCCCTCGATCTGCCCGGCCGCGGCCTTGAGCAGGTGCACGTCGTCGATGCTGGCGCCGCCCTCGACGATGCGGGTGAGCATGCGGTACATCCAGCC
>Ga0073903_10002077_pt1 | contig 10341 bp, 10 predicted proteins | sample KloWWTKNB14_bulk_FD_66665 | JGI IMG/M metagenome (GOLD analysis project Ga0073903, IMG submission 66665) | Active sludge microbial communities from Klosterneuburg, Austria, studying microevolution and ecology of nitrifiers - Klosterneuburg... | ecosystem: Engineered > WWTP > Aerobic digester >... | reverse complement strand
TCATCTTATTGATTGCCAGTATTTCTATTGCCGGTCTTTTCCTGTTCGCATTTTTATGGGGCGTAAAATCAGGTCAATTTGAAGATGACTATTCTCCGGCTTCCCGCATTCTTTTTGACGATAAACCCACTTCCTCAACCAAAACCGAATAACCAATCAAAAACAACCCAGTTTATGCAAGTAGAAAAATTCTATTATGACAACAAAATTGTGAAGGCGTTTGGTATTGCCACTATTGTATTTGGTATAGTGGGCATGCTGGCGGGCTTATGGGCTGCTATCCAGATCTATTATCCGGCTATCAGTTTAAATCTTGCCGCAACGACCTTTGGCCGGCTCCGTCCTTTACACACCAATGCCATCATTTTTGCCTTTGTAGGAAATTCAATTTTTACAGGTGTATATTATTCTCTCCAGCGGCTTTGTAAAGCCAGGATGTTTAGCGATAAGCTAAGCTGGATCCATTTCTGGGGGTGGCAGGCAATAATTGCCGCTGCTGCCATTACACTTTTGATGGGTTATACCACCAGTAAAGAATATGCAGAACTGGAATGGCCAATCGATATCGCTATTACTATCGTGTGGGTAATATTTGGTATCAATATGTTTGGCACCATCCTGAAAAGAAGAGAAAAACATTTATATGTAGCGATCTGGTTCTATATAGCTACCTGGGTTACCGTGGCCATGCTCCATATTGTGAACTCAATTGCTATTCCGGTTTCATTTATGAAAAGTTATAGCTGGTATGCCGGTGTACAGGATGCATTGGTACAATGGTGGTATGGTCATAATGCGGTAGCCTTTTTCCTTACCACTCCTATTTTAGGATTGATGTATTACTTTCTGCCTAAAGCAGCTAACCGCCCGGTTTATTCTTACCGCCTTTCAATTATTCACTTCTGGGCGTTGATATTTATCTACATCTGGGCCGGACCTCACCATTTACTCTATTCAGCTTTACCGGATTGGGCACAGTCATTGGGTGTAGTTTTTTCAATCATGCTGATTGCCCCAAGCTGGGGAGGTATGCTGAATGGTTTGTTTACCCTTCGTGGAGCATGGGATAAAGTAAGAGAAGATCCTGTTTTAAAATTTATGGTGGTGGCTATTACCTGTTATGGTATGAGCACATTCGAGGGACCCATGCTCAGTCTGAAAAGCATTAATGCAATTTCTCACTTTACTGACTTGACCATTGCCCACGTACACATAGGTGGATTGGGATGGAATGGATTTCTTGCCTTTGCTATCCTTTACTACATGGTACCAAAAATGTGGGGTACCACTTTATACTCAAAAAAATTAGCCACCAATCACTTCTGGTTGGGTACTATTGGTATCATACTGTATGCTGTTCCGCTTTATTGGGCAGGTTTTGAACAAGCCTCCATGTGGAAACAATTTACTCCTGAAGGACAGATTAAATATGATTTCTTACAAACCGTTACCAACCTTATACCGATGTACATCTCCCGTAGTATAGGTGGCACTTTATACCTGGTTGGTGCATTAATGATGGTTTACAACTTGTATAAAACTGTCAAAAAAGGAATATTCATACCAAATGAAGCTGCTGAAGCAGCACCGCTGGTAAAAGAGGTGAGCCATAAGAAAGAATACTGGCACAGGGTAATTGAAAGAAAACCAGTAACCATGCTCATACTGAGCCTTATCCTTGTCTCTATTGGTGGTTTGGTGCAGATGATACCCACTTTCCTGGTAAAATCAAACATACCTACTATCGCCAGCGTAAAACCTTATACTCCACTTGAGCTGCAGGGCAGGGATATTTATGTTCGTGAAGGATGTTATACCTGCCACTCACAAATGATCCGTCCTTTCCGTGATGAAGTGGCCAGGTATGGTGAATACTCCAAAGCCGGTGAATTTGTATACGACCATCCTTTTCAGTGGGGAAGTAAAAGAACGGGTCCGGACCTGGCAAGAGAAGGTGCTCCTAAATTAAAAAGACCAGATTCATGGCATTACAATCATATGTATGACCCGCGGTCAATGTCACCCGGATCGCTGATGCCGCAATATGTATGGCTGTTTGACAATAAATTAGATACTGGTTCTACTCCCGCAAAGATCAGGGCGATGAGAACATTAGGTGTTCCTTATCCTAAGGGTTACGACAAAATCGCCAACAGGGACCTGATGCACCAGGCGGATTCTATTGCAGCCAACCTGAAGAAAGAAAAAATTGAGAGTCCTTCCGATGTGGAGATCATTGCATTAATAGCTTATCTGCAACGCCTGGGCCGGGATATTACCAATGAACCAAAACCACTGGCTGAAAACAAATAAAATACTGAAAATGAAATTCATTAATTATTTAGAAAAAGTAAGCGGTGTGGACATTTTTGGCCTGGCTTCACTTATAATTTTCTTTTTATTTTTTTTAGTAATGCTCACCTGGGTATTTAAAACTAAAAAGAAAAGTTACCGGGAAATAAGCCGCATTCCATTAGATAACTAATATTAAAACTAACCTGTAATGCTTTTATCTATGCGTAAAAAAACAAAATACATACCAGGCATACTGGCCTCGTTGTTAATAATGACAGCCCAGCCTGTTTGGGCGGCCGGTCCGCCAGAACCATCTATTTTAAGCAATCCATTGGCGTTGACCCTTATGATTCTTATGGCTTTGTTGCTAATCATTATTGGCATCCTTGCTAATATATTAATAGGTGCCGCTGATGTTAAGCTTAAAAAAAGAAATAAGCCGTCCAGCAACAAGCCTGTGGCAGCAGCTTCATTGATACTTGTACTGTTACTTGCAAGCTCTTCATTGTTTGCACAGGATGCCGCCGGTACTGCTGATGCTGCCAACACTGCCGTCAAAACGATTGGGGGGATGTCTGCTTCCACTTTTTATATAATGGTTACCGTGTTGTTTCTGGAGTTATTTATTATAATAGCGCTGCTTATTAATATTAAGTTTTTACTGAAAACAGAAAAAGAAAAACTGGCTACTGCTGTAGAAACAGAAGAAGTTAAAGCCAATAAACTTAGCTGGTGGGACAGGTTCAACAAGTTGAGTCCCGTTAGTGAAGAAGCTGATCTGGATCTCGGCCATGATTATGATGGTATCCGTGAGCTGGACAATCGTCTTCCACCGTGGTGGCTATACGGATTTTATCTTTGTATCATATTTGCAGGTATTTATCTGTGGCGTTTCCATGTTTCACATACCGGTCCTTCCAGTAAACAGGAATATGAAAGATCAGTAGCAAGAGCAGATGCTAAAATACAAGAGTACCTGAAACAAAAAGGAGAGTCTGTAGATGAAAACACCGTGACGCTTCTTACCAGTGCCGATGATATCCAGGCAGGAAAAACTATATTTATGGATCCTGCAAAATGCCCTGCCTGCCACGGAACAGATGGTGGCGGTAATGCCGTTGGTCCTAATCTCACAGATGATTACTGGATCTACGGAGGCAGTATTAAAACAATCTTTAAGACCATTAAATATGGCGCTAATAATGGTATGAAGAGCTGGAAAGATGAACTATCTGCTAAACAAATGGCACAGGTGGCCAGCTATATTAAATCACTCAGGGGTACTAAACCGGCTAATCCAAAAGCGCCACAGGGTGAATTGTATAAGGAAGAAGCAGCCCCTGCAGCACCGGCTGCAGATTCAACTGCAGCTGATGCCAAGAAAATAGCGATGAACAATTGAAATGACAATCACTAATGAATGAAGAAATAACCAACGAGATTCAACCCGAAGAAACCCCGAATGAATCATTTCGTAACAGGATAGCTACCGTTGATGCAAAAGGTAAAAGAAAATGGGTGTTTGCCCAAAAACCGCAAGGGAAATTCTATAATATCCGTACCTGGGTAAGTTGGGGATTTTTTATACTTTTCTTTGCGTTACCGTTTATAAAAATGAATGGGAGACCTTTGTTCCTGTTCAATGTTCCTGATGCCAGGTTTATCATCTTCGGTAAAATATTCTGGCCCCAGGACTTTTTCATTTTTGGGTTAACGATGGTTACATTCATCATTTTCATTGTACTTTTTACTGCTGCTTTTGGCCGGTTATTTTGCGGATGGGTATGTCCCCAAACGATCTTCATGGAAATGTTGTTTCGCAAAGTGGAATATCTTATTGAGGGAGATGCCGCAAAACAAAAATTATTGAAGAATTCACCATGGACAGCTGAAAAAATAAGAAAAAAAGCTACAAAACATATCGTCTTTTACCTGCTGGCTTTCATTATCGCTAATTTTTTCCTGGCTTACATTATTGGGATGGATGAGCTGAAAAAGATCATTACTGAACCTGTAAGCGAACACATTATAGGTTTCATGTCCATTCTTTTGTTTTCAGGTATTTTTTATGGGGTGTATGCCTTTTTCCGTGAGCAGGTTTGTACAGTTGTATGTCCTTATGGCCGTTTACAAAGTGTTTTGCTGGATCGCAATTCAATGCTTGTTGCATATGATCATAAACGAGGAGAACCAAGGGGAAAATATAAAAAGAACCAGGCAGCAGAACAAACTGCCGGTGATTGTATTGATTGCTTTCAATGTGTGAAAGTTTGTCCTACGGGGATTGATATCCGAAATGGAACACAAATGGAATGTGTGGGCTGTACTGCCTGTATTGATGCCTGTGACAAAATGATGGATGCTGTTGGAAGACCAAGGGGTCTCGTCCGGTATGCTTCTGAGAATGGTATTGAAGAGGGCAAAAAACTGAGCTACACTGGCAGAATGAAATTCTATACTATCCTTTTGATAGTGCTAACCGGTATCCTTGCTACTTTGCTTATTACCCGCAAAGATATAGACGGAACGATAGTAAGAACCAGGGGGCAACTTTACCAGGAGAGGGGGACTGACAGCCTTTCCAACTTGTTTAACATCAAAATCATAAATAAAACAATACACAATATACCAGTGACCCTCCGGTTGGAAGGTGAAGCTGCTAAAGCTGGAAAGGTTGAGATGATCGGATCAAAAGAAATAATTTTAAAACAGGAAGACCAGGCAACAGGATCATTTTTTATTGTTTTACCGCGGAATTTCATCACCAAAAGAAAAATGAAATTAGAAGTAGGTCTTTATGAAGGGGAAAAGAAAGTAACTGCCATAAAAACCAATTTTACGGGGCCTTTCAGCAGGCAATAACAATATTTTATTAAATTTATTTATATGAACTGGGGTAATAAATTATTAGTGGCATTCATTGTTTTCGGATTAGGGATGGGTTACCTGGCCTATCGCTCAATGAATACCAATTTCGAGTTGGTAGAAAATGATTACTATAAGCAGGAACTCCGTTACCAGCAGGTTATTGATGGAAAAAAAGAAGCTAATAACCTGGCATTGCCCGTAAATGTAGAACAGACGGCAGATGGAATTATACTACAGTTACCTGAAGAAATGAAAAACAAAACTATTTCTGGTAATATCTGGTTTTACTGTGCGTATGATGCAAAAAAAGATAAAAAATTCGCTTTAAAAACAAATAATGCCGGAATGCAGTCATTCCAGCCTGAGTCTATCACCCCGGGAAATTATACAGTAAAGATTAACTGGAGTGATGAAGAGAAAAAATATTACGCTGAAAAGAGTCTAACTGTATTATAATGTTATGGGCTGCCATGATATCAGGTTTCACACTCGGAGCAGCCGGCAGCCTGCATTGTGTTGGTATGTGCGGCCCCCTGAGCCTCGCATTGCCAACACATCATTTAACCAGGACGCAAAAATTTTTCTTCTTATTGATCTACCAATTCGGCCGGATCATTACATATAGTGGTATTGGGTTGGTCTTTGGTCTTGCCGGCAGAAGGATATATATCAGCGGCTATCAGCAATGGTTCTCTATTGCTATGGGGATTTTTGTACTGGCATTAGCTGCTATTTATTTTATTCAAAAACACAGCATTCATTTTTCTTTCCTGAACCGTTTCTATCAAAGCGTTCAGCAATTAATCAGCAATTTGCTGAAAAGATCAGGAGGACCATTTAGTTTTCTGCTGCTTGGACTGGCAAATGGTTTATTACCATGCGGACTGGTATATGTAGCAGTTGCCGCAACACTTTCTTTCACAGAAATTGCTGAAAGCGTAAGTTTCATGGCAATGTTTGGCGCCGGTACATTACCCGCAATGATGTTAGTGGGCTATGCAGGACAGCTGGTTAATGCTGAGGCAAGGCAACTGATGCGAAAAGCAGTACCGGTATTTATTACTTTAATGGGAATCATACTTATTCTCCGCGGATTGAATTTAGGGATCCCTTTCATCAGTCCGGAAATGCCACAATCTCCCGGTGAAGCCGCAGTCTGTCATCCACAATAATTATTGCCGGAAATTTATTTCTCTACTCTTTATCTGAATAGCCCCATTCCTGGTCTTCCTTTAATTCAGGGTAATCAGTTCTCCCCAAAATAATAACCCGGTAAACCAACCATACAACAGCAAAGGGAGAGATTAAAAAAATAATTTCTACAACTGAAAATAAATTTCCTGTAAGTATGAGGATACTATATAACAATAACAGGACACTGACAGCAATAACCGGAATATATTCCGCCTTGTTCATATTCAAACAGGTTGTTACTTATAACAATACAAGCGAAAAAAGGTTGATTAAAGTATGGGGGGCTCCTTATACTCTGGTAAACTGACAGTTACTTCTGTACCCTTCTCGAGTTCACTCTTCAGGTTAATATCCCCACCCAGTAAGTTTACATACCGTTTAACTATCGGAAGGCCCAAACCCGTACCCTGTATATTACTTACATTCTTGGCCCTGAAAAATGTACTGAAAAGATGAGGTTGATCTTCTGCCGGGATTCCCAGGCCCCTATCTTTCACGGTTATTATCAATTCCCTGTTACTTACTACACTCTGAATAGTAACTGTCTTATTTTCCTGTGAGAACTTAATTGCATTTGACAAAAGATTAAGTAAAATATTTTTCATCATTCTCTTATCAGTGGTAAAATTGGGGTCACCTGAGCATTCCGATAAAATTTCCTGCCCGTTTTTTAAATGAGCTTTCATTTCATCCACCACATCTTCAATAAAGTCCCTGACACAAAAAGTGGTAACCGTGATCCCCACTTTTCCTTCTTCCAGTTTTCCAAGTGATAAAAAATCTTCCAGCAATTCATTCATGTGATTCACAGATTCCTTAATCCTCCTGATATGTTTTTCTCTTTTCTCAAATTCCTCTGTTGACGGATACTTTGAAACTAATGTAGCTGATGAAAGAATAGTGCTCAATGGTGTTCTGAATTCATGAGAAGCCATTGAGACGAACCGGCTTTTGATCTCATTCAGTTGCCTTTCTTTATCAAGTGACTCACTAAGTTCCTGCTGCGATTCTTCCAGTTTTTGCAATGCCTCCTTTAATATAATGGTCCTCTCCTCTACTTTTCCTTCCAGGTCCGCATTGAGTTTTCTGATGTCATTACTCACCTTCTCCAGTTCCATTTTCTGACGAAGCAGGTTTTTCTCAATTTCCTTACGGGCTGTAATATCAACAATAAAACCAATTACATAGGATTCATTCTTCTGCATGTAATGACTAAGACTTACTTCAACAGGAAATTCCGAATCGTCTTTTCTCCTGGCATATAAATCCCTGCCGGTTCCCATTGAACGGTTGGAGGGATGCTTATAAAATCCTTCCCGTAATCCGTGGTGCTTACCATGATAACGCTGAGGTATCAATTTCTCAATCTGTTCTCCCATCATTTCGTTTGCAGTATATCCAAACATTCTTTCTGCCGCAGGATTTACAAGTGTAATCTTACCTGTACGGTCAGTAAGAAGAATTCCCTCCGTTGCATTTTCGAAAAGTGACGCCATATGCGTTTTTTCATACGCAAAATTTTGTTGCATTCGTTTCAGGTAAAAAACCACAATCACGGCAAAAACCACAACAAACAAAGAATAGACCTGAGAAAGCAGGGCTTTGATTATCTCATTCTGGTCATTTTTAAAATAAATTACAAGGGCTGTCATCACAATCATACTCATGACACCTGCAACCAGTGTTGGCCTCCACCCCGGTATAAAAGCTGTCAGCACTATGATAATAAGCATACCACTTACTGCCAGTTTATAGTCTTTAAAAAGAAAGGATAAGGCAATAGCAATGGCAAAAACAAATATTGCCCAAGCGGTTATTATTCGGCTGTTCAGATTATACATTAACCCAATGAATTAGGAGACAAAATAAGTATAAAAACGGAGCGAAACAGCACTTGTCAATCAATGCCGCTCCAAAAGCTCTTTTTCCATTGCAATGGCTTTCGGAAAAAGTATATCATTTTCGAGATACAAATGCTGAACAAGATCATCGTCCAGCTCCTTTAAAAGCGAAAAAGCAAGACGGTGACTCGTGCAGGCTGAGTCAGGTGCAGTATAATCATTGGTTAGAAATCTCAGGCGATGCAATGTCTTTTCCAGTGTTTCATGTTCATGATGCATAATATCCTCGACCGGCTTCCTTAGCGTACGGACCAGCAGACTGGCATAAGATTCTTTACTATCATAAGCATGAGCTATTTGCCGGATATAGGGGAAAATTATCTCCTCCTCTTGCAGTAAATGCGGGATCATTGTTCTGTCTAAAAACTCAATCTGGGATTCAACTTCTGGCAGGTGAGGGTACTTTTTCAGATGCTCTGCCACAAATTTGCCCAATTGCTCCTTTACAGAAGGCAAAGATTGCCGCAAATACTCATGATGAATATTAACGATATAATCTGTCAGGAAATCTACTTTCCAGGTATCAAAAGGCAGTGTGCCCGGTATATTTAAAACCCGGCTGGCTCTTTTAAGGTCATGTAATACTTCTTCTACGTCCAGACCCTTTGTTTCACATACCATCTTGAGCGGCCATTTTCCACCACAACAAAACTCCACCCCATATTTACGGAATACGGTGGCAGTTCTGTAATGCTGCTTTACAATATCTGCAGCACAAGCGTTTTCATCAATAACAATAGAATGATTAACCTTCATAGCTTCTGTTTCGCCGGCAAAATAATAAGATGCCTGACCAGAATACCTGATTTAAATCATCTTAATGTTTTAAAAAAGTTAATGCTGTCTTTTGTACCCCATACCTGCCAATAACTGTAATGATCTATATCATTTCAGCATATGACAAATATCACTTTACCGGTTTTATACCCTGTGTACTTTTGGTACAGAGGTGAAAAATACACTTAAAATGTGGCTCATGAAAATGAGCTATCGTTGGTTTTTGTTTCAATGTCAACCCCCGGTTCCCCGGGGGTTTCTATTTAAAAAACTATTTTTGTAAAATGAGAGAAGTTGCTTTTATCATTGGAGGTATTATTCTATTAGGAGCTTGTTCTAAAAACACTTCGGCTGACAAAGACACAGAATTACCAGTTATCACCATTTCTACACCTTCCAATAATCAGCTCTTTAATAACGGACAATCTATAAACATCACCGGCTCTATAACTGATAATACATACATTGCTGAAGTGCATATACATGTCAGTAATACAAATACAGGGGCATTGTTAATGGATGTACACCTTTATCCCGGCAGCAATTCAACTACATTCAATCAGTCTTTAACGGCTATTTCGGGCATTAACTATAAAATCCAGATCATTGCCAAAGACCGTGCTGTAAATGAAGCGAGAAGTTCCGTTGAAGCTTCCTGCAATTAGGCAGTTCCTATCTTTGCCAAATGCATATAGATATTCTAACTGTTCTCCCTGAGTTACTGGAAAGTCCATTTCAGCATAGTATGATGAAAAGGGCCCAGGATAAAGGATTATTGACTATACAGGTTCATCAACTTCGTAAATGGGCCGTAAACGAATACGGACAAATAGACGATTATCAATATGGTGGTGGGGCAGGTATGGTAATGATGTGCGAGCCATTAGCAAAAGCAATTGAAGAACTATCACTGCAAAAAAAGTATGATGAAGTGATATACCTGACACCCGATGGAAATACATTTAATCAGAAAACTGCAAATGCCTTATCACTAAAGAAAAATCTTTTACTCATCTGCGGGCATTATAAGGGCATTGATGAAAGAATACGGGAACATTACGTAACCAAAGAAATCTCTATTGGTGATTTTGTATTAAGCGGAGGGGAGCTACCAGCAGCAATTTTAGTGGATGCCATCGGAAGATTGATACCCGGAGTATTAAATGATGAAACCTCTGCCCTCACTGATTCTTTCCAGGATAATTTATTAGCACCACCGGTTTACACAAGACCTGTGGATTTTCGTGGCTGGAAAGTACCAGATGCATTAATGAGTGGCAACCATAAGCTCATTGATGAGTGGCGA